>Ga0137403_10001486_pt1 | contig 29473 bp, 22 predicted proteins | sample CZOMad2_1_16fung_FD_122057 | JGI IMG/M metagenome (GOLD analysis project Ga0137403, IMG submission 122057) | Vadose zone soil fungal communities from Angelo Coast Range Reserve, California, USA - CZOMad2_1_16fungal (Hybrid Assembly) | ecosystem: Environmental > Terrestrial > Soil > Vadose zone... | reverse complement strand
CTCAGCTTGAATCACCCCCTCCGCGCGCCTAGCTTTCCCGCCGCTTATGAGCGACCTCGCCGCCGCCAAGCCGGCCCCAAGCACCTACCAGTTTCCGGATTTCTCGAAGCCTCCGTTCCTCGGGGCGCCGGAGGCCCGGTTCGAGCCGCTGCCAACCGACGGCGTGCTCCCCGAAGGCTTCTTCTCGACCTCGAACCTCCCTACCTACCTCAACCTGGGCGGGCGCTGGGTCATGCCGGCGCGCCCCCGGATGGACTGCGTAGTGGTGCGACGGGGCGGCGAGCTGGAAACCATCGAGCCCCGCCGCCTGAAGCGGGGCGACCTGGTGGCGATGGGCGAGGCCGAGGACGGAACTCAGGGGATCGTGGTCTACGCCGAGGGATTTCTCGGCGGGAGCCACGGGGCCAACGAGTTCCGCTTCATGTCGACCGAGGTGAGTCGCGAGCGTCCGGTCAATTACGAGGAGCTCGCGCGGCGGCTGATCGAGGAGAAGCGGGGCGGCGGTTATCTCGTCTGGGTGGTGGGTCCGGCACTGGTGCATTCGCGGGCCCGCTCGGACTTCGAGTGGTTCATCGCCAACGGATTCGTGCAGGCGGTCCTGGTGGGAAACGCCGTCGCCGTGCACGACATCGAGGCTGCGATCTTTGGGACCACCTTGGGCATGACCAGCACCGGCCAGCCGTCCCAGGGAGGGCACGGGCTCCACATGCGGGCCATCAACCGGGTGCGCGCGGCCGGCTCGATCGAGTGCGCCGTCACCTCGGGTCTGATCCAGAGCGGCATCATGCATGCGCTGGTGACTCGGGGGATTCCGTTCGTGCTGGCCGGGTCCATCCGCGACGACGGGCCGCTTCCTGGTGTCCTGAGCGACACGTTGGAGGCGCAGGACGCGATGCGCGAGTACACGGTGCAGGCGACCGGCGCCATCTTCATCGCTACCGCCCTCCACGCGATCGCCGTGGGCAACATGTTGCCGGCGTTTCATACCCGCTACGGCCCTCCGGCGCCGCTCATGACCATCTGCGTGGATCAGACCGAGTTCGTGGTGAACAAGCTCAAGGATCGCGGGACCCACCAGGCCTACGGCGTCGTCACCAACGCGCAGGATTTCATGCACGTGCTGCGGTTCTACGTGGAGCGATGGGCATCGGAGTCGGCGTGAACCAGCCGGCCGGGGCGCCGGGGGTCGGCCTGGGCTGGAGCCGCCTGGCCGAGGAGGTCGGGCGGTTGCTGCCACGGGGCGAGATCGACGGGATCTGGGCCTTTCCCAACATCCGGCGCGAGGGGAAGGAGTGGGGCACCGCCGTGATCACTCGCGTCGAGGGCGACCGCCGCCGGATCTACACCGCCCGCTATCTGCTGGTGCTGAAGGGGAAGGAGCGAGGACAGTTCCAGGCCTCGGTCGAAGAGGTGGGGAGCGGACCGGTCGAGTCGCTGGCCGAGTTGCTGCGCGAGGCGCACAAGCGCACCGACGACGAGCATCCGCCGCTGCCGGTCGCCCTCGCCGACTGGTTCCCCGAGCCCATCGATGGCCCGCCTCGCTAGGGGAGAGGCGGCGGCCCTGCTGGAACGTTTTCGCCGCCACCTGCGGGACCACCATCTCCCAGTCACCCGCCAGCGCGACCTCGTCGCCCAGACCGTTCTGACCTCCGACGAACACCTCTCAGTCGAGGCGATTCAGCGGCGACTCAAGGACCAGGGCGAGCACGTGGGCACGGCGACGATCTACCGCACCCTCGACGTGCTGGTGCGGAGCGGACTGATCCGGGCCCATGACTTCGGCGAAGGCTTCAAGCGCTACGAGCCGATGCCGCAGCAGGCCCATCACGAGCACCTTATCTGCCTTCGGTGCGGCAAGGTCGTGGAGTTCCAGAACGACCGGCTGGAACGGATGATCCCCATCATCGCCGACGAGCACGCGTTCCAGCACCAGCGCCATCGGGTCGAGGTCTACGGTCTCTGCCGGGAGTGCCGCCGGCGTGACCTCGGCCCGCTGGCAGAAGACGGCGCGTGAGCGAGCCGGCGGGACTGGGCTTCTTCGTCGCGTTCGCGGCGGGGCTCCTGAGCTTCCTTTCGCCGTGCGTGCTTCCGCTGGTGCCGTCCTACGTCGGGTTCCTCACTGGCATGACGCTGCCCGAGCTCTCCGACCGGCGCCGGGTGGCGGCCATCCACGCGCTGCTGTTCGTCGTCGGATTTTCCCTGGTATTCGTCCTGCTCGGCGCCAGCGCCACGGCGCTCGGCGGCACGCTCAAGTACTACCAGACCTGGATCACCCGCATCGGCGGCGGGCTGGTGATCCTGTTCGGGCTGTTCTGTCTCGGGCTGGTGCGGGTTGGACCGCTCGAGCAGGAACGGCGGCTGCAATTCCAGCACAAGCCGTTGGGCTATCTGGGATCGGTGCTGATGGGCATCGCGTTCGGCGCGGGATGGACGCCGTGCATCGGTCCTGTGCTCGGCGCGATCCTGAGCCTCGCGGCGACGTCGGACAGCGTGAGCCGCGGCATGCTGCTCCTCGGCGTCTACTCCGCCGGTCTCGCCGTTCCCTTTTTGCTTGCCGCGATCGCGGTGGAGTCCTTCCTCGACTGGTTCCAACGCTTCCGCCGGTTCCTGCCGTGGGTGATGCGGGTGAGCGGCGCCCTGCTGATCTTTGTGGGGTTGCTCATGGTGACGGGGCAGTTCACCCGGCTGGCGGGATGGCTGCAGAGACTGACGCCGGACGTCATAAGACGGCAGATCTAGGGGAACAGCGTGAAAAGTGAAAAGTGAAAAGTGAAAAGTGAAAAGGGGACTCCGCTCGCCATCGGAGCTCCCTTTTCACCTTTTACTTTTCACTTTTCACGCTGTTGTTAGTTCTTCTTCCAGCTGCTGCCTGCGCAAAAGTTCCCAATACCTCCCGCCCCGCGCGACCAGCTCCTCGTGAGTTCCCTGCTCGATCAGGCGCCCGTCGTCCAGGACCAGGATCCAGTCGGCGTCGCGCACGGCCGTGAGCCGGTGCGAGACGATGACGCTGGTGCGTCCCGCGAGGGCGCCCCGGAGACCGGCGAGGATCTTCGCCTCGGTCTGCGCGTCCACCGCGCTCAGCGCGTCGTCCAGCACGAAGATCGGCGGATCCTGCGCCAGCGCCCGGGCGATGGCGGCCCGCTGCTTCTGCCCGCCGGACAGGTTGATCCCCCGCTCGCCGAGCATTGTGCCGAAGCCCTGGGGCAGGGAGCTCAAGGCGGCCGCCAGCTGGGAGGTCTCGGCCACCCGCTCGAGCCGGCCGTCGTCCGGGGCACCGAGCAACACGTTTTCCCGAAGCGTCTGGCTGAAGAGGAACGTTTCCTGCGGCACGAAGCCTATCGCCTTCCGAAGCTCGTCCAGGGAGAGCGTCCGGATGTCCACGCCGTCGATCAGAATGCGTCCCCGGTCTGGGTCATACGTTCGCACCAGCAGGTCCACCAACGTCGTCTTGCCGGCGCCGGTCGCGCCCACGACCGCGAGCGAGCGTCCCGGTTCGAGATGAAACGAGACATCCTGCAGCACCCAGCCGCGCTCCTGCGCGTTCGGATACCGGAACCAGACGCCCTCGACGGTCAGCGCCCGGGCGCCCCGTGCGGGCGGCAGCGTGGCGGGGCCGGCCGGCGACACGATAGTCGATCGTTCCCGGAAGATCTGGTTGATCCGCGCCATCGCTGCCCCGCCTCGCTGCACCAGGTTGATGGCCCAGCCGAGCGCGATCATGGGCCAGACCAGCATGGCCAGGTACACACCGAACGCGACGAAGGCGCCTACCGTCACGGTGCCCGCGAGCACCAGCTTGCCGCCGATGTAGAGGATGACTACGGCCCCGAGGCCCCCGAACAGGCTGAACACGGGAAAGAACACGCCCTGCACCTTGGCGAGCGCGACGTTCCGCTGACGATAGTCGTCGTTCAGCCGCCGAAACGCCTCGGTTTCGGCTCGCTCCTGACGATAGGCCCGGACCACGCGCACGCCGGAGAGGTTCTCGTGCACGAAATTGGTGAGCTCGCCGAACCGGTTCTGGATATCGAGCGTCCGACGGTGAATGCGCTGACCCAGGAAGACCATGGCCACCGGAAGCCCGAGCAAAGGCAGCAGGGCGATGCCCGTCAGCCTCGGGCTGATCTGGACCATGGCTGGAACGATGAGTGCCGCCCTGATTATTGTATCTATGACGTACATCAGTGCCGGACCAGCCACCATGCGGACCGCGAGCAGATCGTTGGTCGCTCGCGCCATGATGTCCCCGGTGGCGAACCGGTCGTAGAACTCCGCCGGCATCTGCTGCACGTGGTCGTACAGCACGTTGCGCAGGTCGTACTCGACGCGGCGACTGGCGCTGTTCAGAATGTCGCGCATGAAGTAGCGCGCGACCCCACCGATCAGCGCGACTCCCACGAGCAGCAAGGCGAAGCGGGAGACTTCCGAAAAGGATCCGCCGGTGCGGAGCGCGTCGATGCCCCGCTGGAGAAACCGGGGCCCAAGCACGCCGAACAGGTTGGAGATCAGCACCATGGCCAGACCCGTGGCAAAGGTGCCGCGGTACGGCCTGAGGAATGGCAACAACGCCCGGAGCTCACGCATCGGGCTGTAATGTCACGACGTCCGAAAACCGCGGCAAGTCACGCCACAGGAGGATTCGGTATGAAGCGAACGATGCTCATCGTGCTGGCCGTGCTCGCGGCCGGGGCCTGCCGCGGGGGCGAGCAGAAGCAGGCTGCGGCGAACACGGACAGCCTGAGCCGCGATCTCCAGCTGGCGCCGGTGGATTCGTCGAAGCCGCTGCATGACGTGCCGGCTGACACCGCTGCCCCGGCTCCCGCGCCGGAGCCGGCTCCCCCACCCGCGGCCAAGCCGACGGCGCCGAGGCCCAAGCCCAAGGCCCGACGGGCCGAGCCGAGGGTAGCCGAGGCGGCGCCCTCCCCAACGGCGGCGCCTGCGCCCGCGCCAGCCCCGCCTGCCGGACCACTGGCCCTGGCCGCTGGGACCGCGATCACGGCGACGATGACCGATTCGATCAGCTCGCGGAAGAACAAGGTGGGCGACGTGGTGACCGCCCGGGTCAGCAACGACCTCACGGGCCCGGACGGCCGGGTCGTCGTCCCGGCGGGCTCCACCGTCGCCATCAAGATCACCGCCATCCACGAGTCGGAGAACAAGGGTGACAAGACCGGTACCCTCACCCTCGCGGTGCAGGACATCAGCGTGAACGGTAAGACCTACGCGATCGACGCGACGGTGGATCAGGTCGCGCGGGAGCTGGTTGGCCGCAAGACCAACGCTGGCGACATTGCCAAGGTCGGCGCGGGCACCGGCATCGGCGCGATCGTGGGTCGGGTCATCGGCGGGGGTACCGGAGGCGCCGTGGTCGGCGGCGTCATCGGCGGCGCGGTCGGCGCACAGCGTGCGGTCGAGACCAAGGACCGTGACGTCGTGGTGGCCGCCGGCAGCAAGATCCAACTCACCTTGCGAGAGAAGCTGGAAGTGGCGGAGAAGTAACAGCGTAAAAAGTGAAAAGTGAAAAGTGAAAAGGCGGCTCAGTACGCTGGGGTCCCCCTTTTCACTTTTTACTTTTCCCTTTTTACTGGTTACGCTTTACCCCCATGCCCGACAACTTTGTCGACGCGCGCCTCACCGAGCGCCGCAATCCGCGCACGGCGACCATCGACGTCGCGGCGCCGCTCGACATCGTCGACATCATCGGCGCCGAAGATGCGCGCGTCCCGGGCGCGGTAGCGGGCGCGCGGACCGAGATTGCCCGCGCCATCGAGCTGCTGGAGACGGCATTTCGCGCCGGCGGGCGCCTGGTCTACGTCGGCGCGGGCACCAGCGGCCGGCTGGGCGTGCTCGACGCCGCCGAATGCCCGCCGACGTTCGGAAGTCCGCCGGAAATGGTCATCGCCGTCATTGCGGGGGGCTTGCAGGCGCTGGTGCGCTCGATCGAGGGCGCCGAGGACGACGTGAACGCCGGCATCGCGGCAATGGACGAGCGCCGGGTCAACCGGAACGATGTCGTCGTCGGCATCGCCGCGAGCGGCACCACGCCGTTCGTTCGCGCCGCACTCGGCCGGGCCCAGGCGCTCGATGCGCGCACCGTGCTGGTGACCTGCTCCGATCCGCCCGCTCTCCTCCGCGAAACCTGCGACGTCGTGATCTTCGTGCCGGTGGGGCCCGAGGTCGTGACCGGCTCGACCCGGATGAAAGCGGGGACCGCGACCAAGCTGGTCCTCAACACCCTCACGACCGGCGCCATGATCCGGCTGGGCAAGATCTACGGCAACCTCATGGTGGACCTCAAAGCCTGGAACGAGAAGTTGGTGGACCGGAGTGAGCGGATCATCATGGAAACGACCGGGCTCGACCGGACTCGCGCGCGCGAGGTCATCGCGGCCGCGGAGGGTCGGGTCAAGACCGCGATCGTGATGGCTCGGCGCGGTGTCCCCAAGGCGGAAGCGGAGCGGCTGCTCGCCGAGCACAGCGGCCACCTTCGGGTGATCGTGGGTGATCCGCCGCCGGTGAGGCCGGCGTGACGGAGCGCCCGTCGCTCGGCGTCGGGCTCATGTCGGGGACGTCGCTCGATGGCATGGACGCGGCGGTGGTCCGGTTTCACGGCCCCACCCACGCCGATCTCATCTCCTTCGTCACCCGGCCTTACACCGATGCCGAGCGCGGGGCTATCCGGGCCGCGCTCGACGGCGGATCGGCTCGCGCGTTTGCCGCGCTCCATGTGGCGCTCGCCGAATGGGGCTGCGAGGCGGTCCAGCTAGCGCTGGATGCGGCGCCGGTCCTGGCGTCCGATCTCGCCTTCATCGCGTTCCACGGCCAGACCATCTGGCACGAGCCCCCGCTCGTCACCTGGCAGCTGGGTGAGTCCGCGCTGCTGGCCGAGCGATTCGGAGTGCGCGTGGTCAGCAACTTCCGGGCGCGCGATGTCGCGGCCGGCGGGCAGGGTGCGCCTCTGGTCCCCGTGGCCGACGTGCTCCTGTTCGGCGCGGTGGACGCTCCGCGAGTGCTGCTCAACCTGGGCGGGATGGCCAATCTCACCTATGTCGAGCGCCGGGCGCAGGAGAGCGGTGCGTTCGCGTTCGACACCGGCCCCGGCGTTGCCATCATCGACGCTGTAGCGCGACGGGTGCGGCCGGAGCTGCCTTACGATCGCGACGGACTGCTCGCCGCGCAGGGCCGCCCGGACGAAGCCATACTGGCCGACCTGCTGGCCGATCCGTTCTTCGCACTGGCACCGCCCAAGAGCACCGGTCGCGAGCGGTTCGGGGACGCCTTCGCGCTGGCACTGCATCAGCGGGTGCCGGGACCGAACGGCGTCGCGACGGCGGTCGAGCTCACGGCGCGGGTCATCGGGCGCGCCATGGCAAGCTGGGTGCCTTCGGCCCCGGAGGTGGTTGTGTCCGGCGGCGGTGTGCATCACCCCGGTCTCATGGCGGCGCTCGAGCGCGAGCTTAGGGCAGGCGGGCGGGCCCAGCGACTCCGTCGGTTCGACGAGCTTTTCTTCCCGGGCGACGCCAAGGAAGCGGTTGCGTTCGCGCTGCTCGGCTATCTCACGCTGCACGGACAACCGGGGAATCTGGTGACGGCGACCGGCGCCGCTGGGCCCCGTGTCCTCGGCACCGTAGCACCAGCGTGAACCCGGCCCGTCTCATCCTCCCGGCACTGCGGGCGGCGTCCGACGGCAGTTTTGCTCACGAATCCGCAGCGATCCAAAGCGCGCTCGAGCTCGGCGTAGGCGGCTTCATTTTGTTCGGCGGGACTGCCGGCTCGGTCCGCTCGCTTACAGCGGACCTCGCGCGCCGCGCCGGGCGCCCTCTGCTGATTGGGTCCGACCTCGAGCGAGGCGCCGGCCAGCAGGTGGCGGGGCTTCCGGAGCTGCCGCCGCCCGGTGCGCTCGGGTGGCTGGATGATCCGGAGGTGGTGCGGTGGGCCGGCGGCGTGACTGCCGCAGCCGCGCGGTCGGTCGGAATCAACTGGGTCTTCGCTCCCGTCGCCGACCTCGACGCGCTTCCCTCCAATCCGATCGTGCAGACCCGGGCCTTCGGCGCAGATCCTGCCCGCGTGGCCGAGTGTGTCCGCGGCTGGGTCGAAGGCTGTGAGCAAGCCGGCGTGCTCGCCTGCGCCAAGCACTATCCCGGCCACGGCCGAACGACCGTCGATTCCCACGTCTCCCTTCCATCAGTGACTGCCAGCGAGGCCGCTCTCACCGCCGAGGATGAGCGGCCGTTTGCCGCGGCCGTCGCCGGCGGCGTCGCAAGCATCATGACCGCGCACGTTGCCTTCCCGGCGCTCGATCCCGAAGCCCGGCCGGCGACGCTCTCGCTACCCATCCTCGAGCGGCTTCGCCGGCGACTCGGCTTCGACGGCGTGGTGGTGACCGACGCCCTGGTGATGGAAGGCGCGCTTTCCGGTCGGCCGGAGACCGACCCGGCCATTGAGGCGCTCCGAGCCGGCGTGGACGTGTTGCTCTATCCAAAGGATCCGGCGGCCGTGAGCGCGGCGCTCGCCCAGGCGGTGGGTTCAGGGGACATCGCCCCGGAGCGCCTGGCAGAGGCCTACCGTCGCTACGAGGTCGCGCTGGCTCGAGCGGCGCGTCCATCCGTAACACTGGCACCGGGCCCCTATGAGACGACCGGAGAGCTGGCGGACGCGCTGCTCGACCGCGGCCTCTTGCGCGGCAGCCTTCGCCGGCTGACTCGACCCATCGAGCTGATCGTGGCGGACGACGATGTCGGTGGTCCATACCCTCCGAGCCCGGCCGACTATCTCAGCGGTCGGCTGGCGGAGCGGGGGCTTCTGGGCTCGGGAGGCTCCCGCGTCGTGCTCGCCTTCGCCGAACCCCGCGCGTGGAAGGGCAGGCCCGGGTTCGGGGCCGAGGCCGGGGCGGTGCTCGCCAGCGAAGGTCCGCGGGCCGATCTCGTCGTGCTGTTCGCGCACCCGCGGCTGGTGGCCGAGATCCCCGGGTCGGCGCCGGTTCTCCTCGCCTGGCATCGCCAGCGGCTGATGCAGGAGGCGGCGGGCAGGTGGATTGCCGCGAGAACCGTGTGAACGCCGAAACAGCGTGAACGGTAAACGGGGCCTCTGCTGCTCACTGAGCCCCCGTTCACCGTTTACCGTTTACGCTGTTGTTTCGGCCTGCGGCGCGTTGCGAATCCAGGGTAGCAGGAGATAGGCGGGAAGTCCCAGGAAGAACGTGAGCAGGAAGTAGTGCGCGAAGCCGAAACGCTCCGCCAGAAAACCCGATCCCAGCCCGACCGCCCAGCGACTCAGAGCGAAGAGCGCCGTCAGGAGGGCGTACTGGGTTGCCGCGTACCGGCGCTCGCAGACCGACATGAGAAAGGCGAGGAACGCCGCGGTCCCGAGACCGGCGGCGAAGTTCTCGAACAGCGCCGCACCCGTGATAGCCGTTTTGTTCGGCCCGACCGCCGCCGCGAGCGCGTAGCCCAGGCTCGAAAGCAACTGCACCAGGCCCATCGACCAGAGCGCACGGAAGATTCCGATGCGGGTGGCGAGGACACCGCCCAGGGTGGCGCCCGCGATGGTGGCCAGCAGGCGGAACGTCGTCAAGGTCGCGATCTCTCCCAGGGTAAAGCCCCGCTCCACCCAGAACGGCTTCGTCATCGGCTCCATCGCCGAGATGTCGAGCTTGAAGAAGAGAGCGAACAACGCGATCGCCCAGAGGTCGTTCCGCCGCAGAAACGCGACCAGCGGCTCCCCGAGCGAGGGGTGGGCGGTGCTCTCGCCTCCGGTGGGTGGCAGGAGGACGGTGCCGAGCGTGAGCAGGGCAAAGAGCCCGGCGCCCGCGGCGAACGCCGTGGTCCAGCCCGACCACGCGGCCAGCCAGACCAGAAGCGCGCTGGAGATGAAGCTCGCCCCGCGATACGCGGCGATGCGCACCGAGTTGGCGAGGCCCAGCTCCCGGGTGGCCGTGATCTCGATGGTGTAGGCGTCGATCGCGATGTCCTGGGTTGCGGAGAGGGTCACGAACAGCACCAGCACGACCCCGACCGCCAGCGGGCGGGCGACCGGATTCAGTCCGCCGAACAGGATGGTCGCGATGGTGAGTCCGGCGAGGCAGGCCCGGATCCAGCCCGCCCGCTTCCCGAACCGGTCCACCAGGGGAGCCCAGAACACCTTGAGCGCCCACGGCAGCGAAGCGCCGCTGGCCAGTCCGATCTGAGCCAGGCCGACGCCCCGGGTTGCGAGATAGACCGGGACGGTCTCGACGAAGAAGAAGTAGGGGAGCCCGGAGGCGACTGAGAGTACGCCGAGCCAGCCCAGCCGCGCGGCGAGCGACCGGCTCACCGCGTTGCGGCGTACAGGAGCAGGATGGCGAGCAGGCCGAGGCCCAGCGCGACCAGCAGCGGCCGGATGCCGGAGCCGGCATGGCCGCTGGAACCGCCCGAAGCGGGCCGCGGCGGCGCCGGAACCGGCGGCTCGAGCGCCGCATCCGCTGATGGAGGGTCGGCCGGCGGGTCTGGCGGGACCGGCCGCTCGGCCGTCGGCGCCGCGGTATCCGGCACTCGATATACCTGATAGCCGACCCCGCCCGCGCCCTGAGAGCCCGGCAGTCCGTCACCCTCGAATCGCGCGGCAACCACCGTGATGTTGTCCGGCCCGCCGCGGCCGTTGGCGAGATCGATCAGGGCGGTACAGAGGTCCGGCAGCGCGGGATGAGATGCGATCAGCTCGCCTATCTCCTCCCGCCGAACCTGACCCGAGAGACCGTCGGAGCAGATCACCAACGTGTCGCCCTGGCGAAGCGGCTGGTGGGTCAGGTCCACTTTCACTCGGGGATCCGGACCGAGCGCCTGGAGGATGATGTTTCGCCGCTCACTCTGGTCCGCTTCCTCCTGCGTCAGTTCGCCGGCGTCGACCAGCCGCTGCATCAGCGATTGATCCTTGGTGAGCTGAATGATTTCCCCCCCACGCGCCAGATAGGCCCGGCTGTCGCCGATCTGGGCCAGCCAGAGTCCGTCTACCAGGACGCCGGCCACGGTCGCAGTCGTTCCCATGCCCCGAAGCTCCGGGTGCTCCCGCGCATACTCGTAGATCCGGTGATTGGCGAGCTCGACCGCCTCTTTCATCCGATAGGCAAACCGATCCTGGGAGGTCTCGCGATCCGTCGCCCAGACGGTCGAGAGATGGGTGAAGATGACTTCGGTCGCCATCTGACTGGCCAGCTCGCCTGCCACCGCGCCACCCATCCCGTCCGCCACCAGGAACAGCGACCCCTTGGGTCCCACCGCGTGGTCCCGCACGTCAGGCTGAAGACTGACGTTGCTGGCCGAGAGATCGGCCACGAGGAAGGTGTCCTCGTTGTGCTCGCGGCTCTGGCCGAGGTCGGTCTTGCCGAAAACGGACACACGGACGGGACCTGGGCTCACGCGTGGACCTCGGGCAGAGTGATCGGGGTGGGGGGCAAATCTAGAGTTCGGTTCGAAATGCGTCAACCGCGCGCGTGGCGTAAGTCACGATGTCTGTGTACCTTGCACTCATGATCGCCCTCCGTGTGCGCGCCGGCGTCGCCCTCGGCCTGGCTGCGATCGCGTGTACCCGTCCGCCGAACACCACCCCCGCTCCCGCCACGAGTCACCTTCCACCGATGCCGGCTGTTCAAGGTCCGCTTGCGCTCCGGGTAGTCTATCCCCGGGCCGACGCAGCGATAGAAGCGCGCGATTCGAGTTTTCTCTTCGGCTCGACCGGCGCCGGCGACGCCCAGCTCACGATCAACGGAGTCCCGGTCCAGGTGTGGCCCAACGGCGCGTGGGTCGCGTGGCTCGCGCTTCCGCCCGACTCGCTGATGCAGTTCCATCTCGTCGCCCGTACACCCCGCGACTCAGCCGACGCGGTCCAGGTATTCCGCCGAGTGGCTCGTTTTGTCCCGCCGGCGGCGCCGGTCTGGATCGATTCGACGTCGCTCTCGCCCCGGGGCCGCGTGTGGGCTCAGCCGACCGAATACCTGCGCCTGTCGGCCCGGGCGTCCGAGGGGGCGACCCTTCTGCTGCGTTTGCGCGACGGCACGGCGGTGCCGCTCGAGCGCGATTCCCGCCCCGAGGAAATCCCGGCCGCCATCCGGGCGTTCGATCGGGACAGCCTCAATCTGCAGGCTCCGCAGCGAGCCGATCGCTATGCCGGCGTGCTCCGGGGAAGGTGGATTGGAGCAGACCCCGGGCCGATTCTCGCGACTCCGAGCGCGACTGCGTCGGGGACATTGCCGGTACACGGGGGCGAGGCGCCAGTGCTCGAAGCGATTCGCGGGGCCGACACCGCCCGGGTCCGCTGGCCGCTCGACGTGGGGCTGACCGACTCGCTGCCCCTGGTCGCCGAGCTCGCCGCCGGTCAGGGCGACCGGGGCGAGCGCATCGTGGTCGGCCGCGCGGCCCCGCGAGCGAGCTATCACTGGTTCTTCCCCTCGGGCACTCGCGCCGTCGTCACCGGTCGGCGAGACGACCAGGTGCGCCTCAGGCTGGCCGAGGGAATCGACGCGTGGGTCGCCGCGGCGGACCTGGTGCCGCTCCCGGCGGGGACCCCGCCACCCCGGGCGATTGTCGGCTCGATCACGATCACCGGCGATGCACCTGGCCCCGCCTCGATCCGGATTCCGCTCGGCGCGCGAATCCCGTTTCGAATCGACGAGGCGGACCAGCGGCTCGAGCTGACGTTGTACGGCGCATCGGGAGACGCAAGCTGGATTCGTTACCGCTTCGCTGACTCGGTGGTGCGACGCGTGGCCTGGACCCAGGATGCCGCCGATCGGACGACGGTCCACGTCGAGCTCGGTGCTCCCCTCTGGGGTTACCAGGCACGCTGGATCGGGACCGATCTCGTTCTCGACGTGCGTCGGCCGCCGCGCATCAGCCGCGGGCGGCCGCTCGATGGTCGGCTGATCGTGGTGGATCCGGGTCATCCGCCCCTCGGAGCCACCGGTCCGACCGGTCTCTATGAAGGGGATGCCAATCTCGCCGTGGCGCAGCGACTGCGGGCGATGCTCGAGGCGGGCGGCGCGCGGGTGGTGATGACCCGGACGACCGGCGCCCCGGTCGACCTCGGCGCCCGGGTGCGCCTCGCCGACAGCGTCGGGGCCGAACTCCTGATCTCGATCCACAACAACGCGCTCCCGGATGGGGTCAATCCGTTCACCAACAACGGCACCAGCGTGTTCTACAACCAGCCTCGGAGCTTGCCGCTGGCCCGCGCCATCCAGCGCACGCTGGTGCAGGACCTGGGTCTTCGCGATCTCGGCGTGGGGCGCGGCGATCTCGCGCTCGCGCGGCCGACTTGGATGCCGGCAGTGCTGTGCGAGGGTTTGTTCATGACGATCCCGGACCAGGAGGCGGCGCTCAGGACGAAGGAGGGGCAGGAGCTGTACGCACGCGGTGTGTACGAAGGGGTGGTGGAGTACCTGAAAAGCGTGAACAGTGAAAAGTGAAAAGTGGGCTCCGCTCACCGTCGGAACTCCTTTTTACTGTTTACTTTTCACTCTTCACGCAGTTACCGCGGCCACGACTCCGGCCTGGTCGGCGTGAGCACGATGAGGGGCTGTACCAGCGTGTCCGCCCGGATCGCGGCCTCCACCTGCACCAGGTGCTGAGCCACGGCCGTGACGTCGAACGTGGCAATATGCATGAGCAATGCGCTCAGAGGGGCGTCATCCACCTTCTCGTCCGGGACGCCGTTTACCGGGGTGCCCTGGTCCAGCGTAATCCGCGCGTGCCCGAAGAGCCAAAGGGGCAGCCCGTCGAGGGCGGTGAGCAGTCGGCGGTTCAGGGGCAGGCTCTCGCCGCTCAGCGTGATCAGCCCCAGCGTAGTGCGCTCCTGCTGCCGGCGGGAGTGCACCACGAACCCGTAGGTGAGGGCCGGCTCCTGTCCGCCGGATCGGCGCAATGCGGCCCGAAGCTTCTGCTGGCTGAACGCGATCGTGTGGTACGGGACCACGATCTCTCCATGTCTGAAACGTTGTTGGGGGACCGTGAGCGGATTGAGCACGGTTCGTGCCATCGACGCTCGAGCGGCGCCCGCGCCGGTGCGCGGGTGGCACGCGGAGTGCCATTGACTCCCCCCTCTCCCTAGGTAGCTTGCGCCCATGTTCTGCTCCCGCTGCGGAAGCGAGATCAGCGACACCTCCAAATTCTGCCCCTCGTGCGGTCTCGACCTTACCGCCACCACACCCGTTCAATCGCTGGCGACTGGGGCAGTGGCGGAGCTCGAGCTGGTCCGCGAAGCGCTCAATACCGAATACGAAGTGTTCGAGGAGCTCGGGCGGGGCGGAATGGCGCTGGTGTTCCGCGCCATGGACCGCCACCTCGAGCGCGAGGTCGCGGTCAAGGTGCTGCCCTTCACCCTGGCGTTCGACGCCGAGTTCGTCGAGCGGTTCCAGCGGGAAGCCCGCACCGCGGCCCAGCTCGAGCATCCCAACATCATTCCTATCTACCGGGTCGGCCGCTCCGAGCGGGTGATCTACTTCGTAATGAAGTACCTCCGCGGCGGATCCCTGGCGACCGTGCTCGCCGATAAAAGGAAACTCACGCCGCCGGAGATTCGCCGCCTGCTGGTGGAGGCGGGGAGCGCCCTGGGCTATGCCGCCCAGCGCGGGATCGTGCATCGCGACATCAAGCCCGACAACATCATGTTCGACGAGTTCGGGCAATGCGTGCTCACCGATTTCGGCATCGCCAAAGCGGCGTCAGGCAACCGGCTCACCGGGACCGGCATGTCGATCGGCACGCCCCACTACATGAGCCCGGAGCAGGCTCGGGCCCAGCCGATCGACGGCCGGAGCGACATCTACAGCCTTGGCGTCGTCGCCTATCAGTGTCTCGCCGGGATCGTGCCGTACGATGCCGAGGACAGCTTCTCGATCGGCTACAAGCACATCACCGAGCCGATCCCGACCCCGCAGCTGCTCACGGCCGACGAGCGGCGCGTCTACGAGGTCATCAAGCGGATGCTGATGAAGGAGCCGGCCGAGCGGTTCCAGACCTGCGAAGAGCTGATCGCGTCGCTGCAGGGCCAGCCGACCGCCAACGCCGGCTCGTTCAAGCCGGCCCACTCGGGCAGGTCCACGGCGGCGCCTGCCATGGCGAGCCAGCCCACCACGCCGATCAACTCGCCATCGGTCGAGCGGCGGGCCCGACCACGACCGGAACGAGGGATCGCCGACCGCTCGCCGGTCATGCGGCGCGAGCGCTCCAGCACGTTGGTGTGGCTGCTGCCGGTGCTCGCCGTCCTCGGAGCCGGTGGCTTCTTCTATGTCAGGTCGAAAGTTGGGCCGGAAACTGCTGCGCCAGCGGGGGCGGCAACGGACTCTACGGCCGACTCCACCAGGTCCACCACTCTGGGGGCGGACAGCACCCGAGCCGACTCGACCCACCTGGCTTCCTCTGCGACGCGGCCACCGCCGTCGCCCGCCGCGCCGGTACCGGTGCCGGCTACTACCGTTGCCCCCAAGCCACCGCCGCCGGCCCCCACTCCACCCGCTCGCGCCCCCCGAAGCGACACGGCCGCTCGTGCTGCCGCACCGCCGCCCGCGGCTCCCGACAGCGGCGGCATCCGGGTGATGAACCTCCCCCGCGGGTCCAGCGTGCTGATCGACGAGAAGCCGGTCACCGATCCCGAGACGCGGCTTCCTGCGGGGCCTCACGTCGTCGCGATCTCGGCGCCCCTGCACAATTTCTACGCCGACACCATCGTGGTGCAGCCGGGAAAGGTCACCCAGCTCAGCCCTCAGCTCACCCGAATCGGGGTGCCGGTCGGGCCCAGGGGTCGGAGGGAGGCCGCCAAAGTCGCGAGCACCTGCTCGCCGGGCCCGGGCTATAACGCGGACGGCTCCTGCTTCGACGAGCGCCCCAAGCCGATCGCACCGCCCTTCGTTCCCGTGCCGGCCGATGCGGAGGGCATCCCGCGGCCGTCGCTCCTCTGGGTGAAGGTGTCCGCCGACGGGAAGACGCTCGAGATGCAGTCGCTCCGGCCCTCGAGCGATCCCGCCTTCGAGCGCGACGTCCGCGCTTTCGCCGAGCAGTTGTCGTGGTACCCCGCGAGCAAGGGCGGCGAGCCGGTGGAGGCCTGGACCCAGATGATCTTCCGCCCCCAACCCTGAACCCACCGCGCTATCGCGGATAGCGCCCATGATTCATCCTACCGCCTTCGTCGCGCCCGGCGCCTCCGTCATGGGCGACGTCACCCTCGAGGCCGACACCAGCGTCTGGTATCAGGCCGTCCTGCGGGCTGACCTGGCCCCCATCGTGGTCGGGGCCGAGTCGAACATCCAGGACGGCACGATTGTTCATGTGGACTCGGGCCTGCCCTGCACGGTGGGCCGCCGTGTGGGGGTGGGGCATCGGGTGATCCTCCACGGCTGTGTGGTGGAGGACGAGTGCCTGATCGGGATGGGAAGCGTGCTGCTCAACGGTGTGCGGATCGGGACTGGAAGCGTGGTTGCCGCAGGCGCAGTGATTCCGGAGGGCATTATCGTGCCACCCGGATCGCTGGTGATGGGTGTGCCGGGGCGCATCGTGCGCCAGGTGGACGCGGCGCTTCGGGAGCGCATCGCCAGCACCTGGACCCACTATGTCGAGCTGGCCCGCGCGCATCGCGCCGGTCGCTACCCTCTGGCGCGGACCCAGTGACGCGACGGTGTGCGCATCCGCGTGACCGGCGCCGAGATCAGTGGTTTTTCCACACGCGGCCATGTGATTAGTTTTGTGATGTGAACGAAGGGATTCCGCGTCGTGACGCGGATTTTACGAGGGATTGTGCGATGATGTGGGTTGGCCTACCTTGGCGGTCCGTTTCGGCGGATCCCCCGTCTGCCGAGACAATTGGGGTGGCACGCACGCAGGAATCCTTCACAAGCCGGGGTTGCCCATGAGTCCGTCCACGCAACGGGACGCCGTTATGCTGTCGCCCAATGCCGTCACCGTGCTCGAGAAACGCTACCTCATCAAGGACGACGCGGGGAGACCGGTCGAGACCCCCAGCGATCTGTTCTGGCGGGTGGCGCGGACCATCGCGGAGCCCGACCGCCGCTACGGCGCGTCGGCCGGGGCGGTGGAGGCGCTGGCGGAGGCGTTCTACGCGCTCATGGCGGAGCGGCTCTTCATGCCCAATTCGCCGACCCTCATGAACGCCGGCCGGCCGCTGGGCCAGCTGTCCGCCTGCTTCGTGCTCCCGGTGGATGACGCCATCTCGAACGGCCGGAGCGGGATCTACGACACCCTCCGGGCCATGGCCCTGGTGCACCAGTCGGGGGGCGGCACCGGCTTCAGCTTTTCCCGGCTCCGGCCCAAGAACGACATCGTCCGCTCGACCATGGGGGTCGCCTCGGGCCCGGTCTCGTTCATGTCGCTGTATGACGCCTCCACCGACGTCGTCAAACAGGGGGGCACCCGGCGCGGCGCCAACATGGGCATCCTGCGGGTGGACCATCCGGACATCCTGGACTTCATCGCCTGCAAGGACGACATCACCAAGATCACCAACTTCAACATTTCGGTGGCCGTTACCGACGCCTTCATGCAGGCGGTCGAGGCCGACGGGATGTACGACCTCATTCATCCCAAGACCCAGCAGCCCGTGGGGCAGCTCAAGGCGCGGGAGGTCTGGGAGAAGATCATTCATGGTGCCTGGAAGACCGGTGAGCCGGGTGTGTTCTTCATCGACCGGGCCAATTACTACAATCCGGTCCCCCACCTGGGCTCCTACGAGGCCACCAACCCTTGTGGCGAGCAGCCGCTCCTGCCCTATGACGTGTGCAACCTCGGCTCGATCAACGTGGGCGCCTTCGTGGCGAACGGGCAGATCGACTGGGACCAGCTGCGCCGGGCCGTTCACCTGTCGACCCATTTCCTGGAGAACGTGATCGACGCCAACCAATATCCCCTGGCGGAGATCACCGAGCTGGCGCAGCGCATTCGCCGCATTGGCCTGGGCGTGATGGGCCTGGCGGACCTCTTCGTTCGGGTCGGGGTCGCCTATGACTCAGAGGAGGGCGTCGCCCTGGGCCGGAAGGTGCAGCAGTTCGTGGACGACGAGGCCAAGATCGAGTCCGAGCGGCTCGCCACCCAGCGAGGCGTGTTCCCCGAGTGGGAGCGGAGCATCTGGGGCCCGGATGCCACCTGTGCCCGCGGCCCCACCGGCGACCGGGTCCGGCCCATGCGCCGGCTCCGGAACTGCAACGTCACCACCGTCGCGCCCACCGGCACCATTTCCATCATCGCCGGCTGCAGCTCGGGGATCGAGCCGTTGTTCGCCGTAGCGTTCATGCGCAACCAGGCGGGCGGGCTCATGCCCGACGTGAACGAGGATTTCGTCGCGATCGCGAAGCAGGAAGGCTGGTACTCGGACGATCTCATGCGCCGGATCGCGGAGTCAGGCAATATCCGCTTCCCCGAGGTGCCGCAGCGCTGGCAGCGGGCGTTCGTCACCGCGAACCATATCAAGCCCGAGTGGCACATCCGGATGCAGGCGGCGTTCCAGGAGTTCAACGACTCCGCGATCTCCAAGACCTGCAACTTCGCCCACGACGCCACCGAGGCGTACGTCGAGGAGATCTACCGGCTGGCCTACAAGCTGGGCTGCAAGGGCGTGACGGTCTATCGTGACGCGAGCCGGGAGGCCCAGGTGCTGTCCACCGGCGCAACCGCGAAGAAGATAAAAGATGCCGCTGGTGGGACTGCGACCGCCGACCTCCACGGCGAGATTGCCGAGCTCCGGGCCGAAAACGACCGGCTCAAGAAGGGCATCCACGAGCTGGAAGCGGAAAACCTTCAGCGCCGGCAGAAGCGCTCCCGCCCCGAGCTGCTCCGGGGCACCACCCGCCGGCTGGAAACGCCGCTCGGCACCCTTTACGTGACGATCACGGAGGACGAGAGGGCCCAGCCGTTCGAGGTCTTCATGAGCCTCGGCAAGGCGGGCGGGGCATTGATGGCCGACGTCGAAGCCCTCGGACGCCTGATCAGCCTCGCGCTCCGGTCGGGGATCCCGATGAAAGAGATCTACCGCCAGCTGCGCGGGATCAGCTCCGATCGCACGATGGGGCTGGGCGCCAACAAGGTGCTGTCGGTGCCTGACGCCGTGGGCATCGCGATCGAGCGGTGGATGCAGGACAAGGCGGGCGTGCAGCAGGAGCTGATCCCCGGGCTCGAGGCCTCCGCTGCTGAAGCGCCGGTGGTGCAGCAGATCACCCAGGGGGCGGAGCAGATGGCGTTTGGGGGGATGCAGGAGACGCTGTCCGGGGCTTGCCCGGACTGCGGATCGCAGCTCGAGTTTGCGGAGGGCTGCATGAAGTGCCACGTGTGCGGCTTCAGCGAGTGCGGATGATCGTGGTCGTCCGTAGATAGCTGGGTCGCCGACAGCGCCCGTTCGCCTCTGGCGAGCGGGCGTTGTGGCTGAAGGGATGCCGGTCTGTCGCCGGATGTCAGTGGTCGCGCCAGCGGCGGCGCAATGGTGCTGTCGAGCCGTTCCCGTTCATGTACGGCGTTCCGCAGTCACACCGGTGCGAGCCGTCGTGCCCGACCCGGCGCACGCAGCGGTGGACGCCTTTCCCGCCGCCCGACCAAACAGCTCGGCACGTGCTCTGGGGCATGAGGTAGACCCGGGCGATTTCCGCAGCGATCTCCTGCGCTGGATCCCAATCCGGCGGAAGCCAGAACCCATTACTCAGCAGCCGTCGTAGGCCCATCACGCCCGCTCCGCAACGCGCATCACGTCCCTCTCGCCTCCTCGCAGCGCGGCCGAATGCGTGTGGCAATCCTTCGCGCTGGCGTGCCCGCCGTCACGGCAAGCTGCAATGCGCCGTGGCATTGTCTGCGCCTGTTCAGTGGGGGAGGGCCCATGAACCCGCACGACCGGCACGAGCGTGCCAAGGATCACCGGAGCCGCGACGAGCGCGTCGACCGTCCGACACCGGAACGTGGCGCCATCGACCCACATGAGCGTCTCAGGAAACTGCGGGTGATGCTGGGCGAGGCGAGCGGGTCGAGTCCCGCCAGCCCGCCTCCGGCGCCCGACCCACAAGTCACCTGAGCTTGTAGTGCCTCGATCGTAACCTCACCCATGCCGGGTCGAGGGGTAGCTCCAGCGGATGGGCGGCTAGATTGACGGAGCGATTGCGCCCATCCCCCTGGAGAGCCCGGCATGGCGAACGATCAGGACGTCGCGTTTCCCACGTTTGGCGCCAAGGACCTGGCCGCGCTGAGAGAACGGGGGCACCCCCGCGACATCCGCGCGGGTGAGGTCCTGTTCGCCGAGGGCGACCGCGAGTTCTCTTTCTTCGTGATCCTCGAAGGCTCCGTCGAGATCGTCGAGCACTCGCGGGGCACCCCCCATACTGTCACCGTGCATCAGCCCGGTCAATTCACCGGCGATGTCGACGTCCTCAGCGGACGCGCGGTGCTCGTGACCGGGCGCGCCAGCGAAGACGGGCAGGTCCTCCAGCTCAGCCGGGCAGAGCTGCGTCGGGCCGTGGACGAGCTTCCGGAGCTGGGCGAGACCATCCTCAAGGCCTTCCTGATGCGCCGGACGCTGCTGCTCAGCGGCGGCTTCGAAGGCGTCAAGATCATCGGCTCCCGCTTTTCCCACGACGCCCATCGGCTGCGCGATTTTGCCAGCCGGAACGCGATCCCATTCCGCTGGATCGATCTCGATTCCGACGAACAGGCCGACGCCCTGCTCCGGCAGTTCGGCATCGCACCCTCGGCCACACCGATCGTGCTCGGCCGGGAGGGGCGTTGGGCCAGCAATCCATCGCTCGCCGAGTTCGCACACTGCGCGGGGCTCACGCCTACGCTGGAAGAGGACCACGTCTACGATCTGGTCGTCGTCGGCGCGGGTCCGGCGGGGCTCGCGGCCTCGGTCTACGCGGCGTCGGAGGGGCTGGACGTGCTCACCGCTGATGCGCTGGCCGCTGGCGGCCAGGCCGGCACCAGCTCGCGGATCGAAAACTACCTCGGCTTCCCCACCGGCATCTCAGGGGCGGACCTGACCCGGAATGCGCTCATTCAGGCACAACGGTTTGGTGCACGCATCACTGTCCCGTGCCAGGTCCGATCACTCGGCATCGACGGTGGCGAGCGCATCGTCACCCTCGCCGACGGCACTCGACTCCGCAGCCGATGCGTGCTGGTCGCGACCGGCGTAGAATATCGCAAGCTCGACGTTCCGCGTTTCGCGGATTTCGAGGGCGCGGGCATCTACTACGCGGCGACGGAGATGGAAGCGCGGCTCTGCCGGGGTGAGGAGGTCGTGGTCGTGGGCGCCGGAAACTCTGCCGGCCAGGCCATCGTCTACCTGGCGCGCCAGGCCCGCCGAGTCCATGTGGTCGTGCGGGGCTCGGACCTGGGGGCCAGCATGTCGCGTTACCTGGTGGACCGGGTCCAGGGTCTGGAAAACGTGACGATCCACTGCGGGGCCGTGGTCGCGGCTCTCGATGGAGACGGACACCTGGGCGCGGTGCAGGTAAAGGTCGGCGCGGACGACCGGGCGACGTTCGACACCAAGGCTCTCTTTCTCTTCATCGGGGCCGACGCCAACACCAGCTGGCTTCGTGGGTGCGTCGAGTTGGATCGGAAGGGGTTTGTGTTGACGGGCACGACGCTGCCGGCTGGGACGGTTGAGGCCGAACGCTGGCGGTCCGCCGGGCGGGCCCCGTTTCTTCTAGAGACCAGTCTGCCTGGCGTCTTCGCCGCCGGCGACGTCCGGAGCGGGTCGGTGAAGCGAGTGGCGTCAGCGGTCGGCGAAGGCTCGATGGCCGTAAGTTTCGTGCACGCCCACATCGCGCGGCCCGCATAGGCGGCCGTCGGTCAAACCGCACTCTCACTATTGGAGATAGAAACCATGTCACAGCAGTGCACGCACCTGGTGCAGGTGCGAGAGGTCGAGCCCCGGACACCCGCCGGGTGCGAGGAGTGTCTCAAGACTGGCGGGCGCTGGGTGCACCTGCGCCTTTGTCAGGAGTGCGGCCATGTCGGCTGCTGCGACGACTCCCCGGGCAAGCATGCGACCCATCACTTCCAGGCCTCTCACCATCCGATCGTGCGCAGCTTCGAGCCGGGCGAGGACTGGAGCTGGTGCTACGTGGATAAGCTCTTCATCGAGCCGGCGGCGACGGCGCGGCGCTGAGCGTCGCCTCCATGGCCGAGGCCAAGCCCAGATCGCCCCGACGTCGTAAGCGTGCGGTCGAGCCGGGCTCCCGGGGGCCCGACCCTGCTGCTCTGGTTTCGGGGACGCCTCCCGCCGCCGTCGACGCCCTGCGGAAGCGCATTGGCGACGACGGCGGCGCCGTGCTTGCCACCTACCGTGACCCGCTCGGGGGGCATTGGCAGGTGCTGGCGGCGCTCCCGATCGACGCCGTCGAGCCCACGCCGTACCAGCGCGACCTCTCCGAGCCGCACGTCGCCCGTCTCAGCGACGCCATCGACCGGCTGGGTCGCTTTCTCGACCCGATCGTAGCGGTCCCCGCCGACAACGGCCGCTACTGGACGCCCAACGGCAATCATCGGCTCGCGGCACTCCGCCGGCTCGGCGCCCGCTCGGTGGTTGCGTTGGTGGTGCCCGAGCCGGAGGTCGCCCGTCGCATTCTCGCGCTCAACACCGAGAAAGCCCACAATCTCCGCGAGCGCGCGCTCGAGGTCGCGCGGCTGGCCGAGGCCCTCGTGGCGCTCGACGATCGGCCGGAGCGCGACTATGCCCTGGAGTTCGAGGAGCCCGCGCTGCTCACGCTTGGCCTCTGCTACTTGCGAAACGGCCGGTTTGCCGGCGCCACCTACCAGCCGGTGCTCAAGCGCACCGAGGAGTTCGGCTCGAGCAAGCTGTCGCGCGCGCTCGAAGTCCGCCGGGACCGCGCCGAGCGGCTGCTCGAGCTGGATGGGGCGGTCGGCGATGCGGTGAAGCGGCTCAAGGAGCGGGGGTTCGAGAGTCCGTATCTTCGCGCCTTCGTCGTGGCACGGATCAACCCGCTCCGCTTCAAGCGCGGAGCGAAGGCTGACCCGGACGAGACCATCGCGAAGATGCTCGAGGCGGCGCGCCGATTCGACGCGGGGCGCATCCGGGCCGACCAGGTCGCCCAGGCCGGCGGCGCGCCGGAGGAGAGCTGAGCCCGCCATGACGGAGGACCCCCTCGACGGCCTGGTCCACCTGTCCAACCTCCTGGGCCAGGAGACCCGTCTGGTCCAGCCCGGTGGCGGTAACACCTCCGCCAAGCTCCGGCTGACGTCCGACAACGGCGAACCGGTGCAAGCGCTGGCGGTGAAGGGCAGCGGCACCGATCTCAGGACTATCGGCCGGGACGGGTTCACCTGGCTCTCGCTCTCCCGGCTTGCGCCGCTCCGACACGCGGAGAAGATGAGCGACGCCGAGATGATGCGATTCATGTCGGGTTGCATGCTGAAAGAAGGACCCGCGCCGAGCGTCGAGACTCCGCTGCACTCGCTGATCCCGCACCGGGTGATCGCCCACACCCACGACGTCGCGACCATGAGCCTGACCAACGTCCCGGATGCGACCGGGGAACGCCTGGTCGACGAGCTGTTCGAGGGCGCGATCGTCTACGTCCCGTACGTGCGCCCAGGGTTTCCGCTGGCTCGCGCGGTCAGCAGCATGCTCGACCGGATCCCGGCGACTGCTATCGGCCTCGCGCTGGCGCACCATGGGCTGGTGGTGTGGGGCGACGATGCCCGTCAGTGCCACAACCATCTCTCGCAGGTGGTGGCCCGGATCGACGAGTACGTCGCGACCTGCCGGCGTGGCCGGCAGGTGCTGGGACCGGCACGCCATCCCGTTCCTCCGGCCGAGCAGCGGCGTCAGCTGGCCGAGCTCGTGCTGCCGGTGGTGAGAGGCGCCCTCAGCCCGTCCGAGCGGGTGATCCTCAACTTCGACGATGCGGACGATGTGCTAGCCACGCTGGCCTCGGATCGAATTCCGGAGCTGGCCGCCCGGGGAATGGCGACGCCGGAGCACCTGCTCCGCGCGGGCCGGCTCCCGGTCTGGCTCGATCTCGACCCCACCGCGCCGGCGGATCAGCTCGTGGCCCAGACCCGCAGTCAACTCGCCGAGGCACGCGTGGAGTATGAGGAATACCATCGGCGGCACGCCGCGCCCGGCGACTTACCGCTGGACGATTGGGCCAAGGTGGTGCTCGCGCCGGGGCTCGGCCTGATCACGGCGTTTACCGACAAGCGGGGCGCGGTCACCGCGAATCTGTGTTACCGTGCCGTGCTCGAGTCGATCGCCAACGCCGAAGCGCTGGATCGCTTCGAGTTCATCGGCGAGGCCGACGTGTTCGAGTTCGAGCACTGGCCACTGGAGCGGCGGAAGCTCGAGGAGCAGGTCGCCAAGGAACGCGCGACCCGGTTGGTGCCCCGCCACATCGCGGTGGTGATCGGCGGCGGCAGCGGGATCGGGAAGGCGGCCGCGCGGCGGTTTGCGGAGGAGGGCGCGCACGTCGTGGTGGCCGACCTGGACGGCGCCTTGGCGGAGGGCGTCGCGGGCGAGCTCACCGCGGGGTTCCCCAGCCGGGTGATCGGGATGGCGGTGGACGTTCGCGACGATGCGAGTCTCGACGCCTTGTTTCGCCGGACGGTGCTCGAGTTCGGCGGGCTGGACAGCCTGTTCTACACGGCGGGCCTGGCGCCCCGTTTTGCGGCGATCACCGACGTCCGGCGGGAGGACCTTCAGCGCCAGCTCGAGGTCCACTATCTGGGGGCGGTCGCCGCCGTGGGGCGGGCGGCGGCCGTCATGCGGCGCCAGGGCCTCGGAGGCTCGATCGTCGCGTCGGTATCCAAGGCCGCGGTGGTCCCGGCGAAAGAGGCGGTCGCCTACGGCGCCAGCAAAGCCGCGCTGCTCCAGGCGCTCCGGGTGGCGGCGGTGGAGCTGGGCGCCGACGGCATCCGGGTGAACGCGATCAACGCCGATCAGGTCGACACACCGCTGTTTCTGCAATTCGTGCGCGAGCGCGCCGCCAGCCGTGGTGTGACGGTCGAGCAGCAGCTGGAGACCTACCGCAGCCGGAATCTCATGGGTGCGAGCCTCATCCCGCCGGAGGCGGTGGCCGACCTCGCCGTGCTGCTCGCGAGCAACCGGTTCCGCTTCACCACCGGCGACATCCTCACTGTGGACGGTGGGCTGCCCGAGGCGTTTCCCCGGTAACAGTTCCGGCGTTTGACCGGCGGCTGCTCGCGCCCCTATCTTGAGGCACCTCCCACAGCTATCAGCTACCCGTCGCCCGACTGGCGACATCGATTTGCGGCGGCCCAAGCATGGTGCTGCTTCAGACGCTTCCCGACCTTGCCGGTGGCTACAGCCTGACGCTCGTTGCGGCGTCGGTCGCGGTCGCCGCGCTCGCGAGCTACGTCGCGCTGGTGCTCGCGAGCCGGGTGATCGCGGCTAGCGGCCGGGTGCGCCAGGCCTGGCTGGTGGCCGGCGCGGTCGCGATGGGCACGGGCATCTGGGCCATGCACTTCGTTGGGATGCTCGCCTTCCGGCTGGACGGCCGCCCGATCACCTACGACGCACTGCACCTCAGCCTCTCGGTCCTGGTCGCGGTTGCCGCCTCGGGATTCGCCTTGTGGGTCGTGAGCGTCGGTGTGGGCACGTGGCGAACGCTCGCGCTGGGGGCGGCGGCCATGGGCGGGGCTATCGCGGGGATGCACTATGTCGGCATGGCCGGACTCCACACGTCGGCGACCCTCACCTGGCGGCCAGTGCTCGTGGTGGCGTCGATCGCCATCGCGGTCCTGGCTTCCGGCACGGCGCTCGGACTCGCGGCCTGGTTCAAGAGCGACGAGTCGGCGAGAACCCAGCTCCGCCGGCGGGTGGCCGCCGTCGTCATGGGCTGTGCCATTGCCGGTATGCACTACACGGCGATGGCTGCCGCGCGATTTCACCCGCTCCCGCCGGGCATCGAGGCGCCGGCCGAAGTCCGGGCCGAGACCGCTGGCGTGTTTGCGACCTCGGGCCTCGCCGTCCTCGTCGTGGTGGCGACCCTCCTCATCCTCGGCGTCGCCCTGGCGGGGAGTCTCGCGGACCGCCACCTCCGCCGGCTGGCGGCCGACCACCGCCGCGTCCGGGAGAGCGAGGCGGCGCTTCGCCGGAGCGAAGCCCGGTTCCGGTCGCTGGTCGAGGCCACTGCGCAGATCATCTGGGCTCGGAGCCCAGCCGGCGAGTTCACCGAGCCACAGGCGGACTGGACCGCCTTTACCGACCAGCCCTTCGAGCTCCATCGAGGCTGGGGCTGGCTCGCCGCCGTCCACCCGGAGGATCGCGCCCGCACGGCGTCGGCTTGGCGTGATGCGGTCGCCAACAACCGGGTTTACGAGGGCGAACACCGACTCTGTGGGAAGGATGGCGAATACCGCTGGATGGCGGCACGGGCCGCTCCGGTGCGGGAGCCGGACGGTACCGTCGCGCAGTGGATCGGTATCGACGTGGATGTGACTGCGCGGCATGAGGCCGAGGAACGGGTCCGAGCGGTGGAGGGGCAGCTCCTCCAGGCGCAGAAGCTCGAGGCGATCGGTCGACTCGCGGGCGGCATCGCGCACGACTTCAATAACCTGCTGACCGTGATCCAGGGTACCACGGAGCTCGCGCTGCGGACCCTGGCGCCCGAGCACGACCTGCGCCAGGATCTCGCCACGATCCATGGCGCGGCCGACCACGCGGCGGCGCTCACGCGCCAACTCCTGGCCTTCAGTCGCCGCCAGACGCTCCGCCCGGTAGTGCTCGAGATCAACAACGTGGTGGCCGGCCTCGAGAGCCTGTTGCGGCGCACACTGGGGGACGACGTCGAGCTTCGGACGGTGCTTGCCCCCCTGGCGGGTCGGGTCCGGGCCGACCCCGGACAACTGGAGCAGGTGCTCCTGAACCTCGCCGTCAACGCGCGCGACGCGATGCCGGACGGTGGCAGGCTCACCATCGAGACCGTCGCACTCACCCTCGAAGGCGAGTACACCAGCACCCATTTGGGGGTCGAGCCGGGCGCTTATTCAATGCTGTCGGTGAGCGACAGCGGGACCGGGATGGATGCCCTCACGCAGGCGCAGATCTTCGAACCATTCTTTACGACGAAGGACCCTGGCAAGGGGACGGGGCTCGGTCTCTCGACCGTCTACGGCATCGTGACACAGAGCGGTGGAAGCATCTTCGTCTACTCGGAGCCCGGGCACGGCGCGACCTTCAAGATCTATCTCCCGCGAGTGACCGAGGCCGTTACGCGGCAGGAGGGGCCCCGGCCAGCGGCCGCCGCAGCGGGTGCAGGCCATGAGGTCATCCTGCTCGCGGAGGACGCCGTGGACGTGCGCCGGTTCACCGCGCGGGTGCTGCGGGAAGCAGGCTACGAAGTGCTGGAAGCCGACGGCGTCGAGGCCGGGCTCACACTCGCGCGCCTGCACTCGGGGCCGATCCACCTCGTGCTCACCGACGTCATGATGCCGGGCGGGTCCGGGCGAGACCTGGTCGACCGGATTCGGCACATCCGGCCGGCAATCGCCGTGGTCTTCATGTCAGGCTACACCGACGACACCGTGCTCCAGCGGGCGGTCCTGGAGCCGGGGACCGCATTCCTGCCAAAGCCGTTCTCCCCCGGTCTCCTGCTCGCGCAGGTGCGGGCCGTGCTGGACGTGGAAGCGGCGCGAGTGGTGCCCCGCCGGGCATAGCGGTCCGCGCCGGGCGTCCTCAGCACGCACACTCGCCGCAGCCGGAGCGGCTGGCCACGCCCCCGATCCCCTCGCTGCGTTGAGCCCCCTGGCCACGCCGGCGGCAAGCTCGATCGCGCTTCCCGGCCGAAGAGGCGCTTGCACAGCGGGCAGCCGTAGAAGCCCGCATAAGCGGGCACGAGATGTTCCAGCGCGAACGCCCCCTGCCTGAAGGGGAGCTGCCGCTTCGTGCGCGGATCATCGAGGTCTCCAATAGAGAACGGAATGGTGCCGCTGCAGTAGTCGTAGGCCGGCGCTCTTGAGATCGTTAGCACTCCAGCTACCAAGCGACCCAGCTGCCAAGCTACCGGCTTGCCCCTCTGCCCGGCAGGTACTCCTGCGTTTCGGTAGCGCCCGCTGCGTCACGGTGGCTCAAACTGCCGCTGGGTTGCCTACCTGTGTGGCGATGGGGATTGGGCAGGGGACGGCGTTCTCTGGCGTTTAAGGGTAGCTGGCGCCGGAAGGCCCGCCGGCGCCGATCGTGCGGGGTCACCCGGCGCGACGTGTGACGCAAAACTGATGACCGATGTATGGAATGCGAGCGAACAAGCGACTTCCCTGTCGTGCGCCGTGACTCGAGGGTGGCGGAGTGCGTTCCTGCCAGGTGGAATGAACCCGAACTGTTTGATAGTTGGTTGAGGGTTGGCACATAGGGTTTGTGTCGCAAGGGCGCCCTACCATGGCGCAAAGTCGTCCTTGTGCGCGGGCCAGGATTCTGTAAACTCGCCTTCGACTGCATTCCTGATTGCACCCCGGCGAGTGTTTGGGGACCGCAGGTTACGCGATCGCATCGCGTCACCGGAGCCATGGATGAGTTGTCCACAGCCAACAGCTGTCGCGATGTAGCAAATCATATAGGCGCGCTTATATGGCACGAAGGCGGTCACAACTTCGTGGAGACTGCTCGCTCATCGCTAACGTCATGCATTCCTGGGAGCCGGCCAGGGTAGGGCATTTTGTACATCAGGCTTTGAGCGGCTCCCCGCGTCACCTGCAATGAAGGCTGAGACGCTACCACACCACTCTAGATGGAGAGCACCATGGGCGCGGATGATAGCGACACTCAGAGAGCGCTGGCTCGACAGCGGGCACGAAATCGCTGTCCGCCAGCATCAGCCGCCCGCAGAACCGTCGGCAGAAGCCACCGGACTATTGTTGTGGGTTCTGTGGTCGCGGTAGTCGCATGCGGTGGCGCGGAGCCCATGTCCACCAGGCCCCAACGTTCGCTGGCCGAGGCCGTGACGCCGGAGGTCGCGAACCAACTGGTCAACGGGCAGTTCAACCTCCAATCGCCCACACCTGGGGCCGTGCCTCGGATTGACCTGCGGCAAGCCGAGGCAATCGCCAAGGGATGGGTGGTCACTTTCGGACAGAACGTCCGCGGATACTTGGAACAAGGACGCGGGGCACCGATCGACTTGGGGCACCTCAGTCCCTGCGGTCGGACGCTGTATGCGGAGAGCGCGTACGAAGACCCGGCGCCAAGTGAGCTCACCGATCCTCGCCTTATTCCGATAGTCCGCCCCTATGGCCCGTTCTGGATCGTAACGCTGTGCTCGCCAGCGGGGTCGCCGGAGGTCGCCTTGGCCGTCTCCGCCTACTCCACCGATCTAGTGATCGGGCCGGATGGCAAGATCAGCGCGCCGGGGGTCTTCTATCAGGGAGGCTGGTTTGTCTGGGAAGGGATTCCTGAGAGTGCGTTTAAGCGATTCTTGGTGACCCCCGAGGACGCCGCATTGCGCGTCGCCGACTCGACCGGTGCGCGCGTTGCCAGCGTGCCA
>Ga0137403_10001485_pt1 | contig 29479 bp, 27 predicted proteins | sample CZOMad2_1_16fung_FD_122057 | JGI IMG/M metagenome (GOLD analysis project Ga0137403, IMG submission 122057) | Vadose zone soil fungal communities from Angelo Coast Range Reserve, California, USA - CZOMad2_1_16fungal (Hybrid Assembly) | ecosystem: Environmental > Terrestrial > Soil > Vadose zone... | reverse complement strand
GTTGAGCGCCGGCTCGGAAATTTTGCATTCCTCGATGTCCTGCACAAAATTGCTGTCCGCGCGGATAAAACCGACCTCCAGTTTTTTTTCGCGTCCGTTCCACTGGCTGCGGATCATGATGCGATTGCGATAGCCGTAAGGTTGCGGGCATGGAATGACCGGCGCGATTTTGTCCGACGGGATTTTTCCGACGCGCTCGAACAAATCGGCGATCTGCTTGTGTTTAATTTTCAACTGCGCCGCGTAGTCAATGTGCTGATACTGGCAGCCGCCGCACGCGCCGAAGTAACGACATTCAGGCTCGACGCGCTCTGGCGATGCTTTTTCCACGCGCAACAATTTTGCGCGCGCAAAACTCTTTTTCACCTCCGTGATTTCGGCTTCAACGATTTCGCCGACAAGCACGAACGGAACGAACACGACGAAATCGTCAATTCGTCCAACACCTTCGCCGCCGAACGCGATGTCGTGAATCGTGAGAGAAATTTTATCGCCGATTTTGAGGGACATAAAAGTCAAATGTGTGAAACAAGTTCAAAGAATTCACGCGGAGTCACGATGCTGACATTTTCAAATTTTTTCAGCGCCAGTAAATCAGCATCGCCAGTAATTAAATGAAGGCATTCGCCGTCAAACGCAGCGGCCAAAATGTGGTCGTCATCCGGGTCACGACAAACGCGAACGGAATACACGACTTTGACCAAGTGGGTTTGCTGCTCAACAAATAGTGCCAGCAAACGCGCATGACGGGAACTGAACCCAAATTTTAACTGAAGTTTTTCTTCAATTTCATTGAGGATGTCCGATGAGGAACAGATGGTGCAATTGTGCCGGACCTTTTTCCATAAACGGCGGCAAAAACCGTCGGTAGTAAGAACGGCCAGCCAGACGTTGCTATCGAGAATGATGCGCACGCGGGAGGGCGAGAATTTTTTCTTCAGTCAGGCGGGTTTTTCGCGGCAGACGATCAAACGCGCCGAGCAACCTGTCCAGTTCGCTCTCGGTGGAAAAAAGATATTGATAAACTTCCTCGGCCTCCTCGTCGGAAAGCCGCTGGATTTTATCAATCACTGTGTTTGCCTGCATGTCGAAAATCTACGCGCAAAAACCAATAAAGCAAAGCTGAAACTCTTTTTGCATTTTCATCCCGCCGGCTTGGATTTTTCGGCGATGGCTTCGGAGAAAATCGCCAGCACTTCGGCTCGGGACACGGAACCGACCAGACGATTTTCTTTCGGATTGTTCACGACCGGCACGTTGCGGATTTCACTTTGCAGCACGATGGGCAGCGCGTCGAGCAGGCGCTGGCCGGGCGTCAGACATTTCGGCACGGGCCGCATCAAATCGTAGGCGATGACGCCGCCGAGATTTTGCGTCGAATTCAAAAATTCCTTCAAGTCGTGCAGCGCGACGATGCCGATGAACCGTTTTTCCGCATCCACGATCGGCACGAAATTATTCGGACTGCCGAGAAATCGTTCGGCGATTTCGCGGAGTGTCGTCGTTTCGCGAAGCGGCGGCACGGGAGCTTGCATCAGGTCGCCGATGGTTTTGTCCATGGCCGCGCCGGTCTGCTCGCTTTCGCGCGCGAGCGAAAGTCCCTTGAGCCGCATATGCTCGGTGTAAATGGATTCGGCGTGAAATTGCCGCGCGACAAGCACGGAGATAACGCACGCGAGCATCAGCGCGGGCATGAGCGAATAGTCGAGCGAAATTTCAAAAGCCATGATGATGGCCAGCAGCGGCGATTTCGTCGTGCCCGCCAGTGTCGCGCCCATGCCGACGAGCGCGAACGCGCCAATGGGCAAATCCGCCGCGCCATAAAAACCATGGATGACAACGCCAAACAACGCGCCGATCGTCGCGCCGAGAAATAATGTCGGCGTAAAAACACCGCCGACCGTTCCCGCGCCGACCACGATAACCGTTGCCAGCAGCTTGAAAAGAAACAGCCCGCTCAATTGCGGGACGGCATGGGGATTATTTTCGTAGCCGCCTTGCAAAATGTTATTGGTGACGTAATAACCGTTGCCGCAAACGCCTGGAAGTTTCATGGCGATAACTCCGACGACGAGGCCGGCAAGCGTCAGCTTGGCGTAGATTGGCAAACGCGTTTTTTCAAATTGCGCGCTGATGACGCGGAGCAATTTCAAAAACAATGCCGCGCCGCCGCCGCAAAAAATTCCCATCAACAAAAACCACGGCAGATTGATGGCGGTGATGTCGGGAAATTTTGGGACTTGATACCACGGCTCGATTCCAAAAAAAGTGCGTGAGGTCATCGTGGCCATCACCGACGCGCAAACGAGCGGCGCGAACAGGCTCATGGAAAAATTACCGAGAACGATGAGCGCCGCGAAGACCGCTCCGGCAATCGGCGCATTATAGACAGACGCGATTCCAGCCGATGCGCCGCAACCGACGAGCAATCGCAGCCGATACGGCGGCCATTTTGCCCATTGGCCGAGCTTGGACGCGACCGTCGCGGACAATTGCACGATGCCGCCTTCGCGTCCGATGGATGCGCCGGAAACGATGCTCATCAGCGCCGACGCTGTTTTGACCAATTGCGTTCGCAACGGCAATCTTCCGTCGCCCGCGACGACGACTTCGAGCAAATCGCTTGTTCCTTGTTTGCCGACGATCCGCAGACCCCAATGCAAAATCAATCCGGCGGCTAGTCCGCCAAACGTCGGCACCAATAGCCGTTGCAGCGGCGCGAACATTTGCGCTTCTTCAGCCGGATCACCCGGCTGCATCATGAAAATGCGCTGCACCATTTCGCCGGCATAATAAAAAAAGACGTTCACAAGTCCGCCGAGGATGCCGACGATTCCGGCGAGGATGAGATGGAACGCTTCCTCCTTGAGAACCAGTTTTTCGCGCCATTGGACGGCACGCTGCCAGTGGCGTCGGAAGAAAAGACGCGCGCGTTGACCGGGCATCCGGCTTCTCGTCCGCGATTTCACGCGGAAAACTTAATGCAGAATGCGCGTTTTGACGAACGCGAATTTTTGAAGGCTAATTCTTTTTCAAACCGGCGATGGCGTCTTTCATTTCGTTGAAATGGATTTCGGGATTGCCCGCGTCGGTGACGTGGACGATTTTTCCGTCCAAGCCGATAAGGAAGCTGACGCGTTTGGACATTTCCTTGCCGTCCATTCGCACGCCGTAAACGTCAGCGATGCGGCCGTCCGTGTCGGCAAGCAAAGTGAAATTCAAATTGTATTTTGCGATGAATTGTTTGTGGCTGTCGGCGGAATCAAAACTGACGCCGACGACTTCGACGTTGCCCTTTTGCAAATCGCCCATGCGGTCGCGAAAGCCGCACGCTTCCGCCGTGCAGCCGCCGGTGAAATCTTTCGGATAAAAATAGAGCAGCACGATTTTTTTGCCGACGTGGTCGGCGGACTTGAAATCTTTTCCGTCCTGATCTTTGCCGGTGAATTGCGGCGCGGTGTCGCCGGCTTTTGGCGGCGCGCCAAACGTTGTTGCAGCCGCGAAAAGGATTGAAGCGGCGACGAGCGGAAGGGCGAACAGTTTTGTTTTCATGGTGAATAGGACGTTATTTTGCGTTGCGAAGTTTCACACCTTTGAGTTTTTCGACGAATTCGGCAAAGCCTTCCGCCTGCGCTTTCAGGCGCGCGAGCAGTTCGGCGTCCTTCAATTTTCCCGAGGCGTCGAGCAGGCCGTTGATTTGCGGCAGAAAAACGCGGACCGGATAAACGTGCGCGTTGCGATAGCCGAAAATGGCCTGAAGCTGCTCGACGGGACGCAGCGCGCCCCACATTCCCGCCGCCAATCCGGTGAAACAAACCGGCTTTTGCTCGAAGCTTTCGGGAAATTTCAGCATGTCTATGAAATACTTCAGCACGCCGGGCAAACTGCCGTTGTATTCCGGCGTGACGACGTGCAATCCGGCGGATTGCAAAATGGCGTCGGCGAACGGCTGAAATGATTTTGGCTTTTCGGCGTAGGAAGCCGGCGAGAAAATTTCCGGCGGCAGTTTCGCCAAATCCAGAACGTGCAGCGGCACTTTCAATTCGCGGTAAAATTCCTCGACGTGCGCGGCGACCTTGCGCGTGTTGCTGCCCGGACGGTTTGTGCCGACGATTAAAACGATCATGGCTGGAAATTTACTTCATGCCGCGCATTTGGCAAATTTCAATTATACTTGCGCAGGGAATTGTCCTTTGCAGTTTCCATCAGGCTGATGAACACGTCTTCGAGGCCAGATTCGATTTGACGCCATTGATGTTCGCCATCCATGAACGGTTGAATGCTGGCGCGCAATTGTGTCGCGTCGCGTCCGCTGACGTGCAGCGTTGAACCGAACGCCACGACTTGTTCGACGCCCGGCTTCCCGCGAATTTTTTCCGCGAGCGAATGTAAATTTTCCCCGCCGACCTCGAACGTCGTAAGTTTTGTTTCTTTCAAAACATCGGCGACCGTTCCGCTCGCGAGCAGATTGCCGTAGGCGATGTAGGCGAGGCGATGGCAGCGCTCGGCTTCGTCCATGTAATGCGTCGTGATAAGCACGGTCAGGCCGTCAGCGGTGAGTTGATGAATCTCGTCCCAAAATTCGCGGCGCGCTTTCGGGTCAACGCCCGCCGTTGGCTCATCGAGCAACAGCAATTGCGGCTCGTGAATCAAACATGCGGACAATGCGAGCCGTTGTTTCCAACCGCCGGACAAAGTTCCGGCCAATTGTTTGCGGCGCTCAGTCATGCCGAGACGTTCAAGACTTTTCTCGACGGCGGCTTTGCGGTCGGGAACGCCGTAAATGCGCGCGATGAATTCCAGATTTTCTTCAATCGTCAAATCTTCGTAAAACGAAAATTTCTGCGTCATGTAGCCGACGCGCCTTTTGATTTCGGCGGATTCGCGGCGGAAATCGAGGCCGAGGCAACTGCCTTCGCCGCCGTCGGGCTTGAGCAGGCCGCAGAGCATCCGCAGAAACGTCGTCTTGCCGCTGCCGTTCGGGCCGAGGAAGCCGTAAATCTCGCCGTGCCGCACCTGCATGGCGATGTTGTTGACGACCGTGCGCTGCCCGAATTTTTTCGTGACGCCGCGCACGTCAATGACAAGGTCGCCGTTCATTTCGGCAAAATCGTGCTCCGTAATTTTGCGCAAAACAACAGGAATTTAACGTGGCCGTCTGCAAAGACCTTGATTCGGCTTAAATTTGGTTCTACAAAGAGGCCGCGCCAATGGCGAAACAACCATGACACTTCCACGCAAAATGTTAGGGAAGAAGTTTAACAAGACATTACATCCAAATTACCGGAAACCAATTACAATTTTGATTTTTGTTTGCATGGCAATTTCGTGGATTCCGATATTTTTATTTATACCGTGGCTAAATCGCTTTGCTGGAATTTAACCACACATGCCTGTTAAAGATCAACCTCATGGCCTACTCTGGATTATTTTGTTTTTAATCTTCATGGAAATTTCAATGGCCATTGGCTATCTTACGAGCTTCGCAATTCTAGCCGCTGCACTTAAATGGCGCGCCGGTTGGAGTACAATGCAAATTCGAAAATTAATTTTTGAATCTGAAGTTCCTTCGCATTGGCTTAAACCAGAATAAATTCTTTGTTTTCATTTCTCCAATTTCACATCCACCGGCTGGCCGGGACGCAGTTGCGCCGCGTCCGCCGGAGAAAATCCGGCTTCAATCATGTAAATCAATTTCGCGCGGTTCTCGCGATTGTATAAGACCGGCGGTGTGAATTCATTTTGCGTGGAAATGTAATTCACCGTCGCGGAATAATTTTTCGCCGCGCCATCAAAACTCACGCTCACGGTCTGGCCGGTTTTGATTTGCGCCAAAATCGTTTCCGTCACAAAAAACCGCACTTTGATATTTGCCGGCGGCAACAGAACAACAATCGGATTTCCCGCCACAACAAATTCGCCTTGCCGATACAGCGTGTCGTGAACAATCGCTTTCGTCGGTGCGAATTGTTGTTTCTGGTCGAACGACCATTTCGCTTTTTCCAGCGCGGCTTGCAGCGATTCCACTTGCGCGGCATCGGCGTCGCGCTGCGATTTAGCTTGGTCCAGTTCTTCGGCGGAAATGACGCCGTTGTTCGCCCGCAATTCTTCGCGTCGTTTCAAGGTCGTTTCCGAAAGTTCAAGGTTCGCTTTCGCTTGCTGCAAATTTTTCTTCGCCGTGTCCAGTGCGGCAGATTCAGAACCGTGTTCCAATTCAAAAAGTAATTGGCCGTTTGTCACCGAACCGCCGCGCGCAACGGCAAGATTTGTCAATGCGCCCCCAATCGGAGAAGAGACATAAACATATTCGCCTTCGACATAACCTTGAAATGTTCCCGAAGAATTTTGCGAGCACCCGGCGACGATTGCAGCCAGCGCGAATCCGATTGCAACCCATTGAAATTTCGTAGCGGCTTTCGGCAGAAAGCCGCATAGCTGATTTGTCGAAAATTTGCGGCGCTCTACCGAGACGCCGCTACGACAGGTTAAGCCTTTCGCAAAAACCGCAAATGGTTTTAAACGCATCACTGAACAGAGAAGCCGATGCGAGGCGTTGTATCAATTTCAAAATTTTCGCTGTAGAGACGTTCTGTGAGCGCCGCTTCGACGGTCATAGACCGCCGCTACAATTGACAGCAAAAATTTTTGCAAGTTTGCGCCGATGCGCTAGAATTGCTGCCTTATGAAGAAGTTGCTTTTTGGGTTCGCGTTGGCTGGTTTCTTTTTGAATTTACCCGCGCAAGACGTGCGCACCAATTCGTCCGATTTGATTTCGCGTCCGCTTTCATTGGTTGATTGCCTGAACACGGCGCTGCAACAAAACGCCGCGATTCTCAAGGCGAAAAACGATCTTGAAGCCTCGCACGGCGTTGTCATCCAGACGCGCGCCATCGCGTTGCCGCAAGTCCATGCCAGCGGCCAATACAGGGACACCGACAAAAATGCGACCGAAAATTTCCCCGGCACGAGCGTTCCGCATGAAAATTGGAACGCGGGCGTTCAAATCCTCCAGAGCATTTACCAGGGCGGAAAAACGGTCGCCGCTTTGCGCGCGGCCGGGGCGACGAAGAAACAGGCGCTCGCGCAATATGACACCGCCATTGCCGACGCGCTGCTGTCCACGCGCCTTGCCTATTACGACGTGCTGCTGGCAAACCAGCAGGTGACCGTCCACGAAGCGTCGGTGAATTTGTTGCAAAAGGAACTCGAAGACCAGCAGCATCGTTATGACGCGGGCACGGTGCCGAAATTTAATTTGCTTCGCGCGCAAGTTGCGGTTGCCAACGAACGTCCGGCCATGATTCAGGCGAAAAATAATTTTCGTATCGCAAAAAACAATCTATCCAATCTTCTCGGTTACAATTTGCCGCGCGACATCTGGGAAGACGTTCCGCTCAATCTGACGGACACGCTCGACGACGCGCCGTATCAAATCAATTTGCCCGACGCGATCCAGCAGGCGCTGTCGCAGCGCAGCGAATTGATGGCGTTGCGCAAAGGCGAGCAATTGCAGGAACTCAACATCGTCAATGCAAAATCCGGTTACAAACCGAACGTCTCCGTTTTCGCGGGATATAACTGGTTCAACGCGCAATTCACGCCGCCCGTTGAACTCGACCACGACATTCACGGCTGGAACGCCGGCGCGCAGTTGAGCTGGGACATTTTTGACGGACTTTTAACGCGCGGAAAAGTTATCCAGGCAAAAGCGCTTTACGAAAAATCCAAAACGGATGTGGCCGACGAATCGCGGCAGATCGAACTCGAAGTGCGCACGGCGTATTCGCAATTCATCGAGGCGAAGGAAGTTTTGGATTCTCAACACGCAGTTCAGGAACAAGCCGACGAGGCGTTGCGCGAAGCCAGGGCGCGCGCCGAAGCCGGCACCGGCACGCAATTGGACGTGCTCGACGCCGAAACCGCGCTGACGCAGGCGCGCACGACGCAAGTGCAGGCGCTGCACGATTACGACACCGCCCGCGCCAGACTTCAGCGCGCCATCGGCGAAAACATGATCGCCACGGTCGCGACAAAATAATTTATTGTAGCGGCGCTCTGTGAGCGCCGTTTTCGATGGTCATAGACCGCCGCTACAAAATTGGCAACGGTTTGAATTGCGAGTGGGCGGGAATTCTGAAAAGATTTTCTTCTCATGGCAAAAATCCAACGCGCGCTCATTTCAGTTTCCGACAAAACAGGCTTAATGCCCTTTGCGCAAATCATGTCGCAAGCCGGAATCGAAATCATTTCCACCGGCGGCACGGCGAAAACTTTGCGCGAAGCCGGACTCACGGTCAAAGACGTCAGCGAACACACCGGTTTTCCTGAAATGCTCGACGGCCGTGTCAAAACATTGCATCCAAAAGTCCACGGCGGATTGCTCTTCATTCGCGGCAATGAAACGCACGAAGCAGCGGTGAAACAACACGGCATCGCGCCGATTGATCTGGTCGTCGTGAATCTTTATCCGTTCGAGCAAACCGTTGCAAAACCAAACGTCTCGCTGCACGACGCGATTGAGAACATTGACATCGGCGGGCCTTCGATGCTGCGCAGCGCGGCAAAAAATCACGACAGCGTGACGGTCGTCGTTGACCCGATGGATTACGCGGAAGTGGCAAAGCAAATTTCAGAAAATGGAAACACGACTTTGGAATTGCGCCGCAAACTCGCGGCGAAAGTTTTTGCGCGGACAGCGGCTTACGACGGCGCAATTGCGGCGCATTTGCAAAAAGAATTCAAAGCAACCAATGCAGATTTGCCGGCGTCACTCAACATTTTTTCGCCGCTGGCGCAGCCGCTGCGTTATGGGGAGAATCCTCATCAAGTCGCCGCGCTTTACGGAAAATTTTCCGAATTTTTCCAGCAGCTTCACGGCAAGGAGCTTTCCTACAACAACATCCTGGATTTGACGGCGGCGGCGCAATTGATTTCAGAATTTGAAAAAGACGCGCCAACATTGGCGATTTTGAAGCACACGAATCCTTGCGGCGTCGGGCAGGGGAAAAATTTGCGCGAAGCGTGGGACAATGCGTTTGCGACGGACAGACAGGCGCCGTTCGGCGGAATCATCGCGACGAACAAAATTTTGGACGGCGACTGCGCGGAAGCGATCTCGGAAATTTTCAGCGAAGTCATTGTCGCGCCTGATTTTTCGCCGAAAGCGCTGGCAATTTTACAAAAGAAAAAAAATCTGCGCTTGGTTAAAATGACGGCTCGCGGAGACGCTCATCCCACCAGCAAATTTGACATCCGCAGCGTCGGCGCGGATTCCTATTTGATGCAGGAACGCGATTTGAAAACGGCGACGCGCGCGGATTTGAAAATCGTCACGAAACGGCAACCGACGGAAACGGAATTGAGCGCGATGCTTTTCGGCTGGCGCGTGGTGAAGCACGTCAAATCAAACGCAATCGTTTATGTGGCTGCGGACAGGACGTTGGGCGTCGGCGCCGGACAAATGAGCCGTGTGGATTCCAGCCGCATCGCAGTTTGGAAAGCGGGCGAGGCAAAACTGTCGCTCAAAGGCAGCGTGGTTTGCAGCGACGCATTTTTTCCGTTTCCCGACGGCTTGATTGCCGCAGCAGAAGCGGGCGCGACGGCGGCAATCCAACCGGGCGGTTCGGTGAAGGACGCGGAAGTGATTGCGGCGGCGGATGAACGCGGAATGGCAGTGGCATTCACGGGCGCGCGGCATTTCAGACATTAAATCACGGCTCGCGAAGACGCCCGCCCCACCAGTTTGATTATTGAAGCAGCCAATAAATTAAAATGAACTGGACGGCTGTAACGGCAATTAAAATTCCACACACACACAGTTCGCGCAAACGCAAGCCGCGTTGTTTTACCGGAGCGAGCCAGAATTGGATTTTCACCGAACCGAAACTGATGACGTCGCCGTTGCGCAGCGGCGCGGCTTGGACCGGTTGATGATTGACGGCGGCAAACGCATTTGGCGCGACGGCGAGCGTAAATCTTTTGTTGTCGCGATGAAGTTCCAAAGTAAGGTGCTGATCCCAAACGCCGTCATCGTCCAATTGCCAATCGTTTTGCGCGGCGCGTCCGATGCAAAAAGGAAAATGGCGGACAACCATTTGATTGCCCGCCTTTTTTCCTGAAAGAACGTTAAGCTGGATCATCACCAAATGCTTCTGTCCACGGTGATTTGGTCGTCGGGCCAAATCTGCGGGTCTTTGGCCGGGTTTTGGAGGGCTTCGTCATAATTAACCTTGATGCGCTGGCCGTTGCTGGCGCGGACAACCCAGATTTTTCTGTGACTGGAATACGGCGTCAAACTGCCCGCAGCTTGAATGGCTTTGGTGACGGTGGTATCGCCGACGTATTGAAATATGCCCGAATGACCAACTTCGCCGCCGACGTAATAAACGCGGTCGCCGGATTTCACGGTGACGTTCAGGCGGACATAGTATTTTGGAACGTAATTGGTGTAGATTTCGTCTTGCAACTCGCCGGCGGTTTTTCCGGCGGCGTAAATCGGGCCAATGAGCGGCAAGGTAATGGTGCCATTCTCCTTGATCATTTCTTCATGCGCGGGAATTGCCTCCAGCGTGCCGGAAAAAACCGCAATCACGGTTTGACCGACACGGAACCGGGCAACATTCGGCGGTGCGGATTGCTTGGGCGTGTCGAGAGAAAATAGGCTGTTATTCGATGTCGTGTCACAACCGGTGAGAGTCATGCTCGCGAGCAGCCCGAGACATACAAACAGTCCGTGAAAAAATAATTTCATTGCGTTAATCGTTGCGAAATTGCCCAAGCAATCAATACTTTTGTTTAATGCCTGTGCGATCTGTGTCGCCTTCTCCGGCTTTTGCCTTTGCTTCGGCGTTCTGTTCCTCATCGTTCTTCGAATAGTAATAATAGCCATGATAATAGCCGCTGTAATAGTAATAACTTTCGTCTTGCGACATGTTGATGTTGTTGAGGACAACGCCGATGAGGTTGCCGCCGACTTTTTCAATCAGCTGTTTGGCGCGGACGTTCATCGGCTGCGGATAGCGGCGATATTGGATGACCTGGATCACCATGTCCACTTCGCTGGCGAGCACGGCGGCGTCGCTGACACCCATGATGGGCGGTGAATCGAAGAAGACGAAATCGTAGCGCTGTTTCAATTCGGAAATCATTTCCTTCATTGACGCCGAACCCAGGATGTTCATGGAACTGCTGGGCAATTTGCCGCTGGCCATGAGGTCAAGCGTCGGAAGATTTGTTCGTTGGATGACTTCTTCGATGGTGTTTTGCTTGAGCAGATAATTGGTCAAGCCGAGGTTGTTGCCGACATGCAGTAATTTGTGCATCGTCGGGCGGCGCAAATCCGAGTCAACAATCAACACGCGCTGGCCGGCCTGGGCGAACACGGTGGCCAGATTCAAGGTAGTCGTGGATTTGCCTTCGCCGGCGCCGGCGCTGACGACGACGATGGTGTTAAGCTTGTCATCTTTGCGTGAGAACAGCAGGTTGGTGCGCAAAACGCGATACGCTTCTGCGTGCTGGCTTTCAGAGCCTTCGTCAATCAGGTAGCCGATATCTTGGGGAATGACGCCGAGCACGGGTGCTTGAAGCGCGCGTTCCACGTCGTCAATCGTTTTAACGCTCGTGTCGAGATATTCGATGAAAAAGGCCAGGCCGATGCCGACCAGCAAACCGACAATGACGCCGAAACTGATATAGAGGGTTTTCTTCGGACTGTCGGGGTCTTTGCCGGGCTGCGCCTGGTCAACAAGTGTGACCATCGAAGTTTTTGGAATCCCCAAATCCACTTCTTCATTCCTGATTTTCGCCTCAAGCAATTTGTGAAGTTCAACCATGTTCGCCCATTTTCGCTTGGCTTCCCAATATGGTTGTCCGCGTTCGCCTTCCGCCAAATCAGTGTTGATGGCGGTTTGGAGAGTATTTGTCAATGTATCCAGGCGCGCTTTTAATGCCGTGACTTTGCTTTCCAAGCTTGCCATGACTCCGGTGACGCTTGCGTCTATTTCACTGTCTAATTCCTTGATCATGGATTGGGCGCGGGTGACTTCGGGGCTGGACATTCCATAATCGTTGGTGAGGGAGACATAGGTTTGCGATGCCGTGTGCCATTTATCCAGCAAGCCGCTCAAAGCAGTGTCTTCGTTCATACGTGGCAAAACATCCCGAAGCATGGTTGGGTTTGTTGACTGCAACGAGCGCAGATGATCCAGCGTGGTCAATAATTCGGTGTAATTTTTTTCGCTTTCGATTTTCTCTTCATTGTAACGCTGCATGTCCGTGCTGCTGATGGTCGGGCTGGGCGTGAGCGAATTGGGATCGAGATCAACAATGTGCAAATCCCTGCGAAGTTCATCTACATTTGTCTGAACGGCTTGAATGCGCGCCTGATCCTCCGCAAACTCAGTCTCCAAGGCTCTGATACCAACCATTGTATTGGTTTTCCATCGTTCCAGACGATAATCCTGATAGGCTTGGGCGATGGCATTGGCCAATTGCGCGGCTTCTGCGGGGTTATCACTCGAAACCCTGATGTCAATCAATTTGGTGTTGCGCTCCGGACTCAAGCTCATGCGTTGCTTGAGGAACTGCATGGTGTCGTCTGTCTTGAGAGGAGAGTTGTTGTTGAATTTTTCACCCCAATGCTGGTTCAAATTCAAAGCGCTGATCACCCGCCCCAACACCTGTTCAGATTGCATCTTGGAAAATTCCGTCTGGATGAAATACGGATCGTAGCCCATCACTGAAGATGCGGGCGAGGCGGTCATTCCAGAAATGACTCCGCTGTCGGGATTGATTTCAATGCGCGCCGTGCTGGAATAATATCTGGGCAAAATAAACGTCACGACCGTTGCCGTAAGCGAAATGAGCAGGAAAACCGAAATGATGACCGTCTTGCGAATGCGAATGATGCGCCAATAATCAAGAAAATGAAGCGTGCTTTCCTGCGCGGGCGGCATTTGACTTTTTGCTGGTTCCATAAAATAAAAACAATGGGAGACAGGGTTATGACCCCGCTCCCGTTCAAGCGTTCAATAATCTTGGCTCACAAATCCGCCGACTTCAAGACAAGGTTTAATAAGAAGCCGTGACACCCAAATAAATCACATTGCGCGTGTAATTCCCGCCGGCGGCGGACTTGTAATAATTGAAATTGTATCCGACATCAGATGAAAAATGCCGGTTGAAAGCGTAAGCCAGATTCAAACCAAGACTGTAAAAATCAGCCGAACCATTGTTGAACGCTCCGTCATGATAAATCGAATGCTGATAATCTCCCACAATGCTGCCCGTCAGCTTCGGGGTCAACGGATGATTGATGGAACCATAAAGCACGGAACTTTCCTGGTCTTGAGTGATGCGTCCGCTGGAATCCACCCCCACTGCGTCCGTTGCATTTCGCCTTTCGGTAAATCCAATCTGCATATAGCTGCCTGCGGCATAAGTGTAAATCAGCGACATATCCGCGTAAGGCCCTAATGATTTTGTCGAGTTTGGATCCTTGTAATCAGTGGTATATTGCACACCTGCTTTGGCGCTGCCGGAAAGATTTTCCAAAAAAGCGTGCTGCGCGCCCACATAGCCAATGTGCGACATATTATCGCGGATACTGCTGAAATAAGGTTGGAACGGCGGAACCGTATTTACAGCAATTGGTTCATTGCCGGTATAATTGACAATTTCAAAATTATAACCAACCAAACCAACCGTAGTTCGGGAAAAATGCCATTGGCCTTCCAATCCAAAAGTCTGGTCAACGCGATTCAACAAGCCCGCATAGCTTGGCGTTATCGCCGTTCCGCCGCTATTATCATATCTGACGAACGTATTCTGGTAACTTAACGCCGTCGAAAACTTTCGAGTCCAATCCGTGGTCAACGTGGCGTGAGCGGTGTTAACAAGATTATTTCCTTCAACACGCTTGGCAGTGCCAGCATTTACTAATGCCGGATCCTGCGCCACTGTCACCGTGTCTCCAAATTGAAGGTCCCAACGCGGCGTGAACGCATGGTCAACCCACAAATCAAATTGATGCGTTTGGTCAATCGGATTTTGGCCGAGTTCTTCCCGCTTTTGATAGTAATACAATCCGTAAGTATATTTCAGCCCAATTTCCGTTTGCTGCAACGGCATGTTCAATTGAAATGTCGGCGTGAGTTCAAATCCGATGCTGCTTTGCTTGGCGGACGACGTGACGTAGTTGTCGTCGTAAAATCCGCGCAACGTCGCTGCCACGTCCCAGACCTTGTCGTCACCCGCATCAAGAAGCGCATAAGCATGAAGGCTGGCCGTTCCGGCTGCCGCCAGTCCTATCGAAGCAAAAATTTTCTTCATACCCGCTGAATTGGTTACTGGATTATATAGACGGCATCAGTCTGCTTTCATTCAAAGAAAGTTTGAACTAATGACTGTTTTTAACGCTAGCAAAAAATCAGACCATTGGTCAAAACAAATTTTTGCAACATTTCGGGAACATTTTACCTGTTTTAACCTCAATTCCGCCATTTCGGTCGAGCATGATGGCAATCATAACCGAAAGCTGAAATCATTTCTTTGCTGGATAATTCTCCATTAACCGCAGCATTTCTTTGACGGCAACTTCCAAGCCGGCCATCACCGCGCGGCTTACGATGCTATGCCCAATGTTTAATTCCACCAAATGCGGCACGCGGCAAAGTGTCGGTAGATTTTTATAATTCAACCCATGCCCAGCATTCACTTTCAATCCAAGCGCGTGCGCCTGCTTTGCGCCGAAAACCAACCGCTGCAATTCGTTTTCATTTGCAGGAGACGACGTAAGGAGTCTCTGACTTATTTCCGATTTCCGATTTCCGATTTCCGATTTTTCAGAATGAGCCTCGTTACCTCGGCTCCTACGAAGAAAAAATTCTTCCGCAAATTGTCCGGTGTGCAATTCGACAAACTGGCTTCCAACTCTTGCGCTCGCCTTGATCTGTTTTTCATCCGGCGCGATGAACAAACTCACTTCAATTCCCGCGTCGTTCATTTTTTTCCGCGTTTCGGCCAGAGATTTTTCATTCGCGACAACATCCAATCCGCCTTCCGTCGTCACTTCCAATCGCCGCTCCGGCACGATGCAAACAATTTCCGGTTTCAATTTCAACGCGATGGCGATGATTTCCGGCGCGTTGGCCATCTCCAGATTCAGACGCGTTTTGACAGTTTCACGCAGCTTCCAAATGTCGCGGTCCTGGATATGCCGCCGGTCCTCGCGCAAATGCGCCGTGATGCCGTGACAGCCCGCCGCTTCGCAAATGCGCGCCGCCTCGACCGGATCAGGTTCGCCGAATCCGCGACCGCGATAACGCGCCTCGCGCAACGTCGCGACGTGATCAATGTTGACGCCGAGCTTGAGCATGAAATTATTTTTGCACCGGAACAGGAATTGCCGGCGCGGGCGAGGACATCGGCGCGGAAAGAATTTTCGGATGCGGACGCATTTTCAATTTCGGGCGTTCCGGCAGACGCAAATCGAACGCCGGGAAGTTCGGCGATTCAAACCAATTCGCCAGCGCGAGCAATTCAATCGCCGTCAAACCGCCGGGCGCTTTGCGCGTGAACGAAATTTCTGTCGGCGAAGTTTCCGTGGCGTGCGTCACGCAATTGCCGAGCGTCGGCCCGATTTTTGCCAGCCATTGATGCGCGACAGATTGGCCGTTCAATTGTTGATGGCTCGTGACCATGAGGACGAGCTGGCTCAATTCCGGCAATGCCTTCAGCCGTTCCGCCGTGATTTCCCAATGGTAATAAACGAGGTTTGGTTGATTCAATTGTTCGAACAATTCCGGCGGCAACGGTTTGCTGCGCGGCGTGTTCGGAAAAAATCCGCCGACCAGAAAATCGCCATCGGCTTCGTGCATGGCTCGGATGTTTGGCGCGATGAAGGGCACGCCTGTGAACGAAAGCTGGTTGTTTGTCAGTGACGACTTCATCGGCATCATGAAATGGCTTTGCCAATTTGTGTTTGCGGACAGATTACTATCAAGTTGCGCGAGCGCAGCGCCGGCATTCGGCACCGGCTCGGCGGCGAACGTTTGAAATGGAATTTGCGGCAGCGCCCAGACGAAAATTTGGTTTGGCTGCGGTTGAGGTTCAAACGGTTGGAACCACTTTTGCTTTTCGAGCCACGGCGCGACTCCGCGCACGGCGGTGTAGCTGATGAACGGCTGATGAATCGCATTTGTCGGCATTCGCCATTTTTCGAGCGGCGGCAGCGGTTGCGACAAAATCAACTTTCCATTGAAATGAAAATTCGCATCGCGCCCGACGACTTGCATTTGGATTTTCGGAAAATCAAATTCGCGCAATGCCGGAAAAATTTGTGCCAAACGCGGCCAGTTCAAATCGGTAGAAAGCCAATTAGTTTCGGGTGGGACAATTTTGTCTGGAATCGAAAGAATTTCTTTACGCAAAGACAATTTATCTTGTCCACAATCAATCACGACCCAATCGCCGGAGTGGCCGAATTGAAACAAATTTGGCGCGTCATGTTTTTTCAACTCCCAATTGTCGGCTTTATCCTGCGCGATTCCAATGCCCGTCCAACTTTGCAAAAGCGCGGAAAGATTTTTACTCCAAATTTGTGCGCGTTCGTTGCTCAAATGAATTGCCAGCGTATATTCCGGCGAACCGTTCGCGTCACGAATTTCAAAAATCCATTCTGATTTCAGCAAATCGTCCAGAAGCGGACGCAATTGCGCCGTGCCGTCGTTTGCGCCTATGGGCATTTTTGATTTGAACCACGCAAACGGCGTGCGCGAAAGTTTGTCGAACGTTTGATTTTCCAGCGCGCGCGCTTCGGGCGAAGTAAATTCATTTGCGAACGCGGCGGAATTGGTGTCGGCGGAAATTTTATCGCCGCCAAGAAAATGAATTCGCGCAATCAAATCCGTTTGCGCCTGCGCTTTTATCGCGACAATGGCCAGTGCCGCGCAAATCAAAAATAATTTTTTCATTGGAACTCTTTCTGTGCCAAATAAAGGATTGAAATTCAAGCTTTAGAAACGCGAATCTGTCGGCCAACTCACGTTTCCAATGTCATTCGCGCCACAAATGCGCCGTCCACATGATCGGCAAAAGGCGGCAATTCGCGTTCCTTTTCCAGCTTGAAATGGTTGTGCTCTCGCAAGAATTCTTTCACGACTTCGGAATTTTCTTCCGGCTCAAGGCTGCAAGTGCTGTAAATCAAAACGCCATTAACTTTTAATTTCGCCGACGCGAGCTTGAGCAAATCCAATTGCGTTTGTTGCAAGCGCGAAATTTCTTCCGGCGAAATTCGCCACCGCAAATCCACGCGCCGCCGCATGACGCCGGTGTTCGAGCAGGGAGCGTCAATTAAAACCCGGTCGAAGGTCGAAGGTCGAGGATCGAGAGCGGAAGGCAAAATTGTTTCAACGCACGTCACGCCGAGTCGCGCGCAATTTTCCTGGATCAATTTCAACCGTTCTTCAGAAACGTCGCAGGCGATGATTTTGCCTTCGTTGTTCATCAATTGCGCGATGAACGTCGTTTTGCCGCCGGGCGCGGCGCATAAATCCAGAATGGTTTCGCCGGATTGCGGATTTAGTTCGCTTACCGCAAGCAATGTGCTTGGGTCTTGAATGTAAAACCAGCCGTCGCGAAAGCTTTGCAAAGAATTCAGCGGCGGGTGCGATTTAAGTTCAAAAACTAAATTTTCCGTAGCGGCTTTCGGCAGAAAGCCGGATTCGTTTTCAACAAGAAATGCGGCGGTCGGCAGACCGCCGCTACGGAAGAAGTCATAATCCACATTTTCTTCGCGCCATTTTTCAATGAGTTTGCCCGCGTCGGTTTTCAAAGTGTTCACGCGCGCGAACGTTTTCGGCGGCGTGTTGTTCCATTCGAGCAGTTGAAACGTTTTTTCATCGCCAAATCGTTTTCGCCATTTTTCAACGAGCCATTGCGGATGGGAAAGTCCAATCGCCGGATTTTTGATTTTCAATTCGGCGAGAAGATTTTTTGTTTCGTCAAATTCGCGCAAGCAGCCGCGCAAAATGGCGTTCACAAAACCGGCTTGCGGGCCAAAACCGTTTTGTTTCGCAATTTCAACGGTTTCGTGGACGGCTGCGTGCGGGGGAATTCTATCCAACCAGAAAATTTGATAGAGGCCGAGGCGCAATAGATTTTGCAGCGCGGATTTCTGTTCGCGTCCGTCGGTTTTCCGCGCGATGAGCCAGTCGAGCGTCGCCTGCCAGCGCACGACGCCATAAACAATTTCCTGGCAGAGGCCGCGATCCGGCGCGGATAATTTTGCATTCGCCAATTCCTGTTCAAGCAAATGTTCCGTGAATTCGCCGTTGGCGCGTCGCTGCTGCAAAACTCGCGCCGCAATTTGTCTTGGTTTTTGTTCGTTCACCACGTTTAATGGAGACATAGTGAATCCGTGACGACAGAAATACGATTTTTTTATGAAACAAGAATTTGAGAAATTGGCGGCTGCGGGGAAAATCGAAGGCCGCCACGTTGAACCGTTGACGCAACTGGTCGAAGGCGGTTGCTGCCAGCATCGGAGTTGGGGTTTCGGCAAAATCAAGGCAGTGGATACGGTGTTCGCGCGTTTCACGATTGATTTTCCGGGCAAACCAGGTCACACGATGGATCTGGCGTTCGCTGCCGAAAATCTCAAACCGATTCCGAAAGACCACATTCTCGCGCGCAAGGCGAATGATCTCGAAGCCGTCCGCCAGTTGGCCGCGCATCATTTGGATTTGATCAAGATGGTGCTGAATAGTTTCGGCGGCAAGGCGACGGTGGATCAAATCCAGCACTCGCTCGTGCCGGACGTGATCCGCGATGATTGGAAAAAATGGTGGGAAACAGCCAAGCGCGAAATGAAAAAGGACGGCCATTTCATCGTGCCGGTGAAAAAAACCGAGCCGGTTGTTTTTCAAGTGCAGGAAACTTCGTTGCAAGACCGTTCGCTCGCGGATTTTCGCGCGGCGAAAGGTTTGAAGGCGCGCGTCGCGGTCGTCGCTGAAATCCTCAAAGTCGTTTCCGATTTGAAGGACAAGCAGACGGCGGCGAACGAAATCATTTCTGCGCTGAACGCGGACATCGTTTCGCATCAACGCACGCAGCCGGCGGTCGCGCTGGAAGCGATTTTTATGCGCGACGAATTGCGCCACGCCGCAGAAGTTGAACCGGTCGCGGGAGAAATTTCCGCGACGCAAATCTGGACGCAGGATGGAATCAAGTTCGGTCCGTTGCTCGAAGCCATTCCTGCCACCAAACATCACCGCGCGCTCGAATCGTTCAAACAGGCCAATCCCGAACGCTGGCAGGAAATTTTGCGCGGCTCTCTGAATCTGGTTTCCGCGAAGCTGGCGAAAGAATTCGTGAGCCTGCTCGTTCACGAAGGCAAGTTGGATTTGCTCAAGGAAACGCTCGCGCGATCCGTCAACCAGCATACCGCCAGCAGCGAATTGCTCTTGTGGTTTGGCCGCGAGCGCAACGAAGACTTTGTGGACATCCTCGGCCCGGAAGTTTTTCGCGCGATGCTCACGGCGATGGAGCGCGACCAGTTCAACGAAAAACGTTCGAACCGCCTGCGCGATTTTATTCTGGAAGACCAGGAATTGCTCGGCGAATTGACCGCGAGCGCCGACATCGAGGTCATCAAAGATTTGACGCGCGCGCTTCAGCTTTCGCCCGTGTTCGATGACATGGACAAGCGCTCATTGCTCGCGCGGCTCGTCAAGGCGCATCCCGCCGTGCAATCGCTCATCACCGGCGAACAGACCAAACAGGATTCGACATTGCTCGTCTCTTGGGAAAGTCTCGAACGCCGCCGCGCCGAATACGGCGAACTCGTGCAGAAAAAAATTCCTGCGAACTCGAAGGAAATTGCCATCGCGCGCAGCTACGGCGATTTGCGCGAGAACCACGAATACAAAGCGGCGAAGGAAATGCAAAAAGTTCTCATGCGCCGCAAGGACGAACTGGAATCGCAATTGACACGCGCCCGTGGCACGGATTTTTCAAATGCCAAGACTGACGCCGTCGGCATCGGCACACTTGTCCAGGCCATGAATCTTGAAACGAACCAGTCCGAATCATTCACAATCCTTGGCGCCTGGGATTCCGATCCCGACCAGGGAATCATCAGCTACCTCACGCCCGTCGGACAGTCGTTGCTCAATCACAAAGTTGGCGACGAAGTGGAATTTGAACTGCACGGGGCCAAACGTCGTCATCGCATCGAAAAGATCGAAGCAGCAAAAATGGAAAGCGTCGCCGCGCCAGCGCCTCAAATGGCAGAGCAGGTTTGATTTGCTCAACCTGCGTTCTCAATCGGCTTTGCTGAAATTTCCAGCATCCGCTCAATCGGCAAACGCGCACGCTTCAAAATTTCTGCTGGCAACTCGATTCGCGGCGCGAGGTTCTTCATGCAATCGCGGACTTTTTCGAGCGTATTCATCTTCATGTATTTGCATTCGCTGCAACGGCAATTGTCCGATGGCAATTGCATCGCGTTGAAAACCGGCGCACATAAAAATTCTTTGCCCGGACATTCCTTTTGCATCCGATGAATGATTCCCGATTCCGTGACGACGATGAATTGCTTCGCCGGATTCGTTTTGCAGTAATCAATCATCTTCTCCGTCGAGCAGACCGAATCCGCCAAATCTCGCACCTCGCGCAAACTTTCCGGATGAACCACAACTTTCGCGTCGGGGAATTGTGCTTTTAATTTCAGCAAACTGTCGCGGCGAAACTCGACGTGTGCGTAACAATTTCCTTTCCACAAAGTCATCGGACGTCCGGTTTGCTCCATGACCCATTGGCCAAGATTTTCGTCCGGCACGAACAAAATGTCCTTGTCCTTCGGCGCGGCGCGGACAATTTTCTCCGCGTTGCCGCTCGTGCAAATCACGTCGCACAACGCCTTCACCGCCGCGCTGCAATTGATGTAGGCGATTGTCCAGAAATTCGGATTGGTTTTCTGCAACTCTGCCAATTTTTCCGCCGGACAACTTTCTTCCAGCGAGCAGCCCGCGTCCTTGTCCGGCAGCACGACGATTTTGTTCGGGTTCAAAATTTTCGCCGTCTCCGCCATGAAATGAACACCGCAGAAAACAATCACGTCCGCCTGCGTCTTTGCCGCCTGCTGCGAAAGGCCGAGAGAATCGCCGACAAAATCCGCCACGTCCTGAATTTCCGGCACCTGATAATTGTGCGCGAGAATGACGGCGTTCAATTGTTTCTTGAGCGCATAAATTTCCTTTGCCAACGGCTCAAATTTATTTTTGGCCATCGCTGCGCGAGGATGAATTTCGGCAACATCAATCACACGTTGAAATTACTGTTGTAATTCACTTGCGTCAATGAGTGCGAGATTTAACTGTTGTCTTATTTTTTCAATGCGAAATAATCTTTCAAAATCAAAATGTTAGGTGTCACTGTTAAATTTTTAATTATTTTTGTTCCAACCTGTGCAATCGGGGCAGGTGGTTTTTGGTTTGCTCTCAAACAGACTGGTATTTTGTGCCTTGTTGGTTGGGTTGTCGGTATCTTGTTTGGCATTGCTGCTACACTACAAATGTTGCTTTTAGTTAGTGGATTGATTCGCATTGGTCGCTGGAAACATGGCGTCGAGCATCGTCTTGAAGAATTGCAACAACGAGACGCGGAACTTTTTTCTCAAGGCAAATCATTTGATGAAGTTATGTCTCAATACAAAAAACCGAAGTCTGATTAATTGTCTTGAATCAATTTGTATTCTTCATTCGTTAAAATTTCCATTTTCCTTGCGGCAAATCGCCGAGCCAAAAATTTCCGATTCGCACGCGAATCAATCGCAGCGTCGGATGCCCAATCGCCGCCGTCATTTTGCGAACCTGCCGGTTTTTGCCTTCAACCAATTCCAAACCGATCCAGCAATGGGGAACGGATTTGCGAAAACGAATGGGCGGATTTCTGGTAGGGACGGCGCGCTGCGCCGTCCGGTCATCGCAGCGCGATAACCCCACCTCTGGTTGCGGTTCCAAAATCCATGCGCGGCATGGCAACGTTTTCCGGCCTTGAATCGAAACTCCATTTTCCAATTTCTCCAAACTTTCCGGCGACGGAATTTTTTCAACCTGCGCCCAATACTCGCGCCCGTGCGCATTGCGCGGATGCAATAATTTTTCGTTCCACTTCGCTTCGTCGCTCAACAGCAGTAAACCTTCGGAATCCGCGTCGAGCCGGCCAATCGGATAAACATTTTTTGGAAAACCAAATTCCGCAAGCGTGCGATTCTTCGAGCCGTCGCCGGTGAATTGCGACAGCACGCCGAACGGTTTATTGAATGCGATGAGCACAACAATTCTTAACCACAAAGGCACCAAGGCACAAAGAGAAACAAAAACTTGGTGTCTTCATGTCTTGGTGGTTTAATTTTGAAGTGATCCGCAACATCATTTTCGACTGGTCTGGCACGCTCGTGGACGATTTGCCCGCCGTCTTGAAAGCGTCGAATTTTGTTCTGACGCAAGCCGGCAAAGCAGAAATGTCGCTCGAACAATTTCGCGCCGAATTTTCCCTGCCGTTCACGAAATTTTACGACCGTCACACGCCGCACGTCCCGATGCCGCAGCTCGAAGACTGGTTTCACACGAGCTTCCGGCAGGCGCAGGCTTCCGTTTGCGAACTGCCGCACGCGCGCGAATTTCTGGAATTTTGCCGCGCGAAAAAACTTCGCACATTCTTGTTGAGCACCGTTCACGCCGACCATTTCAAAGTCCAATGCGACGTCATCGGCTTCGATATATTTCTGGAAAAACATTACACGGATGTCTGGGACAAGCGGAAAAAAATCCACGAAATCCTTCGCGAAAACAATTTGAAGCCGAACGAAACACTTTTCATCGGCGACATGGAGCACGACATCGAAACCGCGCGGCACGGCGGCGTTCATTCTTGCGCCGTTCTGACCGGTTACAATACGCTGGAACAATTGCGCGCGGCCAAACCGGATTTGATCGTCGAGCATCTCGGCGAATTGCGTCGCGCGCTTGAACAGAACGATTTGCATTTGAAGCCCACGGAAAATTTTGAGGACATTCATCCGCCACTCGCGACCGTTGGCGGGCTGATTTTCAATTCCAAAAATGAAGCACTGATGATTCGCACGCACAAATGGTCGGACAAATGGGGCATTCCCGGCGGAAAAATCAAATGGGGCGAAACGAACGAAGCCGCGTTGCGCCGCGAAATTTTGGAAGAGACCGGCCTGAAAATCTCTGGCATCAAATTCGTGCTCGTGCAGGATTGCATCCACTCGAAGGAATTTTATCGCGACGCGCATTTTGTCCTGCTGAATTACACCTGCCGCTGCACCGGAAAAAATCCGCGCGTGAAATTGAACGACGAAGGCCGCGAATTCCGATGGGTGAAATTGGCCGACGCGAAAAAATTGAAATTGAACAAGCCGACCAAGGTTTTGATCGCTGCGGTTTCCAAGTCAAAAATCAAAAATCACAAATTATAAATTCAAATCGTGGCTAAAATTTCCATCATTGACCTCGAAGTGTTTTATCGTGTCGGCGTGCCGGACGAGGAACGCGCCAAGCCGCAAAAACTTTTGCTGACGATTGAAATGAAATCGTCTTTTGCCAAAGCCGCGCAATCAGATTCTATTGCCGACACAGTTGATTATTTCGCCGTTTCGCAAAAGCTTTTGAAGTTTGGCGACGGCAGAAGCTGGAAACTGATTGAAAAACTTGCCGCCGACATTGCTGAAATGATTTTGTCGGATTTCCAGCCAAAGAAAGTCACGGTCGAAATTAAAAAGTTTCCGATTCCGCAGGCGCAATACGTTTCCGTCACTTTGAAAAAGAAACGGAATTGAATTTCTGTCCGTCCATCGTTTCCAATTGGCAGCCGTTTTTGTCCGCAAGAATGGTCACCGCGCCGGAGTTGCGCGTGTAAATCACGGGAACTTTTCTTTGCTCAAGCCGTTCTTGCAATCTTGAATTTGCCCGCCGTGTCGCCGGAAAATCCGAATCGGCGACCACAATCACTTTCGGCTGGATCGCATCGAGCAGCGCATCCGAAAGCGGCTCGCCTTCGTTTGGCAAACCGGCGACGACAATGTCCGCGTGCAAATCATTCGTTCGCGAAAGCAAATCATTTTGACCGGCGCGGCTCAAATCGGAAAGCAGCAAAATTCTTGCGCCAGAAAAATTTCCGAGCAGCACGAGCGCGTTGTCATCGGAGCGCATGAAATTATTTGTGCCGATTGGATGCAAAACTTTCCAGCAGCCAATTTCGTCACCGCCATTCAAAAATTTATGGCGTGAGGATTTTTCAAATTCAGAAACTGCGTCGCGATAAACGTTGGAACGAAATTTCGCGCCGCTCGTCCACAATTCACCAACGCCAAACAATTCATCCAACATTGGCGTGCCGCCGCAATTTTTAACATCGCCTTCGGTCAGAACGAGGCGTGGAATTTTATTTACGCCTTGCGCGCGCAGAAAATTTTTGAGGGTGAAATTGACGGCGTTTTCATTGCCGCAATCAATCAGCCAGTCGTTTTGACGTCCGGCGGCATCAACGAAAACAGAATGTCCGCCGTTGAGCGGCAGAAGGGTCAATTTGATTTCGTTGCGTGAATTTTCCCAACGGAAAAAGTAAACCGTGAAAATTAAAATCAGAATCGCCGCACCAAATATTTTTCTTTGCGCGGTTTTCAGCCACCCGCTCAAGGCGACGATGAGAATCTCATAATAAATTGCGATTGAAATCCATGACGGCGACGGAACATAAAAATACGAGCCGGGGATTTTTGTGAATTCTTCGCTGACCCATTGCATCGCGAACATGAAAAACCACGCGGCGTTGTTGAACAATTCCGCTGCGAAGGGAAACCATGAGCCGCAAATCAGCGCGCCGAGGTTGCTCATCAGCGCGAGTGTGCCGAGCGGGACGGCGATCAGATTTGCAATCGGCGAAATCGGGCTGAACAAATGAAAATAGAGCGCGCTCAAAGGAATCGAACCGAGCCACGCCGCGAGCGAAAGCGAAAAATAACGCGCGAGAATCCTTGCAACCGAAATTGTTGCGCGCTGCCATTTTGGAATCAGTTCATTTGGCAAAAGCGGATCGTGTTGCAGCAATTGGTCCGAGAAATTATTCAATTTTGGCAGCAGCAGTCCGATGACGAGCATGACGCAAAATGACAGTTGGAAACTTGCTTCAAAGAGTTGTCGCGGTTCCCAGAGCAAAATCAGAAATGCGGCGGCGGCGAGGGAATTGATCAAATCGCTTGGACGTTTGAGCGCCCAGCCGCCGAGCACAATCGTCATCATCACGGACGCGCGGATGGCGGACGATTCCCAGCCGGTCGCGCCGGAGTAAAACCAAATCGCCGGAATCGCAATCGCACCGCACCATGCGCGTGAGAGGCGCAGCACGCGCAGCAGCGCGACGAGCATTCCCGAAATCAACGCAATTCTTAATCCGTCAATTGCAAAAAGATGCATCGTTCCGGCGCGAAGAAATGGATCGCCAACGTCGCCGGTGAAGGCGGTCCGCCAGCCGAGCGTCATCGCCCAAAGCAACCGCAGCGATTCGTCTTCGGGCAGGCCAAGCGCGAGCGTGCGCTTCGACCAATTCAAAAATCGGTCGGCAACCGGCGGCTTTTGCAAAATCAGCCCGCACAATTGCCAGTCATTTGTGGAAGCGGTTTTGAGTTCGTAAAAAATGCCGCGTGTCGCCAGATGATTTCGATTGTCGAAAAGTCCCTCGGCCAATGGCGGCGAAGGTTTGGAAATGACGCCGGAAATTCCGACGGATTGGCCGTAGAAAAAATTTGCCGGAAGTTCACCCGGCGTTGAAATAATTATTTTTCCGAACGCGGGCCGCCATTTCTCGTCGCGACAAATTTCCGTAATTTTGATTTGTGCGAGCGAATGCTCCGTTTCTTCGCCATTGCGTTGGATGATTTTTATCTGTGGTGTTCGAATCAAATCTCCGCGAACGGAAAGGATTTCAGTTTTGTCGCCGATCAGATTCCGCAAATCGTTTGGTGAAATGATTGCGGTGTGAAAAATCAGATTTGTCCAGCCGGCCAAAATGAGGAGCGCGCAGAGCAAAATCGGTCGGGATTTTTCGAAAGTGATGGCGAGAATGAGGGCGAAGAAAGAAATTGCGCAGAGCGCGGCGAACGGCGGTTGAGAAAATTCAGCGAGCAGCAATCCAATTGCATAAAACGAAACGACGGCGACGAGCGGACGTTTCATTTATTTTTTGGAATTATGATTTTGACAAATTTTTCCCCTCTCTTCCTGAATGGAGAAGAGGGCAGGGTGAGGAGGCCGATGTTTTTCAATCTTAAATCCCCTCACCCCAGCCCTCTCCCCGTTTGGGCGGGGAGAGGGAGTTGTCGCTGTTGTTTTTGAACGTTTGTGAAAGACATAATCCCTTTATTTTTGCAATTTTGGCTTTCGACAAAGATGAAAAATCCAAAGCGCGAGCAGGCCAATTGCGCCTCCGGTCGTATCAATGAAAACGTCCGACATCAGCGGTGTTCGTCCCGGCACGAAAATTTGATGGAACTCGTCCGTGGCGGCGTAAATAAAAACGATGAGCAGCGCGCCGCTGAAACGCGGCCACGACCACGGCGACAATTTGTTTTTCGATTGATTCAGCGCGCGCCAAAGCAGCAGCGCGAGGATGGCGTATTCCGTGAGGTGGCCGCATTTGCGGATGCCGTGATGGATGCGCTCGATTTCCGTTTGCGGCATTTTCGGAAAAAGCCAGTGCAGGAACGGCTCAAAAATTCCCGACGAATGTTGCTGCGAATGCGCATCGCTCGACGCGGAAAAAATCATCGCCATGCAAACGAGCACTGGCAACCAGTATTTTAGAAAAATGCGAAAATGAGACACGCCGGATGAAAACCGAAATGCGCGCACTGATGCAATGAAATTTTTTAACCCACGCTCATGTTGAGCAGGAACTCGATGTTGCTCTTGGTCTTTTTCAATTTGCCGAGCATGAGTTCCATCGCTTCGACCGGCGGAACGCCCGTGAGCGCGCGGCGCAAAATGACGACGCGATTGTATTCGTCGGGATGATACAACAATTCTTCCTTGCGCGTGCCGGAACGCTCGATGTTGATGGATGGAAAAATCCGGCGGTCAACGAGCGCGCGGTCCAAATGCACTTCCATGTTGCCGGTGCCTTTGAATTCTTCAAAAATCACTTCGTCCATGCGGCTGCCGGTGTCCACGAGCGCCGTCGCCATGATGGTCAGCGATCCGCCTTCTTCAATATTTCGGGCTGCACCGAAAAAGCGTTTCGGTTTGTGCAACGCGTTTGCGTCCACGCCGCCGGAAAGAATTTTTCCCGAATGCGGCTGGATCGTGTTGTAAGCGCGCGCCAATCGCGTAATCGAATCGAGCAAAATCACCACGTCGCGTTTGTGCTCGACCATGCGCTTGGCTTTTTCGATGACCATTTCGGCGACCTGCACATGACGTTCCGGCGGTTCGTCGAACGTGGACGAGATGACCTCCGCGCCTTTGCAACTGCGCTCCATATCCGTGACTTCTTCGGGACGCTCGTCAATCAGCAGGATGAACAAATATGTTTCGGGATTATTTTTAAGGATTGCGTTGGCGACCTTCTGCATCAAAACGGTTTTGCCCGTGCGCGGCGGCGCAACGATGAGGCCGCGCGAACCTTTGCCGATCGGGCAAACCAAATCCAGAACGCGCGTGCTCAATTCGTCTGCGGCGGTCTCGAGGATGAACCGTTTGTTCGGAAACAACGGCGTGAGATTGTCGAAATGCGTTTTTTCCTTCGCCTTGTCCGGCTCTTCGGTGTCAACGGCCTCGACTTTGAGCAGCGCGAAAAATTTTTCCTTTTCCTTCGGCGGACGGATTTGGCCGGCGACGAGATTTCCCGTTTGCAAATCGAACCGGCGGATTTGCGACGGCGAAATGTAAATGTCTTCCGGGCAGGGCAAATAATTGAAACTTTGCGAGCGCAAAAAACCGAAGCCTTCCGGCAAAATTTCCAACACGCCTTCGGAAAATAAAACGCCCGCGCGCTCGGCATTTTTTTGGAGGATGTGGAAAATGACCTCGTGCTTGCGCATCGTGCCGAAATTTTCCACGCCGTATTCCCTGGCCATCGCGTTCAACTCGCTCATCTGCATTCCCTGCAGCTTGGCGATGTTCATTGACGCGGCGATTTTATCGCGTTGATAACCACGACGCTCTTCGCGCTCTTCAAATTTCGCATCGCCATCGTTCGTCGGCTCGATGGGTTTTGACGGCGGCTGCAATGCCGGTTCCGGCGCGGGCGGCGCCTCGACTGCAGCAGCTTGCGCTGCGCCCTCAATTTTCTGTTCCGATGATTCAACAGCAGACTCATCGGCAGGAGCTTTTGTCCTGGGCTTTCTCGTAGAAACTCTTGGCATAACAAATTGTATGTAGTGAAATGGCTGGGATTCCCTGCTCACGTTCGGGACGTCAACGCATTTGACGGCAGACGACCGGAAATGTTCAAAATGGATTTAATTCAATTTTAACCCGGCGTTTGAGCGTGTGTTCTCAATACGGCAAGGGAAACGTCGCAGCCAACTTCTCGACACGTTGGCGCACTTTAGCCGCCGTGTCAAATATATTTAACCGCAGAGACTCCGAGAAAAAACAACATTATGATTTCAAGTTTCAAATTCTTTATTACGGATAGAATCAAGTGAAATAAGGATTCTTCACGCCGCGCTTGGCGGTAATCCTTCAGGCAGACGAGCAGATGTGGCGCGATCATAGCAGGAGAATTAACCGTATGCTGAATGAAAAACCCTCCCCGCCAGGCGCGACAGGGAGGGCTTGAGTAAAATACTTGCTGGAACCCGATTTTAGTGGTGCGGAACGAACTTCACTGCGTCCGCCAGCACGTTGCCGTCAGCACCGCTGCTGCTGAGTGAGACGTTGCCCCCGTTGCCCGCCGCAAAATTGAAAGTGCCAAGCAGGTTCCATTTGCCGGCATTGGTTTGAAGGTTAACCATGATTGTCTTGGTGCCATCATCGGACTTGACGGTGAATGGCGCTTTGGTGGCGTGGTCCGAATTCGGATCATCGCCATGCCATTCATACACGTCGTAAGTGCCGGCGGTCTTGATGTCGGGTGTCCAGGTGGCGGTGTTGGCGGCATCGCCAGCAGAGGTGCTTGTGGCCCAGACGGAGCCGTCCTTGAAGTCATTGCCGCCAGCGTCCGCTGTCCAAGTGCCCTCGGACTTAAAGCCGGGATTGGCGTTGTCAACGATGATTTCATCGGCAGAAGCCGGGATGGAAGCAGCAACGGGCGCAGTCATGGCAGCGGGCGCGGCAGGAGCGGCGGGCGCAGCCATTGGTGTGGTCGTGGCGGCTTCGGGCTTGGATGTTTGTGTGTGCTGGCAGGCAGTCAGCAATACGGATAGCGATACTGACATTGCGGCAATATATGATTT
>Ga0137403_10001484_pt1 | contig 29485 bp, 33 predicted proteins | sample CZOMad2_1_16fung_FD_122057 | JGI IMG/M metagenome (GOLD analysis project Ga0137403, IMG submission 122057) | Vadose zone soil fungal communities from Angelo Coast Range Reserve, California, USA - CZOMad2_1_16fungal (Hybrid Assembly) | ecosystem: Environmental > Terrestrial > Soil > Vadose zone... | reverse complement strand
GAGGCACAGGTGATGTGCTCGCAGGACTTGTTGCTGCCCTTGCGTGCAAGAATGATCTCAGTCTTTCGGCAACAGCCGGTTCCTTTATCAACAAGAAAGCTGGAGAAAAGCTTTTTGAAAAAGTCGGCTATTATTTTAACGCAACTGATTTAGCAGAAGAGATACCTCACGTAATGAAACAACTGATTCTTTCTTCCTAAACATTCATGGAAGTGGCAGAAAAGGTATAGGTTTGGTTGCCTTTTTTCGGGAATTGTGCGAGAATTAGCAAGAAATGTATACGCCAAAATACAATATCACCAACAAAATCCTCAAATATATCGGCCTCATTGAGGCATGTAAAGAAGTCATTGATCATGCGCCGCTTCTTCCATATTACGAAAAAGCATTTCAAACTGATGCGATGGTCAGAAGCGTTCATCATGGGACACATATTGAAGGAAATGAGCTCAATCTCACCCAAGCGGAGAAAGTTATGATGGGACAAGATGTGATTGCCAGACCTCGGGACATTCAGGAAGTGATTAACTATCGTCGAGTTATGGAATATATTGATGAATCAGGAATCAAAAATCAAGAATCAGGAATTAAGGAAGAGTTTATAAAACATTTGCATGCCATGACTGTCTCTAAGATTCTTGCGCAGGAACGGTGTGGTGTCTATCGGCAGACGCAAGTTGTTATCAAAAATAGCTTAACAGGAGAGGTAAGCTTTACGCCGCCTGTCGCATTAGCTGTTCCTGTCCAAATCCAAGAGCTGATTGAATTTATTAACAACGCAAAAAGTGATGAAATCCATCCTGTTCTCAAAAGTGGCGTTGTCCATTATGAGTTGGTCCGAATCCATCCGTTTGTCGATGGCAACGGCCGTGTGGCGCGTGCTCTTTCCACCTTTATGCTCTTTCGGGAAGGTTATGATATCCGAAAATTTTTCTCACTAGAGGAGTACTTCGATAATGACGCCGTGCGATATTATGATTCACTGCAAAGTGTAGAGCGTGAGAAAGGAGATGTGACAGTCTGGCTTGAATACTTTACAGAAGGATTAGCAATTGAGCTGGCGAAGATTAAAGAAAAGATTGAGAAGATATCGGTTGATAGTAAGCTCAAAGAGCGTCTAGGCGGAACACCGATTCTTCTTTCAAATAGACAATTGAAGATTATTGAATATATCCAAGAGACAGGATTTTTGCAAAACCAAGCGTTTAAAACGATATTTCCTATGGTCTCAGAAGATACGGTCCTAAATGAGTTGAAGGGTCTTCTGAAAGCTGGTATTATACGAAAATCCGGAAGCACGAAGGGTGCGAAATACGTGATGAGTAAATGAAGCAACTTTTGCATTTTTATGACATTCCAAGCATTAGCGACATATTTTGAACAACTTGAAGCAACGTCTTCTCGTCTTGCTTTGATTGACATTCTCTCCAACCTTTTTAAATCAGTCAAAACAGGGGAGCAGATAGAAAAGATTTGTTATCTTGTGCAGGGAAGAGTGGCGCCATTTTTTGTCCCACTTGAGTTTGGGATGGCAGATAAGATGATTGCAGCAGCGCTCGCAACAACTTACGGAGAAGATAAAGACGAAATTCTCAAACAGTATGCTCATCGTGGTGAGATGAGTCTTGTTGCCTATGAGCTTGCTAAGAAGCATCATCATACGGGCAGTCTTACAGTTGACCAAGTTTTTGTTGCTCTCAATACTGTCGCGACCACCTCAGGTGCTGGTTCTGTTGAAAAGAAAACAAATTTCTTTAGAGATGAACTTTTGAAAAAACTTGATCCGCTCTCAGTGAAATATGTAGTAAGAATTGTGTTGGGCAATCTTCGTCTTGGTATTGGTGATCCGACGATTCTTGATGCATTAGCTCTGGCAATTCTTGATGATCGTACCCAGCGCAAAGTGCTTGAAGGAGCGTACAACAGAACATCAGCTCTTGGGCTTGTTGGGAAGACGCTCAAAGACTCTGGCATTGCTGAGCTAAAAAAACTCAAAGTCCGTGTAGGATTTCCCATCCGCTCGGAACTTTGTGAACGGTTACCAACGCCGGAAAAGGTGATTGAGAAAATGGGTACAGTGGATGCTCAGTATAAATACGATGGATTTCGGGTACAACTGCATAAGAAGGGGAATGAAGTGAGGATGTTTTCTCGTAATCTTGAAGATATGAGTCATATGTTTCCAGAACTCATTGAAGGAACGAGGAAACAAGTCAAGTCAAAAACCGCAATTCTTGATAGTGAGGCACTCGCGTATCAACCTGAATCTGAAGAATTTTTGCCATTTCAAGAGACGACCAAGCGTCGTCGCAAGCATAATATTGAAGAAGTAGCCAAGAGTTTACCTTTGAAAGCATTTGTTTTCGATATTCTGTATGTTGATGGTAAGTCACTGATTGACGAACCACAATCAGAGCGAATGAAAATATTGGAAAGAGTTGTTTCTGCAAAGCAGAATTCTGAAGATATTCTTATTCCATCGGTTGGAAAAGTACTCACAGATCCTAAGAAGCTGCAATTTATGCTTGATGATGCAATTTCTAAAGGCCTTGAAGGCGTTGTTGTAAAAAAAGTTGACTCGCCCTATGAGGCTGGAGGACGTAATTTTAATTGGGTGAAATTAAAAAGACATTCATCAGGAGAATTACACGATACCATTGATTGTGTGATTTTGGGATATGTGTATGGAAAGGGAAAGAGAACTGCTTTTGGCGCTGGCGCGTTGTTGGTTGGGGTGTATGACAAGCAAAAAGATGAGTTTGTGAGTGTGACACGAATTGGGACTGGATTAACCGATGATGAATGGAGAAGTATCAAAGAACGCACGCATGGGCTCGAACTTGACCACAAACCAGCTCGAGTCAACTCACTTATCACTCCCAATGTCTGGGTGAAGCCGGAAATTGTGATTGAAGTTTTGGCTGATGAAATTACGAGAAGTCCAATGCATACCGCAGGCGCTATTCTTGATGGGGAAGTCAAAGAGCCAGGTTATGCACTCCGGTTTCCTCGTCTTGTTTCTTTCAGAGACCGCGACAAAAAATCTGAGGATGCAACGACAGTGAAAGAATTGATTGAGATGTATAAGAATCAGGGTAAAAAGTAGTTGTCTACTCATTCTATATAAAACTACGAGATGTGGCTGCCGTAACCACTATGGTATAATTTTTTTAACAATTTGAATCATGAGTGCAGAATTGCCAAAAAAACGAGTAGACCAGCCAAAATCAGTTACTGAAAGCGGTGGAGGTGTTTTTGGTTCTCGAGAGCAATCTCTAAGACAAGATAATAGCTTTTTTAAAGCAAGATTTGTTGAAGTGAAAGCAATTTATCAAGGAGCGTTTGCCGGTGCTCCTTGGAACGAAACGTTATCAGATGCGGAGGTAACGCGAAGAATTCAGGACAATATGGGTAAACCTGGTTTTACTGCATTTACTTCCGAAAAAGGTGGACGGATCGTTGGCGCGGTCTGGTACGATACCCCTTCGTTAGATCAGTTGGAAGCTGAAAGAAGGAAACCACTCCGTGATTTTGCTGCTGATTTGCAAAGTTAGACGGGCATAAATACGTTAGTCTGGGAACGAGAAGTTATGGTTCATCCAGATTCTCAAGGACAAGGTATCGCCTCAGATTTGAGAGGTGTTTTCTTAACACATCTTGCAGAAGAATTTCCTGCTGGTGCAATAGTTTTAACAAGAATGAGAGAAGATAATACTGGTATTGTAAGAATTGCTGAAAAGCTTAGTTACAAAAGAACCGGGATCAGTCATCCATCTCAAAAGCCTGGAATTTCTCAAGAGTTTTGGTATAGGATAATACCTGCTCGAAAAACTACATAAAAGATCGTCTCTTGTGCTAAAATTGGCTTTTATGAGCAGTGCAGAATTTAGAGGAGGTAATCCTTATAAGCATCTTGAAGGTAAGGCGACTCAAAAGATTCAAGCTACTGGATGGGATGATCCATTACCAGATTTGGAAAGACTCTTAGCAGCTAAAGAAGCACAAAAGGGAAAATGGTCTACTCAAGAAAAAGAATTGCCCAAAGTACTAGGAAACTTTTCTGATGGTATACATACTCATGATGATATTCAAGTAAGAGATGGTAAAATTTTTTACAATAACAATCAATATGATGTTAATACGTTGACGACACAATTGGAAGCCAAGAGACAATCTTTTGTAGGAACAAGTGAGCGCGTTGCTCGTCGTGCGTATGAAGTAGCCCCAGGTCTTCAGAAAGTATTTGCACCTTTCAATGGTGGGGAAACAATTGGTCTTTCCGCAGAACATACCGTGGCAGTAGATAGATTACCTATTGGGACACCTGCTCAAGTCGATGCGCTTTATAAAAATGAATTTGCCCGAGGCATATATTTAGTTGATAAGCTTGAGCGTGGGCACTCGTATAGTGGAGTAAATATCAAACTTGGTTATACAGGGGCAATGCTTCGCTGGGATATTGAAGAGATTCAAAAAGGAGAAATAAAAGATATTACCTATTTGGATAATGAAGGAAAGAGGATAATAGATCGTAACACTTCTGCAAGTGGAATAAAGATTACTTATACTGATGCTAATAATAAAGCTCGTGTTCATGAGCAATATTCGTGTGACATAAATCATCTTCCACAGTCGGTGAAAAAGCAAATGGGTAGTTTTGATGCGCTTTATCTTCGTGGAACAGAGAATTTGGTACACAACAAGAGTTTTTCTCTGCTTTATAAATCCTGTGTTGAAGGAGTGAAGCCAGGCGGCATTCTCGTCTCCGATTCGAAAATAGAGGATATTATGTGGAGGATGGAGGGTGTCTTTAAGAGAAGAGAGATTGTTACGTTAGGAGATTATGAGCAGTTTGGTTATGCGGGAAAAAATGCAAAAATAACTCCAGCAAATAAAGATTCAGCATTTCAAGGTCATGTAAATATTCTGCAAAAGAAGTAAATATGGATATAAAACCTCATACTAACAGAGTTGTGCTACAATAGTTTGCATGCACTATGTCTGAGATCTTCATCTCCCCTCCAAATACTCCCGGGCGGTTTCATAGAATGTGATATTTGGTGTTGCGGGGAATATATGCTGTAATAATTTGATAGCATAAATCAAGCAAATTATATATAATAGCAACTGTGCATACAGAATCTTTGCCCACATTCATCACCCGTTATTTTTGGGGGGACAATATCAAAGAACTAGATTTAGTAAACCATAAAAAGTATATTGTTCAGACACTTTTGGAACGAGGAGATCAACAGGCAATTACATGGCTTTTTTCTACAATAGATCGCGATACTATCCAAAAACTGTTAAAAGAAATTCAACTTAGTAAGAAATCTGCCAATTTTTGGCACATCTATTTTTCCTGAGCCTATGCAATATCATCCAGAAACTATACCGCAAGCAACACAGGCGGTTCTCTCTAAAATCAAACAACTACCGCAGTTAGACGATTTTTATTTAAGCGGCGGTACTGCTCTTTCGCTGTATCTTGGTCATCGTGAGTCTGAAGATTTAGATTTTTTTACGGCAAGGAGTTTTCAACCAGAATTCTTGCAGCAAAAATTGTTATCCTATGGGAATCTCACCGATGTAAGCTTGGAGGAGGGAACCTTAAACTGCTTTATGGATGATGTAAAGTTGCAGTTCCTTTATTATCCATATTCTTTGCTTGAGCAACCAAAGAGATGGAATGAAATAAAACTTTCCGCACTTATCGATATTGCTTGTACAAAACTTATGACAATTTCGATGAGAGGAAGTAAAAAGGATTTTATTGATATCTATGTATTTTTACAGCAGATGCCGCTAGAAAAGCTTTTTGAAGCATTGGCAAAAAAATATCAGAAAACAGAGTACAATTATCCACATATTTTAAAATCTCTCGTTTATTTCGCAGACGCCGATGAGCAGCCAATGCCCAAAATGCATAATTCTCTTGCATGGGAAGCTGTCAAACAGTTCTTTATGAAAGAAATAAAAAATTTTCCTTTGGATAAATAATTCCTCTAGCAACTATTTTTCTGTGATACAATAAAGCAAGAATGCACTATGTCTGCGATTTCCATCTTCATTCCAAATACTCCCGGGCGGTTTCACAAATGATGACGCTTCCTGTAATGGCACAGTACGCCAAACAAAAAGGTCTGGATATTCTCACAGCTTCTGACTTTACACATCCATTGTGGTTTAAAGAAATACAAAATCAGCTTGAAGAAGCAGGGGAAGGAATATATCGGCTTAAAGAACATGAGCCGTTACAAGATATACGTTTTCTTCTCTCAACAGAAATTTCAAGTATTTATAAGCAAGGTGACAAATTGCGCCGAATTCATAATTTGGTTTTTGTTCCCAGTCTTGCAGTTGCTGAAAAGATCAGTAAAGAACTTATTCGTCGTGGTTGTAATTTGAACGCAGATGGCAGGCCAATTGTGGGCTTATCTTCCAAAAATCTTCTTGAGCTTATTCTTTCAATTGATAAGCGCTCAATGCTTATCCCATGTCACATCTGGACGCCGCATTTTGGGATTTATGGAAGTGCATCGGGTTTTGATTCGTTGGAAGAAGCGTTTGGAGAACTGGCACCACAGATTTATGGTATTGAGACGGGACTCTCAAGCGATCCTGATATGAATTGGCAAGTAACAGAGTTGCAAAACAGAAGCATCCTTTCTTTCTCTGACGCGCACAGTCCTGCAAAGATGAGCAGAGAAGCAACGGTATTTGATTTGGAGAAACCAACGTATGAAAATATCCGTCAAGCGATTATGCGGCTTGCTACCAACTCGGATACAGAGAATAAAATTGCTTACACAATCGAATTTTATCCTGAAGAAGGGAAATATCATTTTTCAGGGCATCGAAATTGCAAGGTGGTCTATAACGTAGATGAGGTACGGGAAAAAGGGACAACATGTCCTGTTTGTCACCGGAGACTTACCGAAGGAGTTTTTATGCGGGTGGAGCAATTGTCAGAGCCAAAGCTTATGGGGCGGGCAGAGGAGAAGAAAAATACTCATGGTCTTAAGTGGTATACCGACAAAAAACATATCCAGCCGCCCTATGTCAAACTCGTTCCGCTTCTTGAAATTGTCGCCCAGTCTCTTGATTCAACAGTTGCCAGTCAGAAATCGCAAAATCTCTACGCAAAACTCTGTCATGAATTGACGTCTGAGATTGCAATCCTTTTGAGGACGCCGATTGCGGATATTGAGCATGTTGGTGGTAAGAAATTGGCAGAAGCGATTGTTAAGGTAAGAGGTGGAGATATTATTATTGATCCGGGATTTGATGGAGAGTTTGGCAAGGTGAAGATTTGGAGCGAGGAAGAAGAGAAAGCGGCAGAAGAAACACCACAGTTGCGTTTGGAACTTTAATTACAAATTAAAGAACAAGAAGCAAAAAGGGAATTCTTTATGTTACAATCAAAAATATAAAGATTTGAGAGGGGGTGAAATAACATGGCTGAACAAAAAAAACAAGCAGAAGATCTTATAAAATGGATGGATGATCTCTTCAAAAAAGCGCCACATCTTCCTGAAAATATTCGTGAAGTTTTGGTAAAGATTACCCCTGTACTTTCATTAATTTTTGGTATTTTGGGTGTTATTGCAGGACTTGCTGCGTTGGGTTTATCGCCAATTGCTTTATTTGGTGGAATTCACGCAAGTATGTTTGTCCTTGTGACAGGCGTCTTAGCAATTGCTTCCAGTGTCTTACTTTTGATAGCATATCCAAAGCTTTCTAAGTATGCCTATGCAGGATGGATGTTGTTATTTTGGTCGGAAGTGGTAAATGCTGTCTCATCACTTTTGTCACTTTCTGTTGGATCAATTATCGGGATTATTATCGGTTTTTATATTCTTTTTGAAATCAAAGGACACTATAAATAACGATAAGAGTTTATTGCAAAAACGGGAACAGGTGACTGGGCCCGTTTTTTTGTGATATAATATGGCAAGATGAAGTTGCTTGTTGGTCTTGGCAATCCTGGAGAGAAGTATGAAAATACCCGCCATAACTTTGGCTTCATGGTTATTGAACAATTCCTCAAAGATTTTGAATCCCTCAAAAACACGGTATGGTTTCTTAATGAAAAAGTAAAAAGCGATATCGCTCTTATTGATTGGAAACCCAAAGTCGGACCAGAAGAACGATTGATTCTTGCAAAGCCCAAAACCTATATGAATAATTCTGGCATGGCTGTTAGTCTTTTGGCGTCATACTACAAAATTGATCCTGCGGATATATGGATTGTCTATGATGAGCTGGATTTACCGCTTGGCACGATAAAAATCCGCTTTGGTGGTGCTGGTGCTGGCCATCATGGTGTTGAATCAGTGATGGAAGCATTGGGGACTGATAAGTTTTGGCGCTATCGTCTTGGGATAGGTGTTTCCCATCCTCACACAGGCAGGGAAGCCAGGGAAGATGGGAAAGAACACGCACTAAGTAGACAAAATATCAAGGATGCACAAGATTTTGTCCTTGGAAAGTTTGGTCATAATGATCAAGGGAAAGTCAGGGAGCTTATCAAACACGGATCACAGGCGCTACAGATGGCTTTAGAAAAGGGAATTGATGCTGCGATGAATAGGTATAATACAAAATAATCTGCCCTTTTTTTATGAGTTACGAACATCAAAAACTAGGACTTAATCCGGAAGAATTGAGTAAAAATCTTGCGGAAAAGGGCTACTATGTTCTTCCATCTGGTACGAATGCACGGGTGCGGTTAGTTCTTGAAGGAGCGACACCAGATGCACCAAGGATTCTGACAGATCATAAAAGAGTAACATTACAGGAGCCATGGGAAGTAAACTTAGGTAATCCAGATGATATTTTTCTGAAACCAGCAAAAGAGAATAATGTTGTTTTGAGACTTATAGATATAACGCCTGGTGAATTTCCTCAATTCAGAGAAGAAGATTATGCAGATATTCCTCCAGAAGAGCGTCCAAGAGGAGTAACTCCAGAGCAAGCTATTGGAGGGATTTTTCTTAACGCACATAGGATCAATCTACCGGATTCGGTTGCAGATAGAATTCTTGCAGTTGATTTAATAGTTCCCCTTAGCAAAATCTAAAAACTAAGATTGGAAATACTGTTATCTCGTTGGCATCACTTATGGAATCTTCGAGATTTCTCAGCCAATACTTGGCGATCGTTGATTGCTAATGATTGCGTGACTACGCTATACTACAGTGGCTATGCAGTCGATTAAAAACGTCCTGACGAAATTTAATCCTACAACCGACAAGTATGTCTCCCGTGAATTCCAAACATTTGGTCTTCATCTCACAGATGCGCTTGATGACTATAAGCACAAAAGTCTCTATATGCGTCTTGCTAAAACAGTACACCGCTCAGTTCTTGAAAAAGCATTAAGTTTTGCCATTGATAGTAAAGCAGATAACAAAGGCGCGCTTTTTATGTGGAAACTAAAAGAGCTCAGACAGATCCAAGATAAAAAATAAAACATCTTTGAGATTTCATTATGCAGGCACATCTTTTTATTTCAGGAAAGGTTCAAGGGGTGGGATTTCGATACTTTGTCCGCAGCAATGCTAAGCGACTTGGAATTACTGGTTGGGTCAGAAATACTGAAGATGGCGGAGTAGAAGTAGCCGCGCAAGGAGAGAAGGAGCCACTTGAGGCACTGATTGCTCTTTGCCGAAAAGGACCCTTTCTGGCAGACGTACAACATATTGGTGTAGAATGGGAAGGCGTTGTAGAGCACTATAAAGATTTTTCTCTTAGTATAGATCATGACTGAGGCAATTACATTAGTTGAAACAAGAAATCGTGAAGTCATCGTAGAGCAATCGCTACCTCGTGAGGTTGGAGCATTGCAGACTGTGTGGAATAAGGTAACGCCAATTTTAGATACTCTTAAACCAGAAACGCCGCAAACAGTTGATGGGCTATCACGAAAAAATATTGAAATGCTTTTTAGTCTTGGAACAGTACGTGCGTTTGTAGATTCACAACAACTCCAGCAGGAATTTGATTCAGAAGAATGGAAACGATCAATTGTTGATCCGCTTGGCGCCTCACTCCGACTGTATATCCAGCCAAAAGATAGAAAGGTAGCAGGAGATGTGATGCTTACGTATATAAAAGGCGTGGGTGATTCTCCTGAGTCAGTGGAGCTTCGCAGTAGCTTGGAAGGCGTGCCGTATCAAAATTTACATCTACAGCTCTACCAAGATGGCGAGTATAAGATAAAGGTCGTGGAAGGTGAAGGGGAAGAAGCAAGAACAGTACAAATTGATTCACAGACAACTGAAACAGGTAAATCAGTTTGGAACATAACAGAACCTCCAAAGAAAAAGACCTAAGAGAAATATTTTTATTGTTTCTTCAACTCTTGCTCAATTACTTTTTGTAGATCAGCATAGGGAACCGCACCGACAACTCGTACGCCATTTACGAACAATGTTGGAGTTGCGTCAACTTGGAATTTCTTTGCATCGGCAGAATCTTTATCAACATTTTTTTGATATTTTGTATTTTCTAGACAACTTCGAAATTGTGTTGTATCCATACCCAATTGCCCAGCAATGTCAGTGAGTTTGTCTGTTGTATACATTGAGGTATCTGTCTCTTCAGGTTGATTGGCATAGAGATAATCATGCATATCCCAAAATCTGTTTTGTTCGTTGGCACATTCTATTGCGTTCCCTGCGGTAATTGAGGCAGCTCCTAAGAATTCAAAATGCCGAAAAGCAAATTGCACTTTTCCGGTATCAATATAATCTTTTCTTAAAGAAGGAAGGGTATTTTTAAAAAATTGGTCACAGAATGGACATCTGAGATCTGCGAATTCAACAACGGTAATTTTTGCATCTTTGTTTCCAAGGAGAGGAAAATGTCCGCTGCTCAAATTTTTCACCACAGGAGGAGGAGTTGGTGCGGCTGCTTGCCCTTGGGCGGAGGTTGGTGTTGGGGTATTAACGACTTGCTGGAGATACATGACTTTATTTGTTAGCATACCAAGCACAAATGCAAAGATCACCAGACTTATCACAAGGAAGCCATTGGCACCGGTTTGTTTAAAGGTAAATCGTGGAAGAGGGATAGTAAAAGAGCGTTCTTCTTTCATTCTTTTTTATTGTAACACAAATTTTTCAATCACAGCAACAACGCCATCCTGTTCAACTGGAGGAGCAATATAGTCCGCAATTGCTTTAAGATCGGCAACAGCATTGCCCATTGCGACCTTGAGTCCACATGCCATAAGAAGCGGAAAATCATTATAACCATCGCCAACGCCAATGATTTCGTTAGGTTCAATTCTAAGACGTTTTGCCACCTCAAAAATTGCGTGTTGCTTTGTGGCAAGCACATGAGAGATGTTTAGAACGATATATCCCTGATCCCAACTCAAAATTTTATGTGCTGTAGCAGTTGAGATATGAGTAAGTTTGTTTATAATTTCGTCTGCAACTTCCTCCGAGAGATTTATAGCGAGAATATTAAAAACTTTTTCTGTGAATTTCTGAAGAGGGGAATATCTGCTATGACCCTGTTTGTAGTCAATGACGATTGGTATATCGTAAGCTGTTAGTATTGACAAGATTGGGGTAAGATCTTTGTTCTCAAGCGATTTTTCGTAAATAAGTTTTCGCGATGCGCCATCGATAATTTGTGACCCTCCAAGGAGAATAACAGGATTTGTAATATGCAAAACATCCAAAATTGTCTGTGCTTTTCCTAATGGCCTTCCGGTGGCAATACAAACAAAAAGTTTCTTTTGGGCTTTTTTTATTGCCTTAACAACCGCGGGTGAAGGAAGGGCGTCCGGATAATTAAGAACTGTTGTTCCGTCAAGATCCAGCATCAGGGCTTTGTAGTGCATAGCGGTATTATACAAGATTTAAATACTTGACATATCCCTGGTGGGGGGATATGATAGTATGGTCTTCCAATAGATTCAGGAGATATGACATACCGGCCAAAAGACACGCAAGAACGAATTATACACCGACTCAAAATCGCCAAAGGCCATCTCGAGAAAGTGATCAAGATGCTAGAAGAAGATAGCTACTGTATCGACGTCTTGCATCAATCGCAAGCTGTACAAGCAAGTCTCAAAGAAACTGACAATCTCATTTTGGAGAATCATCTCAAGACTTGCGTTGCCGAGTCAATACAAAAAGGGAAGAGTGAAGAGGCAATTGCTGAAGTCATGCAGGTATTTAAAAAAAATAAATAATTATGCAACACGGTCCATGGAAATAGATAAATTATTTATAGCATTATTTAGTTTGGGTGGTATCGCATTTACTTATTGGTTTTTCTTAATGAAACCAGAAGAAAAAGCAATCGAGGTTAAAAATAATACTATTGATGTTATCGTGGAAGGTGGATACTCACCCAATGTTATCTCAATTCCTAAAGGTAAACCAACGACAATTAATTTTTTTCGAAAAGATCCTTCAAGCTGTTTAGAAGAAGTTGTTTTAGGAGACTTTAAAATAAGAAAATATTTACCTCTGAATCAAAAAGTGTCAATTACTCTTACACCACAAAAAATAGGTGAATTTGATTATACATGTGGGATGAATATGTTTCATGGGGAAATCATAGTCGAAAGATCCTGAGCAAAGCCGAAGGGTTAAATAATATGACAGAAATTAAAGAATCATTTCCAATTAAAGGAACACACTGTGCATCTTGTGTACGAGTTACCGAACGAGCATTGAAGAAAGTGCCAGGCGTTACAGAAGCAGTCGTCAATTTGGCAACAGAGAAGGCAACAGTTACCTATGATAGTGACTCTTGCACAAGAGAGCAGCTAGCAGATGCAGTTACCAAGATAGGTTATCGTTTGGAGCTTGAAGAAAAAGGTGAAGAATTAGCTCAAGCTGAAAAACAAAAAGAGCTGCAATTACTTCGCAATAAAGTGATTTTGAGTTTATTTCTCGGCGGCTTAATTCTTTGGGGAAGTTTTCCAGGTCTTATGAACACCGCTCCTCCATTGCTCCATAACTTTTGGCTCCAACTATTGTTAGCAATACCTGTGCAATTCTGGGCTGGCTCTGAATTTTACAAAACTGCTATTTCAGCATTCAAACATCGAACCTCCAATATGGACACCCTTGTAGCACTGGGCACAACAGTCGCGTTTGTTTACTCTGCTTTTATAACCATTTTTCCGCAGGCTTTTATGAATTTAGGTGTTGAAATTATGCCTTACTTTGATGTCGCAACAATTGTCATTGGACTTATTCTTCTCGGTCGATACTTTGAAGCAAAAGCCAAAGCAGGCACATCAGGGGCAATTAAGAAATTGATTGGACTTCAAGCAAAAACAGCACGCGTCCTTCGTTCATCCTCTGTTATTCCGAACAAAGCCCAGGAATCTCAAACCACCCAATCTCTAAAGCACCACAGTGGCGCTAGATCCTTCCACGTTGGTCGGGATGACAAGTATGTAGAAATTGATATACCGATTGATCAAGTCGAAATTGGAGATATTCTTCGTGTTCGACCAGGAGAAAAAATTCCTGTAGATGGAGAAATTATTGAGGGAGAATCATCTGTGGATGAATCAATGATTTCTGGTGAAAGTATTCCAGTTGATAAAACGAAAGGAGATAAAGTCATTGGCGCAACGATTAATAAATCAGGAACATTTATCTATAAAGCTATGAAAGTAGGCTCGGATACTCTGCTTGCTCAAATTATAAAGTTGGTTGAGCAAGCACAAGGAAGTAAGGCTCCAATTCAACGCCTTGCTGATACGGTCTCTTCCTATTTTGTGCCGATTGTGATTATGCTGGCGTTTGCGACGTTTGGAATTTGGTATATTTTTGGAGCAGAGCCTGTCTTTTTATATGCAATGCTTAATACCGTTGCCGTTCTTATTATTGCCTGTCCGTGCGCAATGGGTCTAGCGACTCCTACGGCAATTATGGTAGGTACTGGGAAAGGAGCAGAGAACGGTATTTTAATAAAAGATGCAGAAAGTTTGGAAACAGCAAACAAGATTGATACAGTTGTTTTTGATAAAACAGGAACACTCACAAAAGGAAAACCGGAAGTGACAGATGTAATAAGAATTAAGAATCATGAATCAAGCATCAAGGATGAAAAGGGATTATTACGCTTTGCAGCGTCAATAGAAAAGGGCTCAGAACATTCGCTTGCTGAGGCAATTGTCAAAAAAGCCGAAGAATCAAAGCTTGTTCTAAGCACAGTCGAAGGGTTTAACGCAATTGCTGGATATGGTGTTAAAGGGATAATCGGTAGTAAAAACGTTCATTTTGGAAATAAAAGATTAATGGAAAGGGAGGAAATTAAGATCCACAAACAAGTTCAGGATGACATTGAGAAGCTAGAAAATGAGGGGAAAACAGTAATGCTTCTTGCAGTTGATAAAAAACTTTTTGGACTTATTGCTGTTGCAGATACAATAAAAGATACCGCAAAAGAAAGTGTTGCAGTCTTAAAGAAAAAAGGCATTGACGTCGTCATGATTACGGGCGATAACCAAAGGACAGCCAATACAATTGCCATAAAAGTAGGAATAGAAAAAGTTTTCGCAGAAATATTGCCTCAAGAAAAAGAAGAAATAGTCAAAAAATTGCAAGGTCTTGAATCAGGGATCATGATTCATGATTCAAGACCACATGTGGTCGCTTTCGTTGGAGACGGGATTAATGACGCACCTGCCCTTGCTACTGCGGATATTGGTATTGCAATTGGTACGGGAACAGATGTTGCCATTGAAGCTGCAGATATAACACTTATCAATAAAGACCTTCGATCGGTTGCATCAGTAATTGAACTTTCTCAAAAAACAATGCGGACAATAAAACTCAATTTATTTTGGGCGTTTGGCTATAACATTATTCTGATTCCTGTTGCCATGGGGCTTTTTTACCCATTTTTTCATATTCTCTTAAATCCAATCTTTGCATCTGTTGCAATGGCAAGTAGCTCAATTTCTGTTGTAGCCAATTCGCTTTTGTTAAAAAGAGTAAATCTTGCTAAAATTAAAGAATAAATGGTATGGGAAACATAAATTTAATTGGGATATTCTTAACAGGACTCATAACAGGTGGGCTTACTTGTATGGCAGTACAAGGCGGTTTACTTGCGGCGACAATCGCACAACGTGAAGAGGAACGACTAAAAGAAAAAACTAAACAATCAGGTAATGCGTTGCCAATTATTGCTTTTCTTATTGCCAAACTTGTTGCCTATACCATTCTTGGTTTTCTGCTTGGACTTTTTGGTTCTGCGTTCCAACTATCATTTACGGCAAAGACGATTATGCAGGTTGCTGTTGCTATTTTTATGATCGGTACAGCGCTCAATATTCTTAATGTTCATCCAATTTTTCGTTACTTTGTCATCCAACCACCACGATTTTTAACTCGTATTATTCGGAAAGAATCCAAGAGTAAAAGTGTTTTTGCTCCAGCACTGTTAGGAGCATTTACTGTCTTTATTCCTTGTGGCACGACGCAGGCAATGATGGCTTTTTCTATTGCCTCTGCTAACCCTTTGTATGGCGCTGCAATCCTATTCGCTTTTGTCTTAGGCACATCACCTGTCTTTTTCCTGCTTGGCTACTTTGCGACAAAGTTAGGAGATGCAATGCAACAAAAATTTATGAAAGTGGCGGCATTCGCAATTATTCTGTTGGCAGTCTTTAATATAAATAATGCGATTGCGCTGACTGGTAGCAACTTTACGCTTGAAGAAATAGGAACAGGATTATTCTGTCTGGTTAGCTATTGTGATACGAACGCAATCGGAACTGCCAAAGCTGTTGGGCAAGCAACAGATCAGGCAAATATCATGATTGAATCGACAGGATATAATCCTGATAACCTCACAGTAAAGGCTGGTTCAACGGTTACTCTTCATTTAAAAAATAATGGTGGCGCAGGCTGTACGCAGGCATTTACCATTCCAAGCCTTGGAGTACAAAAAGTTGTACCTCTTGGAAGTTCTGATACGATTACTTTTACTGCTCCAAATAAGACAGGACAAATAGCGTTTATGTGTAGTATGGGTATGTATCGAGGAACAATTAACGTCATATGAAAAAGATTAAGCTGAAAATAGAAGGAATGCATTGTACAAGTTGCGCAATGAATATTGATGGAGATTTGGAAGATACTGGGCGTGTTAAATCAGCAAAAACCAACTACGCCAAAGCACAGACAGAAGTGGAGTTTGATGCAGCAGTTATTACTCAGGGAGAAATTGTTTCAATTATAAAAAAAACAGGCTATAGTGCAAAACCTCAAGTGTGAAATTGTAACACATGTTAGCATGGCAGTTAAATATGGTATATAATTAGCCTATTGTTTGTCTATGTATACCTTTCGTCCACTTTCACCGCTTGCCCAATTCCTCTTGCAATCCTTTATGGAGGAGGAGAAACCTTCAAGAGAAGAGCACAAAATAACCGTCAATCCGATTGTTTCAAAATTTGCCTCGTGGTATGAACGGCTTCGCAATGCCATGGAATTTCGAGAAGACGAGGTAGTACTCCGGGCAACGATTGAGCGTATTCTCAAACGAAGGCTCCTTCTTGGAGGCAATGGTCACACAACTGCTGAGCCACTCGTGAAAGAATTATTGTGGGCTCGCTATCTGCCTGATAATGAAGTTACACAATCAACGGTGCATCAGGTTGAAGCATCAATTGATCTCTATCTTGCGCTCCGGTTCAAGATTATCGAGCAGCATAAGATGCCAGATACAGTTATTAATGATTGGATTTATGACCTGATGTCCTCAGATATCCAATACATCCTCAATGCCAAACGCAAGAAAGAAGTTATGACCAATTTTATGTTTCATGTGCTTCGAGACGATGTATCAATTATTGATGATTCCCAAGAGACAAAAGATGCGCAAGTTTTTATGGCTGTGCGTAAAGCCTTTGCAAAAGATGACTTAGCATTTCTGCGTTACCATCTTTTTTCCCAATATTTTGGCAAACTGACTCCGGACACGCTTGAGTATTCGGCCAAACATTTTCCAACAGGATATAACGAAGTGCTCAAGGAGTTAAATTATCCACTGAAAGATAGAATCTATAGTTATATCAAGAGGCGAACTGCGGTCTTTTTTGTGCTTGAGGATATTTTGGAATCTGATAAAGAAAATCTTAAGACACTCCTTGAGAATCCTGAAGAATTAGAAAAAGCAGTCTTTGATGCTGCACAAGTGAGGTATAACAGCGTTGCTTCAAAAGTGCGACGCGCTATCATTCGCTCGGTCATTTTTATTTTACTTACTAAATTCGGATTTGCGTTTGCGGTTGAGGGGACCTATGAAAAATTTATCTATGGTCATATTTTGTGGCCAACAATGATTTTAAATATTTCTATACCGCCAATCCTTATGATTATCGTAAGCTTTTTTATTCGGACACCAGGAGAGGACAACTCCCAGCGTATTTTTAACTATACGAATCAACTATTATATGAAGAAAATCCACAACTAGGAAATAGATTAGTTACTGCAAAGGAGCAGAAAAGAAGTACAGCGCTTATCATTGCGTTTGATATATTGTGGCTTTGTGCATTTGTCATTTCTTTTGGTGGCATTCTTTTAATTTTGAATAAGCTGCAATTTAATTTTGTGAGCCAATTTATTTTTACGTTCTTCTTAGCAATTGTTTCATTCTTAGCGTATCGTATTAGTTTGTTGGCAAATGTGTACCGTGTAGGGGATAGACAAGGTTTGGGAACACTCTTAGTTGATTTTCTCTTTATGCCAGTGATACGCGTTGGACGAAGGCTGACGACAAGCATCGCTCAGATCAATATTTTTCTCTATCTGTTTGATTTTTTTATTGAAGCACCATTCAAGCTGCTTTTTGCGTTTTTTGATCAATGGTTCTACTATCTTCACGGTAAGACCGAGGAATTGGAATAAGATTTTCTAGCTTATATTGATTCAAATATCTCTATCTGTTAGAATATTTTTTCTAAATGAGTATTGAAAATAGAAATCCCAAAAAAGAACAACCTGGTGCAGGAAGTGAAAGAAGAGGGAGACTCTCGCTTCCAGAGCTGTCTGTTGGTCTCTATAGCAACTTCAGAAAAATCATCCCCAAATGGGGATTAAGAGATGGAGGAACACTTCAAATAGTAAATAGTAGTGAACAGAGGGAAGGGGAACCAGCAGAAGGTTCTGAATCGCAAGGTGCAGAAGTATCAAAAGAGAGAAATCATGAAACAGGTGGTGCTGGAAATTTTCCACCCATAGACTTACCTCCACGCACTGGCGGTGCCGAATTTCCGGAAGAACCATTTGATAAATTGTCAACAGGAGAACGTGCTTACCGTTTATTCGAATCCCATACTCCTACCTTACCTACAGCGACAGAGGTCGAGCATCTACGGCGAAAAGAATCCGCAATTAATTGGTTGGGTTATGTATCGACACGCTCACCCCTTGCTGTTGCTTTTGGCGCAGAGAACTCCGAAGCCAGGCATGAACGTGCAGTATCCGACTTTTTGCATCAACCAATAATAGGAGGCGAATTACCGAAACGACTAAAGCCAGAAAAGGCAGACGAAATAGTTGATCGCCAGCTTTCCAAATACAGTGACACCCTTACGAGAGTTCATGAGGGTGCGAGTGCTGCGGCAGATATCGCAGATATTACATCCAAGCACAAGGGTCGCATCCTTATAGACCGCCGTCTGATGGGGGACAGGAACAGATACCCAATGACAACTTACCTTGAAAGATTCGCCATCTCCTTCAAGCCTGACCAAAGCTTCACTGTAGCTGAGTTAAGTTCAGCAACGGATCGCTCCGACGAACTATTACGGCATGATACTTCAAATGGAGAGGTCCATCTCGTCGCACGTGATGCCAAACGTCGGTACCGTGCGAAGGTAGAAGACGGCCAGTTTATGGTGGAAAAGGAAGATGTGTTCGATGTCAAGCCTGGAGATACTGAATACTTCAGTCGTCTAAGTCAAGATCTTACAACATACAAAGATTTGCTCTTACAAGTGGCCGAGCATGCTGGTTCTAGCCGCGAGGCTATGATTGATCCGAAAACTGGACAAATCGATAGAGATTACATCCTTGAAAGAGTTGATCCAGTCATCGCGAATCCTGATTTCCAGGTAAATCTTCCTCTGAATCTTCGTGGAGAGTTAATGAAGAAAACTTATAGTCTTGCCGGCAAAGCGAACTCTACCTTTACCAGCCCTGAGAGCATTGTACAATTTGGTTTCCGTCTGGGTGGTTATTTCAGAGCAGCACTCGGACGTCAGGATTCCTAATTGATAAGATCTCTTTTTAGTATTAATCTTTCTGCATTTTGGGGTTGACACACCTTTTCTTACTTGCTAATATGGATAAACATCTATGGCAGAAGCTACTTTTACAGATCAAAATTTCAAAAAAGATGTCCTCGAGAGCAAACTTCCTGTTGTTGTTGATTTTTGGGCACCATGGTGTGGTCCTTGCCGTATGGTTTCTCCAATCATTGATGAACTTGCCAAAGAGTATGAAGGCAAAATGATTGTTGGTAAAATGAATGTTGATGAAAATCAACAAACATCAGGTGAGTTTAGTGTTATGAGTATCCCAACCGTTATGATCTTCAAAGATGGTAAGCCTCTCAAAAGTATGGTTGGCGCACAAGGCAAAGATAGCTACAAAAAAGCATTTGAAGAAGCGCTCCAATAACTTATGTACGACGTTATTATTCTAGGTTCAGGCCCTGCTGGTCTTACCGCTGCAATTTATACAACTCGAGCATCTCTCAAGACACTTGTTATAGCAGGAGAAAAGTGGGGAGGCCAACTCATGCTGACAACTGAAGTTGATAACTTTCCAGGTTTCCCAGAAGGTATCCAAGGCCCAGAGCTTATGAATAATATGCGCAAACAAGCCGAACGCTTTGGAACTGAATTTGTTGAGGAGAATTTTAAACAAGCAGACTTTGGCAAATCTCCTTTTACAATTACCGCTGGTGACAAATCATATGAGGGGAAAGCAGTTATTATCGCAACTGGTGCTGATACCAAATGGCTTGATGTCCCTGGCGAAAAAGAAAAAATTGGCAAAGGTGTTTCCTCATGTGCTCCGTGTGATGCATTCTTTTTCCGCAATAAAAAAGTTATTGTTGCCGGAGGAGGAGATAGCGCAATGGAAGAGGCCTGTGTGCTTTCTCGTTTTGCAACAGAGGTGACGATTGTCCATCGTCGAGGAGAATTTCGTGCTTCACAAATCATGCAAGATAAAGCAAAAGCCAATCCCAAAATTAAATTTCTATTAAATTCCCAAATCACTGAAATTCTGGGAGAAGATCATGTGACCGGTGTGAAGATGAAAGATAATAAGACAAATGAAATAAAAGAAGTGTCAATTGATGGTGTTTTTGTGGCAATTGGCCATATACCAAATAGTAGCGTATTTAAGAATATTGAAACCGATGAAAAAGGCTTCATCAAAGTACGCGAGCATACTAAGACCAACGTTGATGGCGTTTTTGTCGCAGGGGACGTCCATGACAGACAATACATGCAAGCAATAACCGCAGCTGGCTTTGGTTGTGCCGCAGCACTTGAGACCGAGCGCTGGCTCGAGATGCAAAAATAGTTTCCCGCAATTTTTTTGTGTGCTATAATCCCAAATATTATGGGTATTGAAAGCAGAGGAGAAAAACCACGAAAAACTCCTGAAAATAACTTTGGAGCAAAATATAAGCAGTATCTTGTTCTGCAAACATTGAGAATAAAGCAATTTGAGGAAGCGGTTACTGGATTGGAGAAACAAGAGCCTTCTGAAAAAATAGTAAGTTCTGTCAACAGGTTGCTAGAGAGATTGACTCAACGTGATAATGTATACACTGATATTCTTTGGGCTAACGCAATAATGAAAAGGGTACGAAGATGGGGGCGGTTTGGATATATGGAAAAAGAAAGAAAAGGAGGCTGCTGGCTCAAGGAACAGAAAAGATAGATCCTCCAAAAGCATTGAAGCAAGTAGTGCTACAAAAGCAAATCATGAAGTTTCTCCTGAAGAACTCTTAGCAACTGGAGATCCAGTTGATGAAGCTAGAGCAAGAATAAAAGAGTTATTTACCTTAGAAGTAAATCAGAAAAAAGAAGGAGAAGAGAACTGGAGAAAATTTGAAGATACTCCTTATGAAGATGCTGTCGATAAGGTTGTTGAGAAGATCCTTGCTTGGAAACAATCCTATGAAGAACAAAGATGGGTAGAAGCGCTTCTTGAACATCCCGGTATTTCTGTTGAAGATATTATTACGATCTGGGATAGAAAAAACGAGTTGTAATATACTGTCTACAACTACAATTATACAATACAGAGATAATCCTCTATGGCAGCATGATACGAACGATTAAAGACAGAGCCAATAGGTCAAAACTCAGAAAAACAAAATACCTCAAAGTATAGCCCACCTGGATATGGTGAACGGGTAAAGAATCTACGGGAAGAAAGATTACGAACGATCCAGGAAAAAGATAATTTAGCAGTCGACCTTTCCTCTCAGCCTACGGAAAACGGTAGAGGTCAGTATAGGATGTTGGCTGAAAAAGCTGCAGAAGATGCCCTTGGTAAAGGGATTCCACCAACAAAGGCAATCAGTTTCACGTCTTGAAAGGATCAGAGATCTTCCTGGAGAGCTGATTATCCACAAGCCTCAAGAACAAAAGTAAAGAGGTGCTCGTATAAATATTTACCCATAATGTTATAATTTGAAGTAATATGGGTGTTGAAAAAAGCTAAAATCCTAAAAGCCGACATCCTGAAGCTGAAGTTATTGCAAGATTAGATCATCTTAATTCTGCTATTGATCAAAAAGCTTTTAATTACAAACGCGCTGCTAACCGATTTCTTTTTACCAATCCTTCTCAAGCTATGAAAGCTGCAGTTGGCGATCTCATTTACGAATCAGATAGACTTGAATATGCAGGACGAGATGAAGTATGGACAACTGCACTGCGAAGAAGTCCTTCCTTCGCATCTTGTTTTAGATTGCACGAGTGCAGTGGAAGAAGTTGTTGAAGAACGGAAAGCGGCTGTAGACGAAGCCCAAGACACACCAACGGAAAAAACAGAGTCGTCTCTTAAAGAATTATTTGAAGAAGGTGATCCAGGATTGGAAGGAATGGCAAGAATAGATGAGATAGCTTCATTATATCAATCTTCTGAGAAGATACTAGAAAAAACTTGGGACGAATTTCGAGAAACAGATGTCTCACCGGAGACGTTCAATAGCGGAAAAGAGCTTGTCGATAAAGCAATTATATTCGGAAGGAGGGATGCAGACGATGATTTAAGAAGGGCTTGGTTTGCATTAGGTTATCCTGCAAATCAATTCGACGAACTTATGAAGAGAAAAGATGAGATTACGAGAGGCTTCACGGATAGGAATAAAAATGATGAGGACAAGTCTCTGTAATTGTTTCCAACAAACCTATTGACACTCCTTGGAGGCTATGGTAAGATCGTTGTTACGAACTGAAGAAATGTCGTTTATGATGCTGTCAAATATAATAGTTTTTTCCACCCATGTCGGGTAATATTATAGCCTCGTAATCATCACTTCTTCTTGTTCTGTTTATTCGCTCTTTTTTTAATAATTTTTTGTGGTCACAGATTCGGGCCTGTAGCACAGCTGGTTAATGCGCCTCATTTGCAATGAGGAGATCACCGGTTCGAATCCGGTCAGGTCCACACTTCGCTCCTTCGGAGCTTCGTGTGGCAAGCCACCAAATGAAGTTGAGATAGGTTTCTGAGGCAAACCCTCTAGTAAGAGAGGGTTTACCTGAGAGACTTGATGGAAAGCTGACGATTGGAGTCTCTGTTTGCCTGATGGGTATAACAAATCCAGTCGAGTTAATGGCTCTTTAACAAGTGAAGAGAATATCCCGCATTTTGCCTGTCCAGGCAGAGTCCGGGATAAAATACGTCTTAAATCCACGTTTATTACGAAACGTGGTTGAAAAAAAATTTACTACTAATGCCAACAATGGATGCCTAGGAGATTTTGGCCGAGGAAGGACGTAGACGGCGACGATACTCATCGGGGAGGTGCCATCAACCTTTGATCCGGTGGTTTCCGAATGGGGCAACCTATTCTTAATTGAATGGCTACAAGTGAAGTTGATTTCGTAAGAAATCATATTAGCATGTAGCTGGGCACGGCGTGAACTGAAACATCTTAGTAACGCCAGGAAAAGACATCATAAGAGATTCCGTCAGTAGCGGTGAGCGAAAGCGGATCAGCCTAAACCCTGATTTTTCAGGGGGTTGCAGGGCAGACGATATTCGATGTGTTTTACATAGCAGAAAGATCCGGAATGGTCTTCCAAAGAGAGTGAAAGACTCGTACGCGAAATGGAAAACACCGATAGTTTGTTCCTAAGTACCACGGAGCACGATAAACTTTGTGGGAATCTGGGTCGACCACGATCCAAGGCTAAATACCAAAATCTACCGATAGTGAACTAGTACCGTGAGGGAAAGGTGAAAAGCACCCCGGAAGGGGGATGAAAGAGAACTGAAATTGTTGGCTAACAAGCAGACAGAGTCCTTCGGCGCAAGCCTCAGGATGATGTCGTGCCTATTGAAGAATGAGCCGGTGAGTTTTTGATTGCTGCAGAGTTTAACCAATTTTCATTGGGAAGACGAAGTGAAAGCGAGCCCTAACTGGGCATGATTCCTTTGGAATCAAGTAGCAATCATTAAACCCGAAACCGGGTGAGCTAACCTTGAGCAGGGTGAGTCCTTCAGAAATGGAGGAGGAGGCCCGAACTCGTGTCCGTAGCAATGGGCTGAGATGACTTGAGGTTAGGGGCAATATGCCAAACGAACCCGGAGATAGCTGGTTCTCCCCGAAATATATTAAGGTATAGCGCTGATAATTGTACCAGGGGGTAGAGCACTGAATGGTTCGTGGCGGAGCAATCTGTCGCAACCAATCAAACTCCGAATACCTGCGTATGTATTACAGTAGTCAGACTTGTCGGGCTAAGCTGATAAGTCGAAAGGGAAACAGCCCAGATTCCCAATTAAGGCCTCTAAATAGAAGCTAAGTTTTTAAGGAAGTCACGATCCAGAGACACCCAGGAAGTTGGCTTAGAAGCAGCCATCTTTTAAAGATAGCGTAACAGCTCACTGGCGGATGGTTTGTGGCGCCGAAAATTTATCGAGGATTAAGCTTCTTGCCGAAATTGGAAACTTTTTATAGCCGCAAGGTTATAGGGATTGGTAGGGGAGCGTCTTAAGTGCAGTGAAGCTGTGGTGTAAACCATGGTGGAGCGCTTAGGAGTGAGAATGCCGGCATGAGTAGCGTAATGCAGATGAGATATCTGCACACCGAAAGCCCAAGGTTTCCTCCGCAATGTAAATCAACGGAGGGTAAGTCGGCCCTAAGGGTCTTCCTCGTTAAAGGGGATTAGCCCGATGGACAAGTCGTTAAGATTCGACTACAGGATATGTGTATTGTAAGGTGGTGACGAAGTTGGAAAATTCAAGCCTCGTTCGCGGGGTCAAAGCAGTAAGATAGTGATGATAGGTAAATCCGTCGTCGTGTTTAATCGAGCTGTGATGGAAAGTTCCCTAGCAATAGGGGATGATTTGAAACGTTTCAGTTTCCAAGAAAAGCCTCATTATGACACCGCAAGGTTGTCAAAACGCATATTTTTCCGTACCGCAAACCGACACAGGTGGGCTGGTCGAGTAGACTAAGGTGACCGGGAGACAGATGATTAAGGAACTCGGCAATAAAGCTAGGCGTAACCTATGGGAGATGCCTTGCCCCAATTTATTGGGGCCGCAGCAAAAGATTACTTAGCGACTGTTTATCTAAAACACAGGTCCCTGCAAAGCCGAAAGGCAACGTATAGGGGCTGACACCTGCCCAGTGCCGGTAAGTCAATGATGGTGAGTGATTCTCGTAAGGGATGAGCTTGTTATCAAAGCTCCGGTGAACGGCAGCAGTAACTATAACTGTTCTATGGTAGCGAAGTTCCTTGTCGGGCAAGTTCCGACCCGCACGAAAGGTAGAACGACTGAGTAACTGTCTTAATCATTTACCCGGCGAAATTGAGATGGCTGTGAAGACGCGGCCTAGGTATACATGGACAAAAAGACCCCGGGAGCTTTACTGTAGCTTGGCATTTGCAAGCTTTTTTCAATTGTTTAGAATAGGAGGGAGATTCGTCGAAAGTGAAATACCTCTCTTTGAAATGAGTGAGCATAACTTTGACCCGCATAAAAATATGGGCGAAGGACAGTGTCTGGTGGGCAGTTTTACTGGGGAGGTAGGCTCCTACAACGCAACGGAGCCGCGCAATGGTTGGCTAATCATGGATGGAAATCATGATGATAGCGTAAATGCAAAAGCCAGCTTGACTGCGAGACCTACAAGTCGAGCAGGTACGAAAGTAGGCGTTAGTGATCCTGTGATGCTTGGTGGCAAGCACACAGCTTAACGGCTAAAAGCTACCCCGGGGATAACAGGCTGATCGCATCCGAGCGTCCACAGCGACGATGCGGTTTGGCACCTCGATGTCGGCTCATCACATCCTGGAGGCGGAGAAGTTTCCAAGGGTCCGGCTGTTCGCCGGTTAAAGTGGTACGCGAGCTGGGTTCAGAACGTCGTAAGACAGTAAGCAATGACCGTTGCTGTCTTTCCTTCAACGTTTTGAATCAATAAAGAGGAAATGAAGGACTTCGATCTTAAGTTGAGATCGAAGCTAAATCTAGCTATATGCTGGAAACTCCGTAGTATCTCACGCTAGTTGACATCTAATTAAATTAGATATTAAACTGATAATGCGATGAGTGCGGACAATCAGCAGGCAACTAGGAAAGAGGTCTCAGATGAATATTTTGCAGGTTTTACTGATGGAGAAGGCTGCTTTTATGTGGGATTTAGTAAACGAAACGATTTGCCTCTAAAATGGCAAGTTATCACTGAATTTCATGTAAGCCAAAATCCAGGAGGAAAAAATCTTCTTGAAGCATTTAGGCAAAGGCTTGGTTGTGGGTATTTAAAACCCAATCATGCCAAAAGTCTAAAGGATAAGTCATGGGTTCTTATAATTAAAGATAGAATCGACTTAAGAGAAAAACTTATTCCTTTTTTCAAGAAGAATCTACTCTATACAGGAAAACAGCAAGATTTTGTGATCTTTAAAAAAGTGCTTGAAATAATTGAACAAGGCAAGCATTTACAAAAGGAAGGTTTAGAAGAGATTTTAAACTTAGTCTTTAGTAGTAAAAGAATTACAAATAAACGATATTCAAAAGAAATGATCCTTTTTTAGCGCCTCAGAGACTATACGCTAGATCACGTTCAGTTTCATGGACGTGAAAGATATAGTCCGAACTGCATAGCGATATGCAGAGTACAATAGAAATATTGTGCCTTTTATCTATCATCTGACAGATAAAAAGTAACATAATTGTCGGTCTCTATCCTGTATACCCGTTTGAGATTTGAGGAGATTCGTCCCTAGTAAGCAATTGCTACGTATTGCAGTAATGCAGTATTGAAAATTTGGCTTATAACGGTGGAGCCCTAATGGTTGAATGTATCTCTAGTCCTATGATACATTTATATAAATGCCATGGGTAATACCGTGGGAAGACTTTTCTAAAGTGAATAATACTGATCTTGCTTATATTGCTGGATTTTTAGATGGGGATGGAAGCATAATGCTTCAATTTCATCGACGAGATCGCGGTAAAGAGATTTTTCGGATAAAAACAGTGATATGTTTTTATCAGGATAATCGATATTTAAGCGAAATAAAATGGATTCAGCAAATATTTAATTGTGGATATGTCTATACACGTAATGATCGTATTTGCGAGTTACGTATTGAAGGATATCAAAGAGTATTTGATGTCCTGATGCTTTTAAGACCATATTTACGATTAAAAAGAAAACAAGCAGAATTATTGATTGACTTGATTCCACAATTACAGCGAAAATTAGTGTCAAAACAAGATATTGTTGTATGGATTCAAAAGATGCGAGAATTAAATTATTTTTCCTCGCAAAGAAATACTTTAGAAAATGTCCCCGTAACGACTGATATGGATAAGCACTCAGTAAAAACTGAAATTTAAGCTTTCCATTATATGCCAACACCCTGAGTTTATCGAAGGGTGAAGATATAGTCTGATCCTCAGAGTAATCTGAGAAAACATAATGACGAGAGGACTGGGATGAGGGAATCCCTGGTGTGTCGGTTGTTTCCGAATAGGAGCACTGCCGAGTAGCTAGATTCCCAACGGATAACCGCTGAAAGCATCTAAGTGGGAAGCCGCCTCCAAGATAAGATCTCGATTGATCGTAAGATCTGAAAGACCCCTGAAAGACTATCAGGTTGATAGGCTGGCGGTGTAAGCACAGTAATGTGTTGAGCTTACCAGTACTAATGGTCGAAGGTAAATTTTTTTTAAGACGATCTCTTCACTTATTGAGGAGCTATTCCGGGTACCAGTCGGCACCCGGTTCTAGCACTTTAAAAGTAGAAATTTTCTGGTGATTTGTGCGACATGGCACCACCTCTTCCCATTCCGAACAGAGCCGTGAAACGTGTCAGCGCCTACGATACTGCATTTTTGTGGGACAATAGGTCATCACCAGGGATTTTCTGCTTTTAAGGAAGCAAGTTTCTTTTATATCCAACAAAACCGCCAGTAAGGGCGGTTTTTTGGTGGTGAAGTTGATTAATGAATTCAAATGTCCTATAATATAGTAACCTATGCCAAGTCCTGATACATTTATTGGTTATCGTGCACATCCTTTAGTCTCTAATCCAGGGGATATCAGGCAATATTCTGCTCCTCATCATTATCGTATTATCTCTTCAGAAGTTGACAAGTTGCTTGTAGATTCTGCATCAAAGATAATTCTTGATGTTGGTGGCTATAAACACCCTGCTCTGACACAAAACTTATTTCCTGGTTTAGAACGATTTAGTTTGAATATACCCTCGACAGAAAAGATTACTGGTAATCCTGATGTTATCTATGATGGGATAAATTTCCCATTTGCAGATGAAACTATTCCGGCAGTAATCGCAGTTGATGTATTGGAGCATGTGTCTCCAATAGATCGTCAAACTTTTATAGAAGAACTTGTGAGAATTTCTCAAAAAGGGATAGTGATAAGTTTTCCTGTTGATTCAGAAGCAAACAAGAAGCATGAAGAGGTATTAATAGAAGGAAGAGAGAGGGTAGGGCTACCGCATGCTTCCATAGATCAACATCAAATAATGGGTCTTCCAACACGAGAATTTATTGAGACGATTGGAAAAGATACAGGTTTACCATATCAACTATTTCCTGCAACGAACGCATCTGTTGCCTTTTCATGTTTGCAAGAACAGTTGGCTGCCTTTCTCAAACAGAGCGATGGAAATACATTGCGGCAAATGACCATTGAGAGAGAGGCATTATTAGCTGCTAGTCCACTACCAACGTGGGAAGAAGCATATCGAGCAATACTGGTTATTCATAAAAATAGGTAGATTCTCTAAAAAAAAGTACATACAAACCCTGATGCTCCTGCTATACTAGGCAAATGTCTGAGAAAAAACAAATTCTTTTTAATAAACTAACTCAATTTCTTTTACCCACACTCACTATCCTTGGATTTGCACTTACCTCATTTAAAAAACCCGAGCTAGGCCTTATTTTTAACCTGCTTGCTCAAATCTTCTGGCTTTATGCAAGCTGGCAAGCATGGAAAAAGGCAGGACAAGTAGGGATATTTATTACAACCCTTATTATTACCGTAATTGTTTCCTATGGGATTATCAATTACTGGTTTCTGCGCTAGAAAATAATCCTTGCGACTCTTAGCAGATAATGCTATACTTAGAGCATCTTTTTAGAGAAAGGCTTATGGTTAATGGCAAATACTTCTTCTTCAAATAAATCTACTTCGGCGATGGCCAAGCTTCTAGCATCGCACAAAAATAAAGTTGTTACCTTCAAAAAAGGAGATTCGGTTAAAGGAAAAATTACCAAATTAACCTCAGGTGAGATCACTGTTGATGTTGGATCAAAAACAGAAGCCATTGTTCTTGAAAAAGAAAAACGCATCCTGAATACCATTTTTTCTTTGTTTAAAATAGGGGACACAGTTGAGGTAAACGTCCTTAATCCGGAATCAGATCTTGGCCAACCAGTTGTTTCCTTAAGACGATATCTTGGTGATATTGCTTGGAAGAAGCTGGAAGAGCTCCAAAAGAGCAAAGAGGCAATTGAAGTCACCGTTTCAGATGGAACTAAATCTGGTTTTGTAGTCAACACGGCTTTTGGTATTGCTGGTTTTCTTCCGCAATCACACCTGCAGCAAGCAGATGTTACTCCAGGTCAGCAAATAAAAGTGACTGTTCTTGAACTCAATCGTAAAGACAACAAAATTATTTTTTCCCAAAAAACTGCTTTGTCAGAGGCAGACTTTGCTCAAGCAGTCAAAAAGTTAAAAGTA
>Ga0137403_10001483_pt1 | contig 29506 bp, 29 predicted proteins | sample CZOMad2_1_16fung_FD_122057 | JGI IMG/M metagenome (GOLD analysis project Ga0137403, IMG submission 122057) | Vadose zone soil fungal communities from Angelo Coast Range Reserve, California, USA - CZOMad2_1_16fungal (Hybrid Assembly) | ecosystem: Environmental > Terrestrial > Soil > Vadose zone... | reverse complement strand
CCGTTCAAGGCCTCGATCGAGTGCGGGATGACGATAGCAAACTCACTCAAAAGTCTCAACAAGATTGGAACACTACCCAGAGAGAAGTAGCTGCTAAAGCCGAACCATTGATTCACTGGCCATGTTGCCCTGATCACGCGATATTGGATTGGTTTTCGGGCCATGGTGTCCGATGCCTGTGATCCGCGCTCTCAGAGCACCACACAGGGAGTATAGGCCTGCCTCGACGAGAAATCTACTACCCACACGCCTCGATGACGGACGTGCGACAGGGGCTCCGTCTGCACCACGACGCCATGCACACCGAGCGATCCGCTGTGGACTGGATCGTCCGATGCGTCCGTGTCCACGACCTGCGGTCTCGCGACGACTTCTTCCCCGACGCACCCACGATCGAGTCGTGCCTGACCGACCTGGCGGTGCATGCACACGTCACGGCCGCCACCCAGCACCAAGCCATGCCTGCCCTAGTGTTTCGTGACACGCGCGTCCTCAACCACGCCATGGAGGGCCGTATCATGGCCGTGCGCGCCAGCAAGACGATCCACGTCCCCGTGCTCATGACCCGCGAAGCCGTCGCCGCCGTCATCTCGCTGCGGGACGGCACCGCCCCACTGGTGGCCACATGTCTCTACGGGAGCGCCTGGCGCATCATGGAAGCCGTCCGGCTCAGGGGCGCGGAGCCGACACCCACAGGCGGTTGAACTGACTCGCGGCTCCAGCCCGTCGGGAAGGTTCAGACCGCCTGGCGCTCCCGGTCTGGGGACTCGAAGGGGGCGGACGGTTCGTTGCCCGTCAGGCCGCGCGGGCGTGTGTGCCGGAGCGGACGATGGACGGGACTCCAGAGCCCATCATCCCGTTTTTCAACACGCGGCCACCCCAGGCAACACCATAGACGACGATGACGTTTGCCGGGGCTTCCAGCAAGAATGGCATCGTTCAGCGGATTGTCAACATGGGAATCACTGCCAGGCCGCACGTGCGGCTGACAGTGGTAGGATGATAGGTAGGGCAGGCCTTCTGGGACAGTCCCCGTGGTCAAGTCGCCACGCGCACAACGGCTGGGCCCTCGCCAGACCTAGACCTGGCAGTAGGCTGGAATCCAGGCGCGCTCGGTGATCGCCACATCGATGCCGCTGTAGTCGAACCCCAGCGCTTCTTGTACCATCTGATTGACATCAAGGATGACCTCGGCTTCTGGGATGTCGGCGAAAAACCGGCGCATCATCATGGGCAAGACCATGCGCGCCAATGTAACCCCGGTATGGCCGAGAAAGCTCCGGCGCTCGCCGATGTGTCCCAGTTCGTCGACCATGATCTCACCCAGCAACTCGTGCAGCCGTTCTAACGCCTCCGGCTCGGTGGCGAAAACCTCCTCCAGCACGCGCCAGATGTGCCGGTAAAACATCATGCCCATGACCTCGCTGCCGAACGCAATGGGGGCGAGTAACCAATTGGGACAGCGGGCAAACGCCCCATACGCGGTGCGTATCGGCCAGGAGAACAAGGGCCACTCCACACCTAATGCGAACACCTTGAACATCTCGGCGAAGAGCCGGAGATGGCAGAACTCCTCACAGAGGTGGTAGCGGGTAATCCGATCGGTCAGGTTCCTGCAGCGCTCCCACGAGGGGGTCACCAGCCATGCGGCCCGAATTCCAGCGGCCTCATGGCTGGCAAACTTATAGATGATCGTGAGGGCAAGCAGACGTCGGTCGGCCTGAGTCCCGTGTTGGGTGGCCAGCAGGTCCGCCAGGGCGGCCATGGTCTGCGCAGGGGTGAGCGATTGCCGAGCGTGGACTGGGCGCGTCTGCAGACGTTGATAATACCCCGTCTTGTGCTCGAGCGCTTGCGCCTCCTCGTGCAAGGCTCCGTCCCGTACGAGGAGGTAGGCCCAGTAGTCCTCAAAAGCGCGCCTGCGATCTGACGGCGAGGCCGGTGTGAAAATTGCTTTGTAGCGTGTAAGCTGGGCCATCGAATACCTTGGTGGAATTTCGCCTACGCCGTTGCCTCTGAGCGCTCGCGTTAATTGCGCAGCGCCAATACCTGCCGCTCGAAGGTGGGGTCTTTGTCATGATAAAAGAGCTTCGCACACCTACGACAGGTCCCGGTCCATGATCCATCTGCGTGCTGTTCCAGGATAACGACGCCGCAGATCTCTTTGCCGGGAATTCGATGGACGGTAATGGCCGTCAACAACCTGTCCATGGGGTCATGCGCCTGCGTCCGAGAGCGAGGTTGCAGGGTTACGGGTGACTGGGGACGGCACGGACCGTCTGGCGCAAGCGCACGGGTATGAGCACCAGTGCTGCGAGCACCTGTGAGACTGCCATGGCCGCAAACGCCGCGGCAAAGCCGTAGCCATCCACCAGGGCGCCGATCAGGAACGCCCATGGGGCGCCAATCGCTGAGCCCACGGTAAAGTAGAGGCCAAACAGCATTTCCATCGAAGTTTTGTCGGCCACATCTGCCAACGCAGTTTGCATGAGCGAGCCTTCGGAATACACCGCAATGCCGGTCACCGTCAGCACGATTGGCAAGGTCCAAGAACTACCACCGACGGTGAGGAGCCCGACGAAGCACAGGCAGGCGAGGCCGTAATCCCCTAGCAACACCGGCTTCCGACCCATGCGGTCGGATAACGGCCCGGCGATCAGCGGGCCGATCACGCTACCGGCTAGCATAATGGTCAACAGGATGCCGAGTTGGACTTCGTTCACTCGGAGCTTTTGAGAGAGATACAAGGGGACATAGATCGTGGCGACGCCCAACCCACGTCCACCGGCGCCGATGACATGAGACGCCAGGAGGAGCAAGGCATCACGATGCTTGAGCAGGGCCCAGACCTCGGTGCCGAACTGCACCGCTGACTGGCCTTGATGATGGTTGCCGCGATTCTCTTCCAAGAGGCTGAGGAGCAGAATGCCGATCAGGACGCCGGGCAGGCCAAACAGTATCAGGGTGCTCCGCCAACCCAGGGTAGCGATCAAAAACCCACCGAGCAGGGGCACGGCCACAGTACCCAGATTTGAGCCTGCCGCGTTGATGGCCAGTGCCAGCCCGCGGCGGTCGGCACGGAAGCCCTGCGAGATGAGTGCATTGCCGATGGGATGCTGCGGGGCGTCGGCGATGCGGCCGATGATGCGCCAGGCCAACAGGTCTCCAAAGCCGTGGACCATGCTGGTGCCGATAATCGACAGCCCTTGACATACATGCCCGAGGCCCAGAATCAATTTGCGTGAATAATACCGACCGAGGACGCCAAAGCCTAACTGCAGTGGGCTCCAGACCAGGTTCGAGAGCGAAAAGATGAGGCCCAATTGCGTGTACGTGAGCTGCAAGTCGGTGAGGAAGAAGGGCACGATTAGGGGGAGGAGCGCTCCATAAGCGTGGGAAAAGGCATGAGCCACGCTGACCAACGTGACCACCGTGGAGGTGCCACCGATCCGCGCGCCGACGCTCATCTCCTGGGCTACTGCTGCATGATCATCCGCCATTCGTCTGATGCCTCCAGGTCTATGCCTCGAACATCCGCTATGGCTGTGCTTGCGACGACCTGTCCATCATGCCGGGTCATCCTGCGGTCGTCAATCAATGATATGACGACGCAAATATCTCATCTCAGCTCTGTCGTGCCAGGGTGTGCCGCTCACACACGGAGTAGCCCGCATTGTATCCCATTCTACACGACGAGAAAAGGGCGGAGCGGATCGCACGCTGGCGCAGTCCACAGCAGTCGTTACGCGTGATTAAAGTGCGGGGCGACCTGCTCGCTGAACAGGCGCATCGAGCGCTGGGTGTACTCATGTGGAACGGCGGGCATGGCCATGCGGCAGATCAGATAGGTAATGCCAAAGAGCTCGCGATAGCGCTGGATCTCTGCGATGACCTGGGCAGGGTCGCCGATGATAAAGCGGTCCCTGGCCAAAGTTGCGTAATCGTTCCCGGCGTCGGTCAGCAATCCCCAGCGTCGATAGCGGCCGTATGTCTGCATGAGTCCGGCTTCGGCCTCCTGATGTGCAGCATGGGCCTGAGGCGCGACGTACACCACGCGCATCAGTGGCATCGCCACGGGCGGCGCCGTGCGCTCTCCTGCACGCCAGGTGGCGTGATAGAGCTGATATTTTGCCTGCAATGCGGGGATCGATTCCAGCGCTGCCGGCAGCAGCGGATACCCCATGCGTGCGGCCCGTTTCACGCTGACATTGCCGAACGCCGCCATCCAAATCGGCATGGCCGTTTGCAGGGGTTGTGGCAGGACGGCGACCGCGCCCGCCTCAGTTGACGCGTCCTCGGCCGCTGTGGGAATGCGAAAGAGTTTGCCGTGATGCACGAATGGCCCCGCCCACGCCTTTTGCACCACGTCCAGGCACTCTCGGAAGCGTGCCCCCTTGCCATGCATGGCGATCCCGAAAGCGGCGAACTCCTCCGCTCGATATCCCGTCCCGAAACAGAGCATCAGTCGTCCGCCGGACATCAGGTCGAGGGTCGCCGCATCTTCGGCGACGCGCAGTGGATGGGTGAAAGTGAGAATGGAGAACACCCCGATGCGGACGCGGTGCGTCACACCGGCGAGCACGCCAGCGATGACGAACGGCGAGGAACACTGTCGATCGACGGAAAAATGGTTCTCCGCTACCCACAGAGAATCGAAGCCTAGCTCCTCCGCCAGCATGGCATCGGCCAACAGGTCTTGGCGAACCACCGCCTCCCCATGTGTCTTCACTTGCTCCAGCGCGTATCCACCCATCCCAAACCGCATGCGCGCCTCCTCCCCGAGGGGAATTCCTTGACGACAGGACTGAGCGCTGAGGACTGAGACGTATGTACATACGTCTCAGTCCTATCAGCTTAGTTCTGCGATGGATCCCAATCGGAATCGTCGCGCTCACGCACGGCCATCGAGGCGTGATGTTGGGCCAGACGCCACTCCGAGCCGACCCATTCGAAGATATTCGTGGCCTCAATGGTGCTGACCACGGGGATGGCATTGCCCGAATCGATGATGTTTTCGACACAGCTCACCCAGGCCATCTGGTCGGAGAGGTTCACTGAGACCGCGGTGAGCGTGAATTTGATCTCCTCCGTGTTGCTGAAGATCGCGATCCAGCTCTCTTTGATGGCGGACCATCCACGCAATGTGCGCCAGCCTGGATGGATGCAGCGCGCCCGGTTGGAATGCAGCCAGACCATCGACATCGCCTCAATGTCGAGCTGTTCGAACGCCTCGTAGAACCGCTCATTGGCGCGGAGAACTGCCGCTTCCTGTTCCTCACGTGGGGCCATGGTCACATCCTCGTAGTCCGATCCATGTGCTGATATATATGCTAATCGGTTGTCAGCGAGAGCGAAGCGCCATGCTGGCAGCACGCTACGACCGGGCGGCAAACTGCGTGACGTTAATCACGGCCCGTTCGTGGCTCCCTTCACCGATTTTGTCCGTTTCATTAAAGGCCTCGACGTTGAACCGATACCGCTTGGTCGGTCGTCCAATGTCGACGATTTCGGTGAGCGTCGCTTTGGCGCGCACCTTCTGCCCGATGGGGGTCGCCTTGAAGTGGCTGACGCTGACCTTGGTCCCCACCGACTGTTCCCCGGCGTCGAGATGCGGCGTCAGTACCCTAATCGCCGTCTGTTCCATCAGGCTGATCATGGACGGGGTTGAGTACATGCGCGGCGCATCGTGACCCAGATGCATAATCCCCATCTCTGGGGTGGTCGCGATCTCGATTTCTGTGCTGGCGCCGACTTTCAGCGTGTCCTTCACAAACCACCCTCCTGACGATGCCTTCTCAGGCGCGCTTCTGGTCTCAGCAGACTCAAGGTAACGCCACTCTAGCGCATGCACGGATGGAATGCAATCCCCGCAGCGGCTGTACCGCGCGCCTGGCTAACCTGAGGACGCGGCGGCACGAGCTGTTATATGCAGCGCTATCGATGGCTTGCCATCATTGACAGAGGCTCCTGCCCTCTATTATAATGGCATTGGCCAAAGAAACATACGGCATCGACAAGGTACTGGCCCAAACCTCTTGTTGGCCAAGCGATCGATGGAATCCGATGTAGGCACCCAACGCAGCATCCACAGCATCGACGGCATCAAGGTCTTGGTGCTCAACCATACCTATGAGCCGCTCCACTTTTGTAACGTGAAGCGGGCGCTTATCATGGTCCTGCAGGGAAAGGCGGAGAATGTGGAGATGAGCGATCGTGTCATCCACTCCCCGTCGCGAGCGCTCCCACTGCCAGCGGTGATTCGTCTGCTGCGCTATATCCGCCGTTCCTACCGCAAGAGCCTGGCGTTCAGCAAGAAAAATGTCTTCCGACGTGACAACTACACCTGCCAGTACTGCGGGCGGATGGGATCAGACCTGACGATCGATCATATCATCCCCCGTTCGTTGGGCGGTAAGACGTCGTGGGACAATGTCGTGGTCGCTTGCCAGGCCTGCAATGTGCGCAAAGGCAATCGGCGCTTGGATGAGACGGATCTGCATCTGCTCCGTAAAGTGAAGCCACCACCCTTCGTTGTCTTTCTCAACTTCCCCCCGCCCTCGGCACAGGCCTTTCTCAAAATCTGGCAGAATTACCTACCAGACGATCGCGACCCGCCCACATGAGGTCGCGCCCGCCTGCATGGGCGGATAGGAGTTCCTGCGGATCTGCGGGCCATCCATGAGGCCTGTGGGCGGTCTTCTATGCCTGCTGGCCGGGCTCCTGCTCGTGCTGATTTTCCCGTGGTATAATGTGGAGTGGCTGGCGTGGGTCGCGTTTGTTCCGATGCTGATGGCGACGCGCGGGGTGCGGTGGCAGACGGCGTTGCTGTGGGGGTGGATCAGCGGCTGTGTGGGCTATCTGGGCATTCTGCGCTGGATTCCGCACACGATGATCAACTACGGCGGGGTTCCCACACTGGTGAGCTACGGCATCTTGCTGCTCTTGGTGGTCTATATCGGGCTGTATGTCGGCGTGTTCACGGCGGGCTGGACTTGGAGTCTGCGTCGATGGCCACGGGGGATGGTGCTGATGGTCCCGGCGCTGTGGGTCACCCTCGAGTGGGTACGCGCACAAGCCTTGAGCGGATTTCCGTGGGCGAGCCTAGGGTATTCACAGTATCTTAATCGACCATTGATCCAAGTGGCCGATTTCGCGAGTGTCTATGGCGTGTCGTTTGCCTTGGTGCTGGGGAATGTGGTCATCGCGCAGCTCCTCTATGGCACCATGCAGCGACGGTGGAAGGGTGTGGGGATGCCATGTGCGCTCGCCATGTTCTGCCTGGCAGCGACCTGGGGCTATGGTGGGTGGCGTCTGCACCAGACCTCGAAGGCGGCTGCTCCCACCCCAGCCAACCTGGCAGTCGCTTTGCTCCAAGGGAATATCGAGCAGGACCTGAAGTGGGACGACGCCGCCCGCGAAGCGATCTTCTCACTCTATCGCAGCCTCACACTCGAAGCGGCCGCCGACTCCGAGGTTGATCTGATCATCTGGCCAGAAGCAGCCACGCCGTTTTTCTTCGCCAATGATCGCGTGTTTCAGTCGCGTCAGTTAGGGCTGGCACAAGAAGCTGGCCAGCCGCTCCTCTTCGGCAGCCCCACCTATGCCCGAGACGGCGGTCAAGACGTGATGTACAATAGCGCCTTCCTGGTAGGGCCAGATACAACGGTGCTGGGACGGTACGATAAAATCCACCTGGTGCCCTTTGGGGAATATATTCCGCTGCGGCACCTGCTGTTTTTCCTGGATAAGCTAGTGGCGGGCATCGGTGATTTCCGCAGCGGCGAGGCTTACACCGTGATGGCCATCCCGCAGGGGCGCTTTGCCGTGCTCATCTGCTTCGAGGGCATCTTCCCCGACCTGGTGCGGCATTTCGTACGCCACGGCGCCCAGTTTCTGGTCAATATTACCAATGATGCCTGGTTCGGCTATAGTCCAGCGTCGTATCAACATCTCTCAATGGTGGTGTTTCGCGCCGTCGAAAATCGCCTGCCCATCGTGCGTGCCGCCAACACCGGCATCTCGGCTGTGATTGATCCGACGGGACGGCTCAGCCAGCAGACAGACCTGTTCGTACGCACCTGGATCAAGGCGCGTATCACCCCGGCGGGGGGGGTGACGACGTTTTACACGCGCTGGGGTGATCTGTTTGCCTACGGCTGTATACTGGTGACTGCTGTGTCGCTGGGATGGGGGATGGTGAGGCTGAGGCCCACGTGAGAGAGCGTTGACAGGAGGAATGACCATGTTTGAGGAGTTACGCAGACACATCGATACGCTTGAGGAGCGCATTAAGAGCCTTCGGGGGTATCTTTGAGATCGATGCCAAGCATACAGAAAAAGCACAGCTCGACCGTCAGGTTAACCGTGGGGATTTATGGGATGACCCCAGGCGCGCTCAGGAGTTAATGCGGCAACGCTCCACGCTGCAGGAGGCCATCGAAGGCTGGGAAAGCCTGCAGAAGCGACTGGAGGAGCAGGCATTGATGCTGGATCTGGCCGAGGCAGAGGAAGAGCTGTCGGTGGCGGAGGAGATCGCCAGTGCGCTGACCATGCTCGATCGCGACGTCGCGCAAACGGAGCTGGCTCGTATGCTCAGCGGCCCAGACGATGCGAAAAATGCCATTCTGACCATTCATGCGGGGGCGGGCGGCACCGAATCGCAGGATTGGGCCGAGATGCTCCTGCGCATGTACTTGCGCTGGACCGAGCGCAAAGGGTTTCGGACGCAGATCCTCGATATCCTGGCGGGCGAGGAGGCGGGGATTAAGAGCGTCACCGTGCTCATCGAAGGAAAATACGCCTATGGTTATGGCAAAGCTGAGTCCGGGGTACATCGGTTGATTCGCCTCTCCCCCTTCGATGCCAACAATCGTCGGCATACTTCCTTCGCATCGGTGTTTGTCATCCCAGAGATCGCCGATGACATCCAGGTCGTCATCAGCGAGGCGGACCTGCGCATCGAAACGTTTCGCGCCGGCGGGCATGGCGGCCAACATGTCAATGTCACGGACTCCGCCGTGCGCATTATCCATCTCCCCACGGGCATCGTCGTGCAATGTCAGAACGAACGCTCCCAGCACAAAAACCGGGCCTCGGCGATGAAAGTCTTGCGCTCACGCCTCTATGAGATCGAGCAAGAGAAGCGCACGGAGAAGCTCGAACAGTATTCCCAAGGCAAGAAAGACATCGCCTGGGGACACCAGATCCGGTCGTACATCCTGCATCCGTATCGGCTGATCAAAGACCATCGCACCGACTTGGAGGTGGGGAATGTCGACGCCGTGCTCGATGGCGACCTCGACCCCTTCATCGAGCAGTATCTCCTCACCGCCCGCTAATCCGGGCAGTCGCCGCGGCTCGACTGGCATTGACGCGCGGTGAGGCACGATGTGGCGAGCGTAACCTGGGGTTGAGGGTGGTCGCGGGAGATGGTGCTGTAGCGCCGGCTGGGTCTCGGGGCACGCCGGCCGAAGCCGGGAGATAGAGTGGCAAACATAGGGACAGGGGCTGACTCGATGGCGCAAACGAACGCTTGGTCACCAACGCTGAGGAGTTGCCACAAGGCCGTCGGAAGTCCGCTTAGGCGCGGGAAAAACATCTTGACTGTGGCGCGCCCCCTCCATTATATTGAACTTGCACCGGTGGGGATCGGGTATGAAGCACCTCCCATTTGAGTGGGCGCTAAGCCTGCGCTACCTCAAGGCGAAACGCCAGCAGCTTTTTATCTCCCTCATCACATGGATTTCTGTGGGCGGTGTGGCCGTCGGCGTCATGGCGCTGATTGTAGTGCTCGCGGTCATGAGTGGGTTTGAGGACCTGCTCAAACACAAAATCGTCGGGACCAACGCCCACGTGGTGGTGTTGCAGCTCGACAGCCACCGTCTCCAGGATTACGAATCCGTGGTGCAGCGGGTGCGACAGGCACCACACGTGATTGCTGTCACCCCGTTCGTGTATAGTCAGGTGATGCTAAGCTCTCGCACGAATGCGATGGGGGTTGTGATCCGTGGGATCGATCCCGCACGGGAGCGGTTAGTGACCGACCTCGCCAAGAATATTCGCGAGGGTGGGCTTGAGCGTTTGAGTGAAGAGGTGGTCCGAGCCGCTAACGTAGAGGAGGAAGGGCCCTCCCGGCTTCCTGGTATAGTGATCGGACGGGAGTTGGCGAAGAATCTCAACACGTTCCTCGGCGATGAGATGACAGTGGTCTCCCCGATTGGGACCATCACGCCCGCCGGTATGATGCCCAAGTATCGCCGGTTCGAGGTCGTCGCGATCTTTGACAGCGGTATGTTTGAGTACGACACGAGCCTGGCGTTCATCTCCCTTCCGTCAGCCCAGCGCTTCTTCAATCTCGGTGATGCCGTGACCGGCCTCCAGGTCAAAGTCGACGATGTCGATCGCGCACCTCAGGTGGCGCAGGCGTTACGACGCGAGTTGGGGTTCCCGTATTGGACACGCGATTGGACGGAGATGAATCGCAATCTCTTCGCGGCGTTGCGCGTTGAGAAGGTCACCATGTTCGTGATCTTGGCGTTGATTGTGTTAGTTGCCGCCTTTAATATCGTCAGCACTCTTATTATGATGGTCATGGAAAAGCGGCGTGATATCGCCATTCTGAAAGCGATGGGTGCAACCAGGCGCGCGATCATGAAAATCTTTGTGCTGCAAGGGCTGATCATCGGTACAGCGGGGACGGTGGCGGGCGCCATTGGAGGTGTCGTGCTGGCGTCTTCATTGGAACGGATCCGCGGGGTCCTCGAGTACGTGCTGCAGATGAGCGTTTTTCCGAAGGATGTGTATTATTTTGACCAGCTGCCGGTGAAGTTGCAGGGGCTGGATTTCACGCTGATCACCCTGGCGGCGATTGTTCTCAGCTTCCTGGCGACGTTGTATCCAGCGTGGAATGCTGCACGGCTTGACCCTGTGGAAATTCTTCGATATGAATAGGGGCACCTCTCACCCATCACAGGAGGGGCCGGCGCGAAAGGGCATCTCTGGTGTTGCTGGAAGTCGTCGATGTTTACAAAGGATTTGCGAAAGGCAACACCTGGCTGAACGTCTTAAAGGGGATCACACTCGAGGTCAGTGGTGGAGAGATGCTCGCGGTTGTCGGGCCTTCGGGGTCCGGTAAGAGCACGTTGCTCTACCTCATCGGGGCTCTAGAGCGACCCGACCGTGGCATGATTCGGTTTCATGGACACGATGTCTTCGAGTTTTCGGAGCAGGAACAGGCGGAGTTTCGGAACCGGCATGTGGGGTTTGTGTTTCAATTCCATCATTTGTTGCCGGAGCTAACCGCCTTGGAAAATGTCATGCTGCCAGGTCTCATGGCGCGTCGTGTGCGGCGCGAGGTCCTAGCAGAGGCGACGGCGTTGTTAACCACAATGGGCTTGGCAGAGCGGATGGAGCATCGACCTGGAGAGCTGTCTGGGGGTGAACAGCAACGGGTGGCCATTGCGCGAGCCTTGGTGAATCACCCCGATCTTGTGTTGGCAGATGAACCGACGGGTAACCTCGACCGGCAAAGTGGGGAGGCGATCCAGGGATTACTCCGCAGCCTGAACCAGGAGCGCAAGCAAACGTTTATCGTCGTAACGCATAACGAGAATTTTGCCAAAGCGCTCGATCGCACGGTTCGACTGATCGACGGCGAGCTATTCCCCTGCTGAGGAGGGATGGAGGCATGTTCAAGCGATTTACAGAGCGAGCGAGACGGGTTATTATCTTAGCGCGGGAAGAGGCCGAGCGCTATCATCATGAGTATCTTGGCACCGAGCATATCCTGCTGGGCATATTGAAGGACGGTGGCGGCATTGCTATCACTGTCCTGCAAAAGCTGGGTGTCGATCTCAAGCAACTCAAGCAAGAAGTCGAGCGCAATCTCCCACGAAGCCTGAACACCTTGGTCGTGGGGGAGATCCCCTTCACACCGAAGGCTAAAAAGGTGCTCGAATTTGCCGTCGAAGAAGCCCGTCTCATGGGGCACAACTATATCGGTACGGAGCATCTCCTCCTCGGCTTGCTTAAGGAGAAAGACGGGGTTGCCTTTAAGGTGCTCAACACCTTCGGCGTCCGCTTGGTGGAAACGAGGGAGAAGATCCTGAGTCTGCTCCAAGAACCCGTGCAACAAAGCAAAGAAAAAAGTAAGACACCTGCCCTTGATGAGTTCGGGCGTGATCTGACCGAGCTGGCGAGTCACGCCAAGCTCGACCCGGTCATCGGCCGGGAAAATGAAATCGAGCGGGTGGTACAGATCCTCGCCCGGCGCACGAAGAATAATCCTGCCCTCATCGGCGAGCCTGGTGTCGGCAAAACCGCCATCGTCGAGGGGTTAGCTCAGCGCATCATGAACAAAGAAGTGCCAGAGATCCTCTACGATAAGCGCGTCGTCGCCCTGGATCTCGGGGCGCTGGTGGCGGGCACGAAGTACCGCGGCCAGTTCGAGGCCCGCTTGAAGGCCATTATGAAGGAGATCCAGCAGGCGGAAAACATCATCCTGTTCATCGATGAGCTGCACACCTTGGTGGGCGCTGGGGCCGCCGAGGGCTCGGTGGACGCCTCCAACATGCTCAAACCCGCGTTGTCGCGCGGCGAGGTCCAGGTCATCGGTGCCACCACGCTGGATGAATATCGCCGTTACATCGAGAAAAATGGCGCGCTTGAGCGCCGTTTCCAGCCCATCATCGTGCAGCCGCCGACTGTGCCCGAAGCGATCGATATCCTGCGCGGCCTCAAAGAGCGCTACGAAACGCATCATCGAGCGAAAATCCCCGATGATGCGATCGTCCAGGCCGTGAAGCTGGCAGACCGCTATGTCTCTGATCGCTACCTCCCCGACAAAGCGATCGATGTCATGGACGAGGCTGGCTCACGTGTGCGGCTGGCCAAAGAGACGCTACCGGCGCGCGTTCGTGACCTGCAGCGCCAGATCGCTGAGATCGTGCGGCAGAAGAAAGAGTTTATCGAGAAGCAGGAATTCGAACGCGCCGTTGAGCTGCGCGACAAAGAGGAAGACCTCCGCCGCGACGTTGAGGCGGAGAAGAAGCAATGGGAAGACATGCGGGACGACCTCGAACCTGTGGTGACGGAGGAAGATATCGCCTATGTGGTCTCCCGCATGACCGGTATCCCGCTCTCCAAGATCGAAGAGAGCGAAGCCAGTAAGCTCTTGCGCATCGAGGATGAGTTGCATCGGCGCGTGGTTGGCCAGGATGAGGCCATTAAGGCCATCGGTCGAGCGATCCGTCGCAGTCGTTCAGGTCTCAAGGATGCCAATCGCCCGGTTGGGACGTTCATCTTCCTGGGGCCCACGGGCGTCGGCAAGACCGAACTGGCGCGGGCGCTGGCGGAATTCCTGTTCGGTGACGAAGATGCGTTGATCCGCATCGACATGTCCGAGTACATGGAGCGCTTCGCGGTGTCGCGCTTGGTCGGCGCCCCTCCAGGGTACATCGGCTATGACGAAGGCGGCCAGCTCACCGAGCGGGTGCGTCGTCGACCCTACTCGGTGGTGCTTTTCGATGAGATCGAAAAGGCCCATCCCGATGTCTTCCACATCCTGCTGCAGGTGATGGACGATGGTCGATTGACCGACAGCTATGGACGATCCATCGACTTCAAGAATGTGATCTTGATCATGACCTCCAATATGGGCGGTCGTACCATCGAAAAACAAACGGCCCTTGGCTTCCAGCGCGATAGCGCATCGAGCGCCATGGAGAAAATGCGGGAGAACATCAAGCAGGAGCTGAAGCGGGTGTTCAACCCCGAGTTCCTGAACCGCATCGATGAGTCTCTGATGTTCCACCCGTTGAGCCTCGATCACATCGTGCAGATCGTCGACATTCAGGTCGAGCGCCTCAATAAGCAATTGATCGAGAAGGGACTGACGATCGAGGTCGATGAGGAGGCCAAGCACTGGCTGGCCGAGAAGGGCTACGACCCTGCCTTCGGGGCGCGGCCGCTGAAGCGTGTCATTCAAAAGTACATCGAAGATCCCCTGTCTGAAGAAGTCGTGCGCGGGCACTTCAAAGAGGGGGGCATCGTGGAAGTGAAGCGCAGTGGGGAAGAGCTGGCGTTCTCGCTGAAGAAGGATATGGTAGAAAGCGCCGCTCAATGATCGGGTCTGACCCCGCTGTTCCTGCTGCGACCCCTCGCAGCCTTGGTCGGTTGATCCTCCTCTTCATCGCGTGCCTGGCCGTTCAGGTGTGCTATGGAGGGGAGGCACCGACTCCCCGAATTCGCTCCATTGAGATCAAGGGTAATCAGAAAGTCGAGACCTCGACCATCCAGTTCTACATCCGTAACAGAGTTGGTGATGAGTTCTCCGTCGCCCGCATTCGCGAGGACATCCTGCGCATCTACCGCTTGGGATTCTTCAAGGATGTCCAGGTTGATGTCGAAGAATTCGAGGGCGGCCTCAAGGTCACCTTTATCGTCGTGGAAGAGCCGTATGTCCGTGACATTACCATCGTCGGCGCGCAGGCGATCAAGCGCGAGGAGATCGAGGGCAAGCTGGCGCTCAAAGCCAACTCGGTTCTCAACCGCAACCAGGTCCGCGATAGCCTGGATAAAATCAAACAGTTGTACCAGGAAAAAGGCTATTACTTCGCCGAAGCCGAAGCCGTCTACACCGATGTCGGCCCCGAAGAGATCGACCTCACCATCCGCATCACCGAAGGGGAAAAAATCCTCATCAAACGCATCACGTTTGTCGGCAACCGCGCGATTGAGCCGTGGGAGCTGAAGAATGTGATGGAGACGAAAGAGGCGACCCTCATCTCCTTCATCACCGGCACGGGTGTGTATCAGCGGGAAACCCTGCGCAACGACCTCCGTCGCCTCGAAGCGTTCTACCAAACACGCGGCTTCCTGCGGGTGGAGGTCAGTGAACCCGATGTCCGGGTCGATCCGAAGGCCAAAGGGATTTTCATTACCATTACCATGAAAGAGCAGGACCAATACCGCGTCGGCCGCCTGCAGGTGGAGGGAGACGATCTCTTTAGTGCAGCAGAGCTGAAAGGCTTAATGCGGCTGCAGGAGGGGGAAATTTTTGACCGTTCCCAGCTGGCGAACGACGTCTTAAAGGTCAGCGATCGCTATACCGAGCGTGGGTATGCTTTTGCCGATGTCGTGCCGCTGACGAACATCGACCAGGAGAAGCGTCTGGTCAATATCGACGTGCGGATCGATCGGGGGCCACAAGTGCGTGTCGGCCGCGTCCTGATCGTCGGTAACGAGATCACGCGCGATAAAGTTATCCGCCGCGAAGTCCGCCTCAGTGAGGGGGACCTCTTCGACAGCACCAAACTGCGACGCAGCCGGCAACGTCTTGGGAATCTAGGCTTTTTCGAAGAGGTCAAGCTGGATACACGTCGGCGCCCAGAGGAAGATCTCGTCGACCTGGAAGTACGGGTGAAAGAGCAGCCGACCGGGGCCTTTACCGCTGGGGCCGGCTACAGCTCCACGCAGTCCGTGATCGGGACCGCTTCTATTCGGCAGAATAACCTCTTTGGCCGTGGCCAACGATTATCGTTATCGGCCGCCTTGAGCAGTATCAGCGGCGATTTCACGCTGAGTTTCACCGAGCCTTACTTTCTCGACAGTCAGTACAGTCTAGGGCTGGAAGCCTATAATCGAAGTTTCAACTATGACACCTTCGACTCACACGAGCTCGGTGCCGGCCTGCGCTTCAGCCGCCCTTTCGGCGAGTATCTGCGCCTGGGCCTGGGCTATCGCTATGAGGATATCAACATCACCAATGTCGCGGACAATGCCTCCCAGCGCATCAAGGACTTGGCTGGACGCAGCACGAGCAGCGTCATCACCCCCTCGATGATCTGGGATACCCGCGATAATGCACTCAATCCGAGTCGCGGGTTCTATAGCTTATTGACGGTAGATTTTGCCGGGGGACCTCTGGGGGCAGAAAACCAGTTTTATAAGACGGTCGGCGAGACCAACTGGTACTACCCACTAGTCAGCGATGTGGTCCTGTCATTGCGAGGCCGCCTGGGATTTGCCGAGGGCTACGGCGGCAAGGAGCTCCCTCTCTATGAACGTTTTTTCGTCGGCACCCAGGCGATGACGATCCGCGGATACCAACTGAAAGAGGTAGGGCCGAAAGATATCAACGGTGATCCCATTGGAGGGAATTCCGAAATCCTGATGAGCGCCCAACTGCGCTTTCCCATCACGCAAGGCCTGAGTTTGATAGGCTTCATCGACACAGGCAATCTGTACGACAAGGGAGAATTCGATCCGACGCGGTTGCGCGCAGGTGTGGGCGCAGGCATTCGGTACGTGACACCTCTTGGGCCACTGGCGCTCGACTATGGCTTCAAGCTCAATCGTCAGCCGGGTGATAAACCTGGGGCAATAAGTTTTAACGTCGGCTCCCTCTTCTAAGCTGGTGGTCTGCCTCAGGCTCGGCTACAATAGGGCCTGAGGGCCCGAACCCTCCTGCGGCCCGCTCCCCCATAACGGTGGGCACAGGAGGTTTTTTCGTTTCCGCCGCAGGTCTGTGATCATCCCGGTTCTTTCCCGCATCAGGCTGTGCAAATGGAGGAGTGTCGCCGCCAAGAGCTGCGAGCGATGGCGGCGGGAGGACATCTGGCCCTCTGATCGGGAAAGCAGCGCAACTTGTCCAGAGGTGCGAAACCTTTCGTGTGGGAATGGGGAGAGGTGAAGGTGGGGGTGAAGAGATTTTCTCCGATGTACATCATGCTCTACGCCAGCTTCGTGTGGATGGCCCACCACGCGATACTTGGCCACGCCTGGGCTGGGCAAGCGTCACCGTCAGCCTTGAAAGTGGGGATCGTCGATTTAGACCGGGCGCTGAAAGAATCAGCGTCCGGAAAACAAGCTCTGTCAACGCTGAAGCAATTTCGCGATAAGGTCGTCAAAGAGATCAACGACAAGAAACGGCAGAAGGATGCGAAGGAAGGGACGCTGCGCGACCTACAGACAGAATTAACCAGTCAGAGTATGGTCCTCAGTGATTCCGCCAAGCGCGATAAGGAAGAGAGCTATCGCAGGCAAGTCCGCGATCTGCGAAAGTTTATCGAAGACTCAAATCGCTTCATCGAGGAATCCGAGCGCGATCTGCGCGAGCGCGAGGCCGAGCTCACCTCGCGTATGTTGCGCGACCTGCTCGAAATCATCCGAGCGGTGGGGCGAGAGGAGAGCTTCACGATCATCTTTGAGCGCAATGACCGTGTGCTGCTTTTCGCGGCGGAGCCTATCGACTTGACTGAGAAAATCATCAAACGATTCGACACGGTGAAGCGGTAGGGGTGGAGTAGGAATCGGAACCAACGACCATGACCATGCCAGCTGAGCATACGTTAGGAGAACTGGCTGCACTGGTTGGTGGCAGCGTCGAGGGCGATCCGGCGCTGGTCATCACCGGAGTCGCCGGCCTTCAGGAAGCGCAACCGGGCGAGATCACGCTCGTCGCACAGCCGAAATATCTGCGCACGCTCAAAACCGCGAAAGCGTCAGCGGTCATCCTGGATCGGACGATGCCGGCCGACCGGCCAGCGATTCGTGTGGATCAGCCGTATCGCGCCTTTGCCGCCCTATTGATCTGCTTCTATCCACGTCCACTCCCACACGCGGGCATCGGGACACCTGTGGCCCTAGGCGAACATGTCCGCCTCGGCCAGGAGGTCACGCTGCTGCCGTTCGTGACGCTGAGCGATGGCGTGACCATCGGCGACCGCGTCGTCCTGTACCCGGGCGTGTTTGTCGGTCCGGGATCGTCGATTGGCGACGACTCGGTGTTATACGCCAACGTGACCATCTACGATCGTGTGACGATTGGCCGGCAGGTGATCATCCACGCGGGAGCGGTGATCGGAGCCGATGGGTTTGGCTATGTGCCGGGTCCGGATGGCCACCATCTTAAAATCCCGCAAGTCGGCGGGGTGCGAATTGAAGATGACGTGGAAATCGGCGCCAATGCCTGTATCGACCGGGCGACCTCAGGGGAGACACTGATCCGCCGCGGCACGAAGATCGATAACCTGGTCCAGATCGCCCATAACGTCGAGGTGGGTGAGGATAACCTGCTCCTGGCGCAGGTCGGCATCTCCGGTAGTTGCCGTCTAGGCACGCATGTGACGCTGGCGGGTCAGGTCGGCGTGATCGACCATGTGCACATCGGCGATCACGCCACGGTCATCGCACAAGCCGGCGTTGTCAAAGATGTCGAGCCGCGGGCCATCATGGCCGGTAGCGTTGCCATACCGCATCCCGTCTGGCGCCGTGTCCAGGCCGCCACCCCACGATTGCCCGAGTTGTTGCGGACCGTTGCCGCACTGGAGCGACGCATTGCCGCGCTCGAAGCCAACCAAACACGTGCAGTGGACGAGACCGAGCATGGATGATGCCGTGCAAGCCCCCATACCCACATCACCGTCCCTGATCATGGATTGCCTGGCAATCCAGACCTATCTCCCGCACCGTGATCCGTTTCTGTTCGTGGACCGGATCATCGAGCTCGAACCGTACAAGCGCGCCGTTGGCCTCAAGAACGTCACCTATAATGAGCCGTTTTTCAGGGGGCATTTTCCCGAGCGGCCTGTCATGCCGGGGGTGCTGATCCTCGAGGCCATGGCCCAGGTGGCAGGGGTGCTGGCGTTCTATTCGCTGGGTGGGCGTCGCGACCACATCCCACTGTTCACCGGCATTGACAAGGCCAAATTCCGTGCGCCCGTGGTGCCGGGAGATCAATTGCGCCTGGAATTAGAGGTGATGCGGCGGCGCAGCGATCGCGTGTGGGCATTTCGCGGCCAGGCTACGGTCAATCGCAAATTAGCAGCCGAGGCTGAGCTGCAGGCCATGATTATTACCGGGTCCGTATGAACATCCATTCCACAGCCATCATCCATCCCAAAGCTGAGCTTGCGGAGGGTGTCAGCGTCGGCCCCTATGTGGTGATCGGCGAGCATGTGCGGCTTGGCACAGGGACGATCGTTAGCCCGCATGCGGTAATTGAGGGTTGGACCAGCATCGGCCAGCACTGTGACATCGGCGTCGGCGCGGTCTTAGGGGGGCCGCCGCAAGATCTCAAATACCGCGGCCAGCGTTCGTTCCTACGTGTCGGCGACCATACCTGCATCCGCGAGTACGTGACGGTCCACCGCAGTGCCGAAGAGGACGGGGTCACTAGCATTGGGGCGCATGATTTTCTCATGGCCTATACCCATGTGGCGCACGATTGCCGTCTCGGCAACTATGTTATTATGGTCAACTACGCGGGCCTATCGGGTTATGTCGAGGTGGAGGATCGTGCCTTCATCTCCGGCCATAACGCCGTACACCAGTTTGTCCGCATTGGGTATCTGGCGATGGTCAGCGGCGCGTCTCGGGTCGTGAAAGATATTCCACCCTTTATGATCGCCGAGGGCAACCCCACCCGCATCCGGGGGCTCAACGTCGTGGGGATGCGTCGCCTCGGCCTCGCGCCCCGGGTGCGAGGGGAACTGCGCCGCGCCTATCGCCTGCTCTATCGCGCTGGTTTCAATACCTCACAAGCGCTGGATGGCATGCGGCAGGAGGGCTTGACCAGCAACGAGGTCCAGCGTCTGATCACGTTTGTCGAGGGGGCGAAACGCGGCATCTGTGGCGGGCTCCGCTCTGGGGAGCGCGATGGAGCTGAGGATGAGAGGGCTGATGACGAGGCCTGAGCGTGTGGGGTTAGTCGCTGGCGAAGGAGAGTTACCGGCTATCGTGGTACGTGCCATGCTGGCCCGGGGCTTGGACATCGTCGCCGTCGCCCTCAGCGAACCGATCTATGCGCAGTTACAGCCGCTTGTTCGGCGTCTTCACTGCTTTGGTGCCGGCCAGGGGAACAAGATCATGGAGGCGCTGAAGCACGAAGGGGTGCGGGACTTGGTGTTGATCGGCAAAGTGAGTAAAGATGTGCTGTTCCACCGCTGGCGTTTCGACAGCCGTGCCTGGCACGTTCTGCGCCGGGCCAAGAGCTTTCAGGACGATGCCCTCCTGACCGAAATCATTCGCGAGTTTGAGTCCGAGGGCATTCGCGTCGTGGAGCAGACCCACTTTCTCCCCGAGCTCTGTCCAGGGGGAGGAGTCCTGACGCGTCGACGGCCGACCCGGCGTGAATGGCAGGATATCGAGTACGGCTTCAGCGTCGCCAGAAGCGTGGGAAAACTGGGAATCGGGCAGACCATCGTGGTGAAACATGGCACCATCCTGGCGGTGGAGGGCATGGAAGGCACGGATGAGGCGATTATTCGCGGCTGCCGCCTGGCGCATGAGGGCGCGGTGGTGGTAAAAGTGAGTCGACCTGGACAAGACCCACGCCTGGACATGCCGACAGTCGGGATGAAAACGTTGCAGGTGATGCGTGACGGTCGGGCCACCGTACTGGCCATCGAAGCGGGAAAGACGCTTGTGGTGGGACACGCGGCATTTCCCCAGGCAGCGGATGATGCCGGCATCAGTGTGGTGGCGGGATAGCCCCCACCCAGCCCTCCCTTCGAGGCGGAGGGTTCGGGAGAGGGTGACGGTCGTGCTGATAGGATGAGCTTCATATGGCACAGCGCCTGTTGATCGTAGCGGGAGAAGCCTCGGGGGACCTGCATGGCGGCAATCTCGCCCGCGCCTTGCGCACTCAACAACCAACCCTGCAGCTCCTCGGCGTGGGTGGGCGCCGGATGCGAGAGGCTGGGGTGGAATTGCTCTTCGACATCCGCGACCTGGCGGTCGTCGGGGCAGTGGAAGCGGTCCACAGCCTGCACACGCTGTGGACAGTCTACCGCACGCTGCTGGCTGAGGTCGAACGCGCACCAGTCGATGCCGTCGTGTTGATAGATTTCCCGGGATTCAATCTCAAATTGGCCAAGGCCCTGGCACAACGCGGTATCCCGGTGCTATATTACATCGCTCCCCAGGTTTGGGCCTGGCACCCTGGACGCCTACAAAAGATTCGGCAGCGAGTGCGTCAACTCTTCGTCATTCTCCCCTTCGAGGCTGCGCTGTACCATGAGGTCGGTGTCGAGGCCGAGTTTGTCGGCCATCCACTGCTGGATCTGGTGCCATCGAGCGGTTCCAAAGCTGACGCCTGTATCCATTGTGGCCTTGATCCGACGGCCCCGGTTGTGGGCATCCTGCCGGGGAGCCGACGCTCGGAGTTGCAATATCTCTTGCGCCCCATGCTGGAGGCCGCCGCCCAGATCCACACCCACATGGCTACTGTCCAATTTATCTTGCCCCTGGCGGAGACGCTGCAGCCGGCGGACGTCCAGGAAGCGCTCGAGACCGCTCCGATACCCGTGCAGCTGGTGCAACGTCAGACCTATGAGGCTATGCAGGCGGCTGACGTATTACTGGTGGCTTCGGGAACGGCCACGCTCGAAGCCGCACTCATCGGGACTCCCATGATCATCGTCTATAAGGCCCACCTGCTCACCTACCTGTTGGCGCGCCTGGTGATGCGGGTGACGCGCATTGGGCTGCCTAATATCATCGCCGGACGTGCCATCGTGCCCGAGTTGTGGCAGTATGAGGTCACCGCGGAACACATGGCTGCTCAGGCGCTAGCGCTGCTCAGCTTCCCGCAGCGCGCGGCGGCGATGCGCATGGAATTAGCGGCCTTGCACAGCCAGCTCGGCGCACCTGGCGTGCCGGAGCGTGTGGCCCGGGGGATCTTACGCTCTCTTGGCACCTTCGTGTCCCAATCCCAGGCTGTCGAGGGGACTCAACGAGTGGCCCGGCCATAGATGGGAGAACAGCAGGCCGATGTCTCCTATGCTGCGTTCCTTGATACCGGTTCCCGCGGCCTGGCTGGTCAAAGCCATCTGTGCGACCTTGCGCGTACACGTGCTGCGCGGTGATATCGAGCAGACCGTGTGGGCCCGGCGAGGCAATGTCATCTATGCCTTCTGGCATGGCCATCTCCTCTATCTGATGTATCGCTATCGCGGCAGTGGCGTGCATATTTTGGTGAGTCAGAGCCGGGATGGCGAAGCGCTGAGCCGGATTCTGCAGTGCTTCGGTTTGCCGACGATTCGCGGCTCCAGTTCCCGCGGTGGTCGCCGGAGTTTGTTGGAACTGGTGCGGCAGGTGCGTGCCGGCGCCAGCGCGGGCATCGCCCCCGATGGTCCTCGGGGACCACGTCATCGAGCGCAATTGGGCATTATTACCTTGGCTCGACTGACCGAGATCCCGATTATTCCAGTGGCGGTAGGGGCGCGTTGGAAGATCGAATTTCAGAGTTGGGATCGCTTTCTCCTGCCCCTGCCCGGCAGTCGTATCGTGGTGGCCTATGGCGAGCCAGTGGTGGTGCCGTCCGATGCCGACTCGGCATTGTTGGAGCACAAACGACAGGAGCTGGAGGGCACACTCCTCAAGCTGACGGAGGAAGTAACGCTGGCAACGTACTCCCGTATGTCCTCTTCGTCTGGGAGAGAGCTGGGGTGAGGGGCGATGTATTCGCTCTATAATACCTTACTACTCCTCGCTTCCCTTGGAGCCCTCCCCTACTTTGCTATCAAATCGCTTCACACCACCAAGTACCGCGCCGGCCTCCGTCAACGCTTTGGTCATGTGTCCCCGGAGATCGCCTTGGCGTTACGGGGTGTGCGTCCGCTGTGGCTCCACGCCGTGTCGGTGGGCGAAGTGATCGCCGCAGTGCCGCTAGTGAGTGCTCTGCGGCAGCGATTTCCGCACCTTCTTATCCTTATCTCGACGGTGACCGAAACCGGGCAGGCCACAGCACGTGAGAAAATGGCCGGGGCTGCCTGTCTGTACTTCCCGTTGGACTATCCCTGGGTCGTGCATCAAGTGATCTGCCGCTTGCAGCCGCGCCTGTTCCTAATGGTGGAAACCGAGATCTGGCCGAATTTCCTGCGCGAGTTGACACGGCAGGCGATTCCCGCCATCCTGGTGAATGGCCGCATTTCCCCGCGTTCATTTCGCGGCTATCGGCGTCTGCGACCCTTCATGTGCCGTGTCCTGCCAGCGATCACTAGCTTCAGCATGCAGACCAAACTGGATGCCGAGCGCATCATCGCCATTGGCGCCGACCCTTCCCGTGTCCATATCACTGGCAATATCAAATACGATCTGGCCTTTGAGCCGCTGACCAGCCCTGATGAGCGAACATTCCGGGCCGACCTCGGGATTGGCGAGGCGCCGGTGTTCATGGCGGGGAGCACACATCGTGGCGAAGAGGACATCGTCATCGCGGCCTATTTACGGGCGCGCCTTCAGGTGCCGGCGTTGCGCTTACTGCTGGCGCCCCGGCATCTGGATCGACTCGATGAGATCGAAGCGCTGCTGCGCAAGCATCAGCTCCTGGTACACCGACGCAGTCACGGGCGTCTGTCCTCTCAGAGTGGCGCGGCACCTGTGCTCCTGCTCGATACGATCGGTGAGCTGGCGAAGCTCTATGCCGTCGGGACGGTGATCTTCGTCGGCGGCAGCTTGGTGCCCGTCGGTGGGCATAACGTCCTGGAGCCGGCAGCGCACCGCAAAGCCATCCTGTTTGGTCCACACATGCACAACTTCCACCAGATCGCTACGGCGCTATTAGAGGCAGACGGGGCGGTGCAAGTGCATAACCCTGAAGCTTTAGGCGAGCATGTCAGCATGCTGCTGCTGCAGCCGGAACGCCGCCAGGTCCTGGGAGAGGCGGCCTATCAGGTGCTGCGCGCCAACCAGGGTGCCATCACCCGCACGGTGGAGCTGATTGCACAAGTGCTCAGCCAGCAGACATAGGCCTGACAATAGATCCCCTAGTAACGTAAAGCTCCCTCGACCATCGCAGAGCCTGGTCACCCCCCCGGCACGGTCCAAACCCCCGGAGCGTCAACCCACGGTCCGTGCGGTGGATGAGCTGTTGCAGACGTGTGGTGGGCTTAACCTCTGCCATAGAGCGATCTCCGTCCTCGCGTCGACGCGATGTTTGGGTTCAGGCGGAAGTTCTGTGTGGGGTCGTTAGTCGGTCCACGCGACTACTTGCCCATCAATGAACGACACTGTCCACTCACTGTTGCCGGCATCGTTCAGTCCCCAGCCAGCTAATCGCTCCACCCCGCTCGGACGTCCCGCGTAATACCACGTCTCAGGCTGGCCTGGCCCATCTCTACTGGACGTACGCGTAGGATGTCCCCATGCCAACCGCACCATGTCCGCCGGCATGCCCGCACAAATAATCCCAGCCAGCGCCGCCGCACGCATATCCGGCGGCCACTCGGGGTGCGCCTGGAGGATACCCTGCCGAAAGGCATCCAGCACGACCTCACCCTCTTCACTGGGCATCGCACCAGCGGCCACCAGGAGGAGTATAGAGCAGGTGAGCATCCATCCCGTGATGACCATCCAGCGAAGGTCAGCTCTGCTGAAGTGAGGCATCGTTAGGGCTAGCGCCCAGCGCATATATTGGCACCGTCGCAGCATATTCCAATCCATTGCCCCTGTCCCTCCTGTGCAAGCGCTCGGGCGGGCCGGGAGGAGCGCCGTCGGGATGACCAGCGCTTTCGTACCACTCTTGGTGGGCCGCATGCCCCGCCTGCAGCCATACGCCTGGCTGCTATGACGGCGGCGCCGTGCCGCCATGGCCAGCCGCCGGAGTCTTGCATCATCATGGCCGTTGTGAGTGCACATGGGCTATGATGGCCCTAGGGCAAAGCAAGGGTCATGCCTGTCCCCCACCTCCACGCCAAACCCTGTATGGGTACGCCACACTACGGCAGGCCCATGAGTGTGGCGCAGAGAGGGGACGTGCAGGATTACGCAGCCAAGGGGCGCCGGCCGATGGAAGGCCTTACAGGTGGGGTGCTGCCAAGCGCGGCGCGATCTGCGCAGTTCTGACCACGCTGGTCACCTCTAGCCAGCAGGAAGATCAGTCCAGCGTCACAAAGATGCAGTGGCGCAGGCGCTCGTTGACGGCTTTACTGAGGTGGCCTTTGCCGGTGGTGTCTTCGACCAGGATGACCTCACCCGCACCGATGATGCGGGCTTCGCCATCGCTAGCGGTGATCTGCACGCCGTTGTCGAGATTGATGATATACTGCCGGCGTGGGGCGTTGTGCCAGTCCAGGTCATAGGTGGGCTGAACTTCGCGGAAGATCATTCCTGTCGTCGGCAAGCGCTTGGTAAACCGCCCAGCCGGCGTCGTCTCGACGTACTCGATCTCCATATCCTCGAAGTGCGAGTCGCCTTTCTCATCCGTATAGAGGTGATGAATCTTCATGCTTTTCTCCCTCTGAAATAACTCCAGGTGTTCGTGCGACCGTTCCCGGATATCCGGTCGTGTCTACTCCGGGCAGCGCTCCCTGTCAAGCAAAAACAGCCGTCACACAATCCCTGCGAGCCTTCTGGGTCGCTGGGGTGTTCAATCCATGGTACAATAGGGCACACATCGGCCAACCTACTGACTGCCCCAGTGCGATGGCGGCCGATCACACACGAGATGGTGGGATTTGAGACTTCATTGCGGATCGCATGCAGAGAGGAGTGTCACAGGATGGCGTCGACCAAAATGAAATTTGGAGTTTTCATGGCACCCTTCCATCGCCCCGGGGAAAACCCGACATTGGCCCTGGAGCGGGACCTGGAACTCATTCAGTGGCTGGATATCCTGGGCTTCGACGAAGCCTATGTCGGCGAGCATCACAGTGCCGGCTGGGAGACCATCGCCTCCCCTGAAGTGTTTCTCGCCACCGCCGCCGAACGCACTCGGCACATCCGGCTGGGCACCGGGGTAATCAGCCTGCCCTATCACCACCCCCTCATGGTGGCCAACCGCATGGTACTCCTGGACCACTTGACCCGTGGGCGGGTCATCCTGGGCGTTGGCCCCGGGGCACTGGCGTCCGATGCCGTGATGCTTGGCATTCCGGCTGAGCGCCAACGCGAGAGAATGGACGAAGCCCTGGGGATCATCGTGCGACTCTTCGAGAGCACAGAGCCCGTGACCTATACGAGTGACTGGTTCGAACTGCATGACGCCGTTCTCCAGTTGCGTCCCTATCAAGAGCCCTACGTTCCCATCGCCGTGGCGTCGGTGCAATCACCGGCGGGCGTACAATTGGCTGGAAAGTATGGGGCATCGGTGCTGTCGCTGAGCATTCCGCGGGCAACCGTCCGGCAAACCAGCTTAAAGGAGCTATGGGCCATCGGTGAAGAGACCGCGGCAGCGCATGGGCGAACCCTGCGCCGCGAGGATTGGCGGCTGGTGGTACCCTGCCATCTGGCGGAAAGCCGCAATGAAGCCATTGAAAATGTGCGCATGGGTGGCGGCCGCGAGGTGACGGAATATTTCGCTGGCACCCTGGGTAATCCAACCCCCGACGTGCCCATGGATAAGATCGTGGACTTCATGGTAGAGCACAACCAATGGCTCGTCGGGACACCTGAGGACTGCATCGCTGGCATTGAGCGCCTGCAAGAGGCGAGCGGGGGCTTTGGCGGCTTCATGATTCGGGTGGATGACTATGTGCAGCGGGAGAAGCGGCTGCGTAGCTATGAGCTGTTTGCCCGCTATGTCATGCCGCATTTCCAGGGAAGCCTCAGCGGTATCATGGCGTCCAACCAGTGGGCGAGCGAGCGTAAAGAAGCCTTGCATGGGCACGCCATTGCCGGGCTCAAGCAGGCCACCGATGCCTATTTCTCTCGACGCAATTGATCTGATGGTTGGCGCAGCACGGTATCGGGCGCCTGGGGAGGCATGCGGCCGCGAACGGGGACGGTGGTGTGCCAGGGTCATTTAGTTTTCCAGTTGGATACCGATGAGAGCCAAGGCCCGTGCCGGTTGTGCCGCTCACAGGCGGCAAGCCGCCGCGATGTTGGCATAGCCGGCCCACCGCAGGAGCCCGATCGTGGTATGCCGTCACGCGGCCATCACCTGCGGCATGTGGCCACATCGTCCCTGGGAGCGGTCTGCATCACCCGTCACCTCACGCACCCCATGCGATGGGTGCTCGATCGGCCCGTGCCCACGCACCAGCTCCAGGATACGTGCGGGCGTGGCCCGTGGGGACGCGAGACGGGTCACCCCATCGACGGTCTCCGACCGCACCTGGCCTGTTGTGGGGATGATCACCGCGCGCTCCCACGCGAACACTGGCGCCAGCCCGGGCCACGCACGAGACCCGCCGAGGGCCTGACGGGTCGTGCACCGCCGCGGCTCCATCCGCCCCTGCCCTCTAGCGCTGGTCTCGGCGGTCTCGTGGTGGTCGCCGACGGGCGGCGCCGCCACGATCAGCTCCAGATCGGCGCGGAGGTGGGGTGGGTTCGCGTTGACGACCATGACGTCGGCACCCCCTGCGGCCACGATCGTCTGAGCCACGGCGGTTTGGGGCAGCCGCGCCGCCCTCGTGGCCACACGGCCCGTCAGCCCCAGCGGGCGCAGCACCGTCTCGACGGCCGTGCTCTCGGTGGTCTGATCCGCCCCGGCCGGTGGGGCCAGTGTGACGCCCCCCTGGTGCGCCAGGGCCGAGCGCCGGGGGACCCCAGGAGCCCCTGGCTGGCGCGCGCCCCGGCGTGTTGTGCCATCACGCGCCATCGCAGGTGCCGCCGCGTATGGTCTGCCGGCTCCCGGGGGCAGGCTCGCCACCACCCTCTCGGCCCACGCCCCCAGCGGCGCCTCGCACCCCGCGCCGTCTCAACGTCGGAACATCCGGTGGAGGGTCGCCGCACCGGGGGGATAGGCCTCAGGCCGAGCGCCCGGGCGAGATGGGCGCCATCATGGCGTCCCCATGCCGCGCTGGCGCTATCGCGACGAGCCCCACCGCGCATGGCGCCAGCGGCCAGCGCCAGCATGGCCGGCAGGGGATGCCGACTACCGCGTCGGCGGCGAACGTCTGGCATGTCAGCCAACACTTCACGTCACGGACCGGCAGATGGTCTCATCTGGGACCACCTGAGCCAAGGGTTTTGGCGCATGCGGGGCGTGCTGGGCACGCCAGACCCCACGTGGCACACAACCCTTTGGCTCTTTTTCGCCCCAGTAGGCCACTCCCATCCGAACACTAAATGACCCTGGTGGTGTGCTGGCACCCATTGACACCCAGCGGTCGCTACCTTACACTGATGCCCTCGATCCCTACTTGGTTCAGAAGACGCTCAGCAGACAGCCATGTCAACCTGGTGATTGTGGGGGGAAAGCCATATGCCCAGAATAGCGCTCGACTTGAACACCGCTGAGGACCGTCAGAAGGTCAAGGGACAGTGGAGGGTGGCCCCAGGTCTGGTTCCGGGTGAGCCCAATGAAGGGCTCACTGCTCAACTCAAGGCCAGCCCGGCGCGCCAAGCGGACTATGACGACTCGCGCTGGGAGGTGTGCTCGAATGTCCGGGCCAGCCGCTCCGAGGGCTTTACCTTTGCCTGGTACCGAATCACCGTGGAGATCCCGCCAAGCGTGAATGGCGTCGATGTCGCTGGTTCACGAGTGTGGTTCGAAACCAATATCGATAACTATGGGGAGATCTGGGTCAACGGTCAGATCGACCGGACGACGGGAGTCATCGTTGGCATCAACGCCTCACAGCGGGTGGAGGTGAGTAACAGCGCCGTCCCGGGGAGCAAATGCGTGATCGCCGTGCTCGTGTTGAACGGGCCATTGGCCGAGCCGCGTGGCGGCATCTTCATGCGCTACGCCACGCTCGCCTTCGAGTCGCCGAACTAAGAGCCACGCACTGCTCTGCAAAGCTTCTGGTATCGCCTTTCCCAGTGAGAGGTACAGACACCAGGATCAAGTTCCAGAGACATTTCCCTCTCCCGGAGGGGGCTTTGCACAAAAACCCTGGTTTGCACAAAAAGTCGTGGGGTTGCACAAAAAGCCCCCGAGGGGAGGGCGATCTTACCGGAGCCGACCGATCGGTTGCGAGATCGGCCCTAACAACCCGAAGACGGACAGCAGGACCACGAGGAGCACGACGATCACCACGATATTCAGAATCAGGCGAATCGGATGCGGCAAGTAGGTATTCACGGCCCATAAGATCACGATGGCGAGCACGACACCAATGAGAATGGTGAGAATGGACATGGTCTACCTCCTTCAGCGACTACGGGGAGCATGAACGGCCTACACGTGTATGCCTCCAGTAGCGGCCTGAGTATAGGGCAATGAGGGGCCAGCGTCAACTGAGGAGACAGGGGGGTAGTGTCCTAAAAGCGCGCTGCTGGTTGAAATTTATCGAAAGGATCGACGAAGGGAAGGAGAGTATCGTTAGGCTTGAGATGGGTCCTCGCGCTCGCCGTATTTGATTTCACCTATCTTGTCTTCGTATTGTTGCGCGACTCCGGTGAGCACTTTGAGCAGAGATTTTGCTGTTTGAGGCGAAACGTAAACCGCTAACTCATTTTCGATCAACATTTTCGTTTCATCTAACGATAAGATCCTACCAAAGATCAGTTGGATGTCCCAAGGCGTCACCTTTAATTGACCACTAGGTAGTGTTCCAATCTTGTTGAGACTTTTGAGTGAGTTTGCTATCGTCATCCCGCACTCGATCGAGGCCTTGAACGG
>Ga0137403_10001482_pt1 | contig 29519 bp, 23 predicted proteins | sample CZOMad2_1_16fung_FD_122057 | JGI IMG/M metagenome (GOLD analysis project Ga0137403, IMG submission 122057) | Vadose zone soil fungal communities from Angelo Coast Range Reserve, California, USA - CZOMad2_1_16fungal (Hybrid Assembly) | ecosystem: Environmental > Terrestrial > Soil > Vadose zone... | reverse complement strand
CGCATTTCGCGCTTTCAGCGCTCAATCAAACGACAATCGCCGCACCCGGCCCGTTGGGCCGGGCTATTACATTTCGCACCTTCGGCGCTCAAGACAACAACCTGCCAATCACATGATTTGATGAGTCAAGTATGTTTAGTCCCGTATTCGTCCTTGTCCAATTCCAGCTCCTCAATCTCGCCTGTCGCTTCTTGAGTCGGCATAGAAGTCTGGCTCTGACATCATTTCAGCAAGCTCAACTCGGCCGGAGTTTGAGGAAAGTTCCGCAACGCGCTGAGAAAAAACTCCCACAGTTCCGATGCCATTCCAGAGCGGCATCACAAAATGCTGGTCGTTGAGTCGGCACATAACTTGCTCAATCAAACTCCGTTTGATTCGGCATGTAAGTGCCTAGGGCTGGAAGGGGACTCAAAAGTGAGACTGACCAAAGCCATTAAGACGTTGCTCGTCTGTGGGTCAGTATTGGGCGTGGCCGTTTGGTTCGCTTCGGCCAGAAGCTCGCCCGCCGTTAATCCTGCTGAGGCCCAGTCCAAGCCGGTGATGGCGCCGGCGAATCACGCGTTGCTTGCTAAGGCCGGCGACGTGGGCTACGTCGGCAGCGAAGCCTGCAAAGATTGTCACGAAGATCAGTTCAAAGCGTACTCGCATACCGCGCATGCTCAACTTTCCACGATCGGCAGTTGGAAGAACAAGATCACCGGTTGCGAAGCTTGTCATGGTCCGGGCAAGGACCACATCGCCGAAGGCGATCCCGCCAAGATAATTTCATTCAAAAACAAATCGTCGAAAGATGCGGCTGAAACTTGTCTTGGCTGCCATGCGGGCAAAGAAGAGCACAACAACTTTCGTCGCGGCGAACATTGGCGCAATGACATTGGCTGTACCGAGTGTCACTCGCCGCATGGCAACACCGCACCGGCAAAGAATTTCGCCGCCTCGAATATCCGGCCGACTTCAGCGAACGGTGAAAAGCCGGGCTTTGCAACCATCAGAATGCTGCGCGCGAACGACCCGCAGCTCTGTGTAGGTTGCCACAGCGAGGTCAAGCCGGCGTTCTCCGCGCCCTTCCATCATAAGGTTTTGGAAGGGGCCATGCGTTGCAGCGATTGCCATAACCCGCATGGCGGATTCGAACTCAAGCAAACCAGATTGGCGACCGGCGCGGATGCCGCTTGTATTAAGTGTCACGCGGACAAACAAGGGCCGTTTACTTATGAACACGCTCCGATAAAAACCGAAGGGTGCACCGCTTGTCACACGCCGCATGGATCAGCCAATCCTCGGTTGCTGAGGTACGCCGCAGTCAATCAACTTTGCCTGACCTGCCACAGCGTGGCGCACGATGTCGGAGCGATTGAGCCATCGGGCCCGCAGCATAACCAGAACGCGCAGTATGCCAACTGCACTACCTGTCACATCAAGATTCACGGATCGCGCACTAGTCCTGTTTTCTTCCGTTGACGAGTGTCCGGGTCTATAGCGGCGCCGTGGGAGGGCTCAGGTTTAGCCAAGAGGGTGGAGGGTATGAAAAGCAACGTCAAGAAAATGTTGCGGGTTCTATCGAGGCCGGCGCTGGTGCTGACGCTTTTGGCGGGTGTCTCAAACGCGCAGACGCCAACCCCAACACCGAAGAAGACCGAGGCGAAGAAGCCTGCGCCGGCCGCGATTGCAGCCGGAGAAGACGCCGGCAACTACACGATCATCTCCAGTATTGAAGTCGGCCTCCGCGGCCTCAAAGTCGTCGGTGACTCGAACAAATACAAGAGCGATCTGAATGACAAAGCCGGTCCGCGAGTGTTCGACTCGAGCGTCCTGGTGCGGTCAAAGGGCGGCCAGGGAGGGTTGTTTGATTCTTTGCTGGTCACTGCGACGGGTTGGGGCGCCGACCCTCAGGGTAACTTGAGGATTAGCGCTGAAAAGCCCAAGTGGTATCGCTTTGATGGCACCTACCGCAGCTCTAAGTATTTCAGGTTTCTCAACAACATTGCCAACCCGAATTGGATCTTCAACCCGACGACTTTCAGCCGGCCGCCCAATGTCATCACCGGCGAGCACGGTTTCAACACCCAGACTCAGCTCGGCGATTTCGATCTCACGTTGTTGCCAAAGAATGAAAACATCAGGTTCAACGTGGGCTACTCGCCCGAGCGATACAGTGGCCCGGCTTTCACCAGCTATCACGTCGGCGGGAACGAATTCATATTTCTGGGGAACTTGAAGTCACGAGCGAACGATTTTCGTGTCGGCGCGGACGGCAAGCTGGGGCCAGTCGATTTTTCATTCCTGCAGGGCTTCCGCCGTTTTCGTGACAATAGTTTTATCGATCTCGGACCAACACTGGGCGTGAACGTGAACCCGGCCGTGGCCAGTTTCACTAGTTTCAAACGACAGGAGCCGACGCATGGAAGTGTTAACTACACGCGCTTCAGCTTGCACTCGTTAGTCGCAAAGAAGCTGGATCTGACCGGCCGCATCACTTACAGCAAAGCGACCTCAAACTCCACTTACCTCGAGAACATGACGGGGCTGAATTTCGCCACCAGGATCACGAGCGGCGTGCCGCCCACTGCTCAGTTGGGCGCGCCCAACACGCTCCTCGTCGGCCAGTACAACATCCCGGCGACTGCCACCCGCCCGAACTGGCTGGGTGATATTGGCGCAACTTTGCTGGTAACCGACAAGCTGAGAATCTCGAATACGTTTCGCGTTGAGAACTTCGAGATCAAAGGCATCGCCGTATTCAGCGATATCTTCACGGTCCAGCGGGCCGCGGTTGTCGACACCCGGTCGTTCAACAACCTGGCCGTCAATAAGAGCACGTTGTATCGCAAGTATCAGGACACAATCGAAGGCGACTATCAGATCAGCGGGAACTACGCCCTCCACTTTGGGTATCGCTATGGGAGCCGGCGCATTGAGCAGATCCTGAGCGGGTTTGCGCTCAACACAAACGCGCCAGTGCTTTTGACGCCTGAGGACGATGTCGAAACTAATCACATCAGGGCATTCTTCGGCGGCTTCAAAGCGCGGCCCGTGAAAAATTGGACGCTCTACTTTGACGCCGAGCATGGCACGGCCGACAACGTCTTCACCCGCATCGGAAATTACAACTACACGAACGTGCGCGCGAAAAGCAGATATGCGCCGACGCGCAAGCTGAATTTCAATCTGACGGCGATCATAAAGAACAATTCGAACCCTTCAGAGATCGCCGGCGTTTCGTTAGCAGATTTCGGCGTCAACCTTCGATCGCGGACGTTTACTTCTTCCGTGGACTGGATGGCGAATTCCAACCTCTCGTTCAGCACCGGCTATAACTACAACTGGGTAAACAGCGACGCGGTGGTTGATTATTTCTACCAGGTTCCCCCCGCCGCCAGTGTGCGGCATCCGATTGGGCACAGCCTGTACTTCATGAGAGACAACTTCTTCTTCCTCGACGTCACCGCGCGGCTCGCACAGCGACTGACGTGGTTCGGTTCCTATCGCGTTAACGAGGACGGGGGACAGGGCACGCGCATCTCTAATCCAACCGGAAATCCTGGAACCTTGATTAACTCGTATCCGATGAGTTTTCAATCGACCGAAACGCGCTTTGCCATCAAGCTCAACCGTTGGCTTGATTGGAATCTGGGCTACTCGTATTACAAATACAACGAGAGCGCGCTGGTCGGGCCGCGGCCGCAAAATTATCATGCGCATCTGCCATACACGTCTTTGCGGGTTTATTTTGGGAGGAAAGAGTAGAGTGTCGCAGGCACGAAACATTTTATAGTTTGGCGAGCCCATTTATGGGCGACAGACGCATCGCGCTCCTAACGGAGCTTAGGACCCTATTACTGCGGACGCCATAGACACTTCGCCGCTATGCGGCTTCGGATTAGATGAATCGAGAGCTGCTTCGCAATCGGAGATTAAGAGCATTTACCTTCGTGGTAGTAGCGACGCTCTCGATCACTTTCCTGATCGCAAAGGCGACGGGCCAACGTCGTTCACAACTACCTCGGCCTCGCAAAGAGGTGGCGGCCCAGAAGAGGCCGCAAGTCGATTACGCGAAGTTCTCTCATCAGACTCACGTGGTCACGCAGAAACTGGCCTGCAACTCCTGCCACAAAGTTCCGTCAAAGAATTGGAAGGAAGCGCGCCAGGGCGACGCGGCCTTTCCTGACGTCACTGACTTTCCCGAGCACGCCTCCTGTCTGAATTGTCATCGCCCACAATTCTTTGCGCGTGAACGGCCCGCGCCAATCATCTGCTCAAACTGTCACGTCAAAAACAGCCCACGAGACACCAGCCGCTTCGCGTTTCCCAGTCTCGGTAACGTTTCTGATCCGCTGGTAAAGAGACGCGTGTTCGTTTCAGAATTCGCGGTGGGGTTCCCGCATGACAAGCACATCGATGTGGTCGGGTTACACTCGCCGTCTTTCAGAAATGATCGCGGTTGGTTCGTGAATGCGGCGCGGCAGGAAAAGAAAAAGGACGCGCCGCCAAAGAGCTGTCCCATGTGCCACCAGACTTATCAACCGCAAGGCGATTCCAGCGAAGAATTTGTGACCAGGCCACCGAAGAATATCGGTGATGCTTTCTGGCTAAAGAAGGGCTCGTTCAAGACCTCGCCGAATAGCCATGCGATCTGCTTTACGTGTCATAGCTCCGATTCCGGGATTGCGCCGTTGCCGGTGGACTGCAACGTCTGTCATAAGCTCGCCTCTCCTCAGCAGCTCAAGGCCGATTTCGATCCCAAGCTGGCCGTCACCACGGGAATAGCCGACGCGACAGTGCTCAGCAAATGGAGCCGGCGAATTTCCGCCGGTAGTTTCCGTCATGAAGGCGGCGAGCATCCGGATCTGAATTGCATGGGTTGTCACAATGTCGCGAGTCCGGCCTTTAATCCGCTTGAGATAAAGACACTGAAGGTGAGGGTGCGTTCGTGCGGCGGAGCGGAGGGATGTCATGTGACGGCGACGACAGATGAAGGTGGCGCTTTGAATTTCGAGCTGGACCAGAGGAAAAGAGATCCGGCGTTTGTTTGCACCAAATGCCACGTCACGTTTGGCAAGGAAGGCGTTCCGGAAGATCATCCAGGCGCGATTCCAACGCCGAAGCCGAAGGTAAAACCGAGCTGAAGATGGGACTGCGTGACCGATTTTCCCGGCTCTCGCGCCTGATGTGCGGAAGGTCTCTGACCTTCCGGCTCATTACGTTCAAAACAGATCGGGGCTCAGCGCTGAAGCAGACCAGGTCGCGTTCCCGTTGGGGCAAAGCCGCCACCGCACATCAGGCGGCAAAGCCGTACAGAATAGCGACTCGATTATGTGTCTCTGTAATGAATGTTTTGCGACGCTGTTTCACCACAGAGACACAGAGAACCACAGAGGTTGCACAGAGAAGGCGGCTATCTACGGTCACCTTGATCCTGGCCCTGATTGTTGTTGGTATGACTTTCGTTACGATCTTGAATTCGCGGGTGTCGGGGTCGATGCCAAAAATTCCGACTGGATTCTTGCCGGATCAGCAGCAGATGCAATTTCCCGAAGGCCTGGACTACGGAAAGTTTCAGCACAGCAGCCAAAACCATGCGCGGCTCCCGTGTCGGTTGTGTCACCAGCGCGACGACAACTCGCCGCGGCCAAAGCGGCCCGCTGGTTCCAAACACCTGCCCTGCGCCGGCTGTCATGCGCAGCAGTTCTCAAGCTCTGAAGGTCCCATCTGCACGATCTGTCATACCGACGTGAAGTCAGGAGCGCTGAAAGCGTTTCCGCGTTTGCAGAGTTTTCGCATGACGTTCGATCATGCGCGTCATCAGAGCATGGGCAGGGTTAGTTGCGCGACCTGTCATCAACCGGCGCGAGGCGGCGTGGCCCTGTCAATACCCGCGGGCTTCAACGCCCACATAACTTGTTTCCGCTGTCACACTCCGCGCGCCCAGTCCGGTGGCCGCGATATCTCTTCGTGCGGGACGTGTCATGAGTTGGGTGGTTACTCGCGGACACCTGAATCTGCGCCGGCCTTCCAGGTCAGCTTCAATCACTCCAGGCATCAAAAAATTGCCTGTACCGAGTGCCATCAGGTCAGGCCGGGAATGCCGCAGCGAAGACAAGTCACCGCGCCGGAGCCGCTCAACCATCACGCGACCGGACGAGGTAAGAGTTGTATGACCTGCCATGACGGCAAGCGGGCGTTTGGCGGCGACGACTTCGCGGTCTGCAAGCGTTGCCACACGGGTGCGACGTGGCACTTTTGAAAACTGATTTAGCAGCCACAGATTTACACGGATTAGCGCGGATCGAACAACAGCTAAGCACTTAATCTTCTTATCGGGGTCAATCCGTGTGAATCTGTGGCAGTAATTTCCGGGGAGCTAACCATGAAAGTCTTTACAATTATTGGAGCTTTTGTTTTCGCGATCCTGTTGGTTTCAACCACCTGGACTGTCACGTCTGGCGTGTCGGCACAGGATGGCAAGAAGTCGCCCGACGTAATTACCCTGTCAAAGGAAGCGAAACTTGGCCCAGTCACATTCAACCATGCGGATCATTTCACCAGGAATCGCAGCGTCGACGGCACCGCCAAAATTGCCTGTGTGGAATGCCATCACACGGCGCAACCTCTGGCCGCAGCTCTAAAACTGAAAGACCCGCCACACAAAACTGTGTGGCCGGCTGATCGGACCACCACTCTCTCCGCGGAGTTGCTTGAGAAAGATGCTGCTGCGCCGCCGGTGAATAGTTGTCGTGATTGCCATGCGCGGACTGAAACCAAACCAAAGCTTTTGCCTGAGAATCCCCAGATTAAAGCAGAAACTGACCCGATCATCCTGACCAATCAGCAGGCTCATCACAGAAACTGTGGTGGTTGTCACGACGCGGTTTTGAAAGTGAGGCCGGAGGCCCTGGCGGTCGGATCGAAAAAGTGCACGACGTGTCACAAGCGTCCGGCGGCAGCTTCATGAGTGGCACAGTCTGGGCCACTTACTACTTAGGGGAATTTTCCTTCGGCGTGGGCAAAAGCTCGCAGACAGCCATGGCGGCTCCGCAACTTTGCACTGACCCCCGCAGCGGCACGATCATTGCGCTGTGAGATTGAGCGCCGGCCAGATTGGAATCAGGTCGAGCGATCAGTGGAAGGTGAAGCAATCATGAAGACAAAATTTAATGGCCTGGTGAAACTGGGTGCGGCCTTTGCGGGCCTAACGTTGGCGGCGACTCTGTTGGTGTTCTCGGTCCCGGCGAGGGCCGCCGCTGATGATTTTGACGCCGCGGGAACATACAAGGCGAAATGCTTTGCCTGTCATGGCGCCAAAGCGGAGAAGAAATTCGACGCGGCCCTGTCGGACAGCGACATGGTGCAGGCAATTTTAAAGGGTAAGAAACCTGAGAAGCCGCCCAACATGCCGGCCTTTGAAGAGCGAGGCATTACCGCCGATCAGGCAAAGGCGCTGGTTAGTTATATGAAGTCAGTGCAGTAACGGCGGTCAAGTATAAATTAGGTTTTGCTGCCGAGCGTGCGCGTCCTGCGCCACGCTCGGCGTTTGTCGTTTCGATTTCGTATGGATGGCGTATGGACTTGGAGGAACAGGCAATGAGCGAAGCCGTTGAGGTGAAGGTTCCCGCACTCTTTCATAACTACATCAGCTTTGCCGGTTTCGCTATTGCCATCGCCAGTCTGTGCAGCATCGTCTTGCTGTTTCTGATCGAACTATTCGGGAATACTAATACCGCTTATCTGGGAATATTCGCGTACGTGCTTCTTCCGTCCGGCCTGGTCCTGGGTCTGGCCGTAGTTGGCGCCGGAATGTTGTGGGAACGTCGCCGCCGGCGGCGGCTCTCGCCCGGCGAGATCGCAAAGTTTCCCAGAATTGACTTCAACAATCCGAACAGCAGACGAGCGTTCTTCAGCTTCATCGCCCTCAGCATGGTTTTCGTCTTCATGAGCGCGTTCGGAAGTTACCGCGCCTTCGAACACACAGAATCGGTAGCGTTCTGCGGGACGACCTGTCATGAAACGATGAAGCCTGAATTCGTTTCGTTCCAGGTCGGGTCGCACGCGCGCCTACGTTGCGTTGATTGCCACGTCGGCGCCGGCGCGGAATGGTACGCGCGGTCGAAAGTTACCGGCGCGTATCAGCTCTATGCCGTGGCTTTCAACAAAGTTCCCAAACCCATTACCACGCCGGTGCACAATATGCGGCCGGCGCGCGATACCTGCGAACAATGTCACTGGCCGGCGAAGTTCTATGGCAGTCAGATGAGAGTCTTCACGCGCTATGCCTATGACGAGCAGAACACTGCGCGCACTCGCCGGATGTTGATTAACGTCGGCGGCGGGGATCCCGCCACCGGCCCAGTCGGCGGCATCCATTGGCACATGAACCTGGCGAACGAGATCACTTTCATTTCAACGGATGATCATCGTCAGGTCATTCCGTGGGTGCGTTTGAAGGACAGCCAGGGCAAGGTGACCGAGTATTTTGATCGCACGCGGCCGCCGGCGCCGGACAAGATTGCGGCGGCAGACAAACGGCGGATGGATTGCATCGATTGTCACAGCCGCCCAGCCCACGTTTATCTGCCGCCGGACGTCGCAGTGGACCAGGCTTTCGCGGCCGGCAGGTTGGATCCGTCGATCCCTTATCTCAAGCGAAAATCCGTAGAACTCCTCAGCCAGCAATACGCCACCACACCGGACGCCGTGAAGGCGATTGCGACTAACTTGAATGATTTCTATCGAGCTACTTATCCGGTCATGTATTCGCAAAAGCCTGATGCGATCAAGGGTTCAGTAACTGAAGTCCAACGCATCTTTCAAACCTATTTTTTTCCGGAGATGAAAACTGATTGGCAGACACATTTCAACAACATCGGCCATTTGAATTCGGCGGGTTGCTTCCGTTGTCATGACGGCGAGCATGTCAGCAACGACGGCAAAGTGATCACCAACAACTGCAATGTCTGTCACGCCGTGATCTATGACTCGCTGAATCCGGCCGCCACAGTAAAGATGGGATCGTTCCAACATCCGGTTGACCTGGGCGGGCTCGCGGATCGCAAGTGCGAGTCTTGCCATAAAGCCAACCAGCCATTCCAACATCCGGTGAATCTTGGTGATATATCTCAGTTTCAGTGCGTTGAGTGTCATCCGAAGAAGTGAAATTGGCGGGTCAGGTGCGGGCCAATCTGATGTTCGCGCTACGCGCTCTGCCGCAAAGCCGAAGGCTTTCCGCGCGGGCGGCGGCAGAGCCGCGAGCCCGAGCTCGATCTCTTCAGCATCAGGGCTTCCGCATGCGACCTGCGAAAAACTTCGCCAGGGCTGAGTGATTTCACTCACACGCGGCCCGCTCGATCGCCGGCTCGCCGGAAAAATTGATACTCGAGTCTCGGCATGAGCATTGCTCTCAATGCCTTTGACAAGGTCAGATCTTAGGAGGCAGCTATGGGCGCGACATTCTCGAATTGCTGAAGAGCGAACTCGACTATATCGAGAAGGGTGGTTATGGCCGTCGAGTGCGCACTCCCTGGAAACCAACTTCACCGTTCCGCGAATCATTGACCTGCGTCAACTACGCATTGCCGGAAAAGGCCCACCCCTGCGCTGAGTGTCATCTGATCGATTTCGTTCCGTCTAACAAGCGCAGTGAAAAACTCCCCTGCCACGCCATTCCGCTAAACGCCGCCGGTGATACGGTTGAGAGTCTTGAGGAGAATCAGCCGAAAACAGAAGCAGCTTTAAAAGGATGGATGCGCGCGAGGATCAAAGAACTCGAGTCCGACCGCTCGAGTTGAGCAGGCTTAGGTTGATAATCGGGCGTCGCCTATAATCATCCAGCCGTTCCTATTGGAACCGCTGGGTGGGAAATGAAAAGCGAGAAGGGCACCCTGAAGAATCAAAAGCATAAAATCCTCGTCGTCGACGACGAGAAGATGATTCGTTGGTCGTTGGTCGAGGCGTTGCGCGGTTGGGGCTATGAACCCACTGAGGCCGCCACCACCACCGCTGCCCTGACTGCCTTTGAAGCCGACACCCCGGCGGCGATCCTGCTCGACATTAATCTGCCCGATGGGTCAGGCCTGGACGTGCTGCGCAAGATTCGTCATCGGCAACCCGACGCGGTGGTAATCATGATCACCGCGAATGTCCTGGTCGACGAAACCATCGCGGCATTACGCGGCGGCGCGTACGATTTCATCGGCAAGCCGATCAATCTGGAAGAACTGCACGTGGCCATTCGCAACGGCATCGAAGCCAGCGACTTGCGCCGTGAAGTGACCCAGTATCGCCGCGAACGCGCGCAACAATTCAGTTTCGATCAGATCATTGGGAAGTCTCCGGCGATGCGCGAGATGTTGGCGATGGCCCGCAAGGTTGCTGAGAGCGAAGTCTCGTCGGTGCTGCTGCAAGGCGAATCCGGCACCGGCAAGGACCTGGTGGCCAAAGCTATTCACTACCAGTCGAATCGCTCTGACGGACCATTCATCGCGATCAATTGTGCGGCGATTCCAGGCACGCTGATCGAAAGCGAATTGTTCGGTTACGAGAAAGGCGCGTTCACCGACGCCACGGCCCGCAAGGAAGGAATGTTCGAGCAGGCCGAAGGCGGCACGTTGTTGCTGGATGAGATTGGCGAGTTGGAGTTGAGCCTTCAGGCAAAACTTTTACGCGTGCTGGAAGAAGGAGCGTTTCGCCGCGTCGGCGGGTTGAAGGACATTCCGTTCGACGCGCGGATTATCGCGGCCTCTAATCGCGACTTGCGGACTGAGAGCGAAGCAGGTCGCTTCAGGCTGGATCTTTACTATCGCCTTTCAGTAATTCAAATCGACATTCCGGCGTTGCGAGAGCGAGGCGACGATGTGATTCAACTGGCTGAACATTACATCGAATCGTTTGGTCAGCGGCTGCGCAAGACCGTGCGCGGAATCGAGGACGACGTGGCCGACGCATTCCGGCAATATCACTGGCCGGGAAACGTGCGCGAGCTGCGTAATGTGATCGAACGCGCGTTGATTCTCGAAGATGACGACGTGATCACGACTAAGTATGTGCCGCGAAACCTGGCCGGCCCAGACCAGACGGCCTTTGCAGGTGATGGAATCGGAGCCGGCGAGATGTTTCGCTTGCCACCGGCGGGCACGTCGCTCGAGGAGGTCGAGCTGTCGCTCGTGCGTCAGGCCATCGATCGTAGTGGCGGAAACCAAACCCGGGCCGCCGAGCTGCTGGGCATTTCGCGCGATCAGTTGCGTTACCGGCTGAAGAAGTTGGAAGTGGCGCCCGCTGCTGTTTCTGGTTCTGCGAACTAATCGTTGCGAACTCCGCAGGCTCACTTTCAACGCCAAAGCATGTTGCCAGAATCACCACCAGATCCTTTGTCCAACTCCGAAGCTCTCGAGCGATCCCTCAAAGAACTCTCGGACATCAAGTTCGCGCTTGATCAATCGACCATTGTAGCCATCACCGACCAGCGCGGCATCATCAACTATGTGAATGACGAGTTCTGCCGCATCTCGAAATACTCGCGCCAGGAATTGTTGGGGCAGGATCATCGGATCATCAATTCCGGATATCACTCGAAGGAGTTTATCCGCACTCTCTGGACAACCATCGCCGGCGGCAAGGTTTGGAAGGGTGAGCTCAAGAACCGCGCCAAAGACGGCAGCATCTATTGGGTTGACACCACCATCGTGCCGTTTCTCGACGCCGACGGAAAACCTTATCAGTACGTGGCCATTCGGCATGACATCACGCAGCGCAAGCTGGGTGAGCAACGGATCGCTGAACAAGCGGCGCTGCTCGATGAAGCCCGCGACGCGATTCTGGTGCGCAGCCTCGACGAGACCATCGTCTTTTGGAACAAGGGAGCGGAACTTCTTTATGGATGGACCGCGGCCGAAGCAATTGGCCAAAATGCCCAGGAGTTGTTGTTTCGAGAAGCTCCTCTTCAGTTTGAAGACGCACAGCGAATCTTGGCTGAGACCGGCCACTGGGTCGGCGATTTGAACCAGGTAAAAAAGGACGGGCGCGCCATCATAGTTCAGGGCAGTTGGACTCTGGTCCGAGACGAAAGCGGCGCGCCTCATCAAAAACTGGTGGTCAACACCGATGTTACTGATAAGAAAAGACTGGAAGCTGATTTACAGCGCTTTGCGCAGCTTTCGCTGGTGGGCGAACTCGCCGCCGGCCTGGCCCACGAGATCAAGAATCCGCTGGCGGGCATTCAGGGGATCGTAGACATTTTGTTGCGGCAACGCGAGGCGAACGATCCAGAACGTGAAGCGCTCGAGGGAGTGCGTCATGAAGTAACGAGAATCGACAACACGGTGCGCGCACTGCTGGATCGCGCGCGGCCACGCACGCTGGATATCCAGCTTCATTCGTTAACGGAGGTGACTCGGCGCGCAGTCAATCTGGCAACTGCGCAGGCGGCGGTGCACGCCGAGCGCGCGGGACAGATCAACGTTAAGTTCGACGCGCCGTCCGACTCGATCATTGCGCCGCTTGATGCGGCGCAGATCGAAGACGCGATCCTCAACTTGATTATCAACGCTATCGAAGCCAGCGAAACCAAGAGCCGTATCACGGTGCGCGTCTTTCGATCCGAGAGTGATGACGACGCGACCGATCTCCGAGAGGAAGCGACCATCGAAGTTTCGGACCAGGGTTCCGGGATTAGCGTGGAAGATCTCGCACGCATCTTCCACCCATTCTTCACGACGCGAAAGCTCGGCACCGGCCTTGGTTTGCCCGCGGTGCAACGCATCGTGCGCGCGCACGGCGGCAGGATAGAAGTGAAGTCGATTGTGGGCGAAGGCTCGGCTTTTACGATTCATCTGCCGCTGAATCGGTAGTAGCGAGTTAGGTTCCGGGACGCGAGACGCATTGAAAAGTAAGTCATGACACGTGGCCACAGCACCGATAGGTGCTTAATGTTTATGGCTCCCGGCCATCTTGATTTCTTCACAGCTCCGGTAGGAGCAGAACATGTCGCTCCTGACGGAGCTGAACTTCTTTTGGGGCGCACGGGACGAGGGCGGCCGTGCAAGTTTCAGCGATCGGGCCTTAGGGGCACGGGCTGTAACAAAGCGGGCCCGGCTCATCGATATGATAGGATATTGACAATGAATCACGAGAAATTTCGTAACGACCTGCAAAAACTGCGCACCGAACTCCAGGCGATCAACTCTCTGGATGAAGGCGAACAAACCCTCCTGCGACAAGTTGAGTCAGAGATCGAAGCTCTGCTTTCCAGAGATAATGACAACCTGCGAGCCGACCGTGAATCGCGTCAGCGATTGGGCGCAGCACTGGCGGAGGTCGAGGCTGCTCATCCGCGGCTAACCTTGCTGATGCGACAGATGGTCGACTCGCTTTCGTATCTGGGCATTTGACGAGAGCCACCTTAGAACAAACTGGGCGTCGTTCCTGGCTCGGCATCCACGCGCTTGATCAAATCCTCGTTGTCGATCTCGGGATAGTTGACGCTGCTACCCACCGGATGGCTCTTCATGGCAATGGCCGGGAAAGGCTCTAGTAGCTTTCTTAATTCGCCGGTGGGAATGCGCGGGTCGAGCCAAAGCTCGGTGGACTCCTCAGGTAGAATTACCGGCATCCGATCATGAATCGGTTCCAACAGTTCGTTTGCTCCGGTCGTGACGATCGCGCAGGAAACGATCGAGACGCCATCCTTCCTCCATTCGTCCCAAATGCCGGCAAAGGCGAACGGCGCTTCATCACTCATCTGAAAGAAAAACGTCTGGCGGGCCCGTCCCGTCCGTTTCCATTCATAGAAACCGTCGGCGGGAATCAGGCAGCGGCGTCTTTGAAACGATTCACGAAAGCTCGGTTTAGTTTCCAGAGTTTCGGCGCGTGCATTGATAAATCCTTTTGGTTCTTTGCTCCACGAAGGGATCAGGCCCCAGAGCAGCATTCTCGCAAGGGCGGGCGTTTGCGAATCGAGAATGGTCAGAATGTTCTGACCGGGCGCGATATTGAATCGCGGGATGAGGTCGTCAAGCTCAAACTGATCGGCGCCCGCCAGCTTCAGCCGGATCCGATCGATAGCTCGAAGTGTAAATCGTCCGCACATTAGTCGTTGAGTGACCCGCGCATCTTGCGCGTGTTTTTCACAGGCCGGTCGCCCGCGCCACTCTTAGAGCGCCGTTTCAATCCGGGTTCTGACCTCGCTTAGGTGTTGCAGAGTCTCCGCGTCGCCCGCATCGGCACCGGCGGCATTCGCTTTATCCAGCCATTCGGAACTTCGCTGAAGATCGCCCTGGCGCCAGGCCAACAGCGCCAGTTGCGCCGCGCTTCCGGCGACTCCGCCGAGGACACCGCGGCGCCAGCTGTCAGTTATGCCCGGCGCCTCGCTGACCTGTACATAGAGAGCGTGGGCTTCCTGCCACAAACCTTGCGCCTCTTCAACGGCGCCAGTCTCATCTTTGAGTATTGCAAAACCTCGAATGGCATTCGCGAGGTCGAGCGGCGGTGTGTCTTCCCGACTGCGATAGATCGAGAGAGCTTCTACATAGCAAGCCTCGGCGCGGACCGTTTGCCCTGCATGGCGGAGCGCGTCGCCAAGGTGTCGCACCGCGTGTGCGAGTCGCAAGGGGTTGTCAATTTTTCGCGCACTCGCAACGGCGAGCTTGTACTTCAGCACGTTAGCGTAGTAGCCGAGGCTGGCCACGGCAATCGTCCTTTCATTACGTGGCCCGTGGTTACAGAACCGAGCGGTAGCGATCGGATCATAAACTCAACTTCACTGGCAGCATCTCCATCGCTACCACACCGGGTTCTGTAACAAGGTTTAGCAGGCTGATGAAAAACCAAGCGTAGCCACAGAGACACGGAGACACAGAGAAAGATGGGAACAAGGAGGGTAAGCATTTGTTGGCATTTCTGATGAGTTCTGAATCCTTCCAATCTCTGTGACTCTGTGTCTCGGTGGCGATTTTGCTTTTTTCAGCGCCCTGTTAGGAGGCGACGGCCAGCGCTTGTCCAAAACCCAGAACATGACCATCACAGTCCCGCACCGCGAACTCTTTCATCTGGTATGACTCCTGAATCAGCGGACCATAAGCGATAACTGCCCCGTTGGCAGTGAACTCAGAGTGTAAAGACATTACGTCGTTGACCCAAAAGAAGGCCTCCCAGGTTCCACCTTGCTTTTCGTTCGGCACGATGACGTCGGCAACCGAAACCCGGCGCAGCATGATCGCCAAACCATCGCGGCTGCAGATCGCAAACTGGAGCGGAGTGCCGGCAGAGTATTCACAGCGAAAGCCCAGCACCTGGTCATAAAACTCCACCGACCTTTCCACGTCGTGGACGGGGAAGTATGGCGCACTGCGCAGCAAATTTTGATTCGCAGACATACGGCGTCTCCTGAGATAAAGATGAGAATTTCTCGATCTCTTCTGAGTAATCCGTGCAGCTATTCGTCAACCCGACTCTCCCACAATCGTCATGGCGCCTGATCCGCCGGCGACGCGCGAAAGCGCTCGGCCGTCCGGGCTCTGGCTTTGGCCGCTTCGACATCACGATCTCTGGGCGGCGCATTAGTCAACAGAGAATCCAGGAGTTCGTGGGCGGCTTGCGCAACTCGCTCCACCGCGCGGTTGAAAACCTCCTCGTTGGCTTTGGATGGCTTGGTAAAACCGCTGAGTTTGCGCACGAATTGCACGGATGACGCGCGGATCTCTTCGTCCGTTGCCGGCGGTTTGAAGTTGTGCAGGGTCTTAATATTTCGACACATGGGTTTTGTTCCTTCACGCTAAGTTCGTTCATTAGAAAAATACAACGAAGGAAGTAAATTGAGAAGGAGGGTGCGCTATCTCTTGCCTCACCCGAGTTCTTCCGCGGTCTTCGGCCAGTCGTCGCGGAGGATCCGCGACAGCGCGCGGTCGGCGAGTAGCTTCCCACCCGTCTGGCAGGTTGGGCAATAGTTCGTTTCGCTCGTCGCGTAGCGAATGCGCTGAATCTTTGCGCCACAACGAAGGCATGGTTGACGGTAACGGCCGTGCACCGTCATGCGTTCGCGAAACGCGGTCACCTTTTCCGGAAACCCATCTCCCGCTTCGGATCGCAGACGCTCAACCCAATTAGCCAGAGTCGCGCGGGTGGCGACGTGAAGCCGCTCGACTTCTTCGTCGGTAAGTTTTTGCGTCAGCTTTACGGGAGAAAGTTGGGCGGCGAAAAGAATTTCGTCGGAGTAAGCATTGCCGATGCCGCTAAACAGTCGCGGATCTGTGAGCGCGCGTTTCAAGGTATGATTCTCGGATCGCAGCACCGCGGCGAAGCGCGAAACATCGATCGGCGTTTCGTCACGACTCCCAGTAAAGATTTCGACACCGCCCGGATCGAGTTGACGAAGGCCGGCTTCACCTTCGACAAGGTTCAGCGAAGCACGTCTCTTTGTGCCCGCCTCGGTCAGCGAGAGGATTCCGTGATCGAAATGGAAAAATGCCAGGTCTCGTTTGGAGAGCTTGACCGGTTTGGATTGGGCAGAAACCGCACTCTCCTTCCAGTGAAGTCGGCCTGCGATCATCAGATGCAGCACCAGCCAAAGATCTCCTTCGAGGCCGATGCAGATCCGTTTACCCAATCTGCGCAGCTCGATAACCTTCTTGCCATTCGCCAATGAGATGGGCGGCAACGCAGTGCGCAGAAGAAAGGGCGAAGCGAGATGAACGCGTTCCAGCGTTCGACCCTGGATTCGCTTTGCGAGCGCGTCAAGGTAGACGACTATATCGGGATATTCGGGCATGCCGGATGCAGATTAACGCGGCTTGGCGCGGATCAGAAACCGCAGCCCTGCCGGAGCCAGTACGAGAATCAAACCAGAGTGGTTTCAACGCGTGGCAGACGCCTCGGCCTGGGTTTGTGCTCTTTGGCAACCGGAATGTTGCATATTCGAAACGAAAGGCAACGCATCTCTCGTGGTATGCTCTCAAACACGTTAAGGCAATTATCAAACGAAGGAGATAACAAATGCCAACCACGACTATCGAGAACGGCAAAGCCGCCGCCATCAAGCTGGCCCATCTGACCGCCAAAGCGGTTGAAGGAAAAATACTGGCGGAAGACCTGGTGGAGATCGGAAAGAGAAAAGCGCAGCGGCTGGTGAGAAAAGGATATGAAACTGGCGAAGATTATGTGGACGAATCAAAGCGCTACATCAAACATAATCCTTTTCGGGCCGTGGGCGTGGCGTTAGGAGTTGGGCTCACGCTGGGGTTTGTGAGCGGGCTTCTCGCCCGGCGTCGCTAATTCGTCCCACCAGCAAATCCACTTTCGTTTGACTAATCCGAACAGCGCGTTCAGTATCGCTGGGCGCGCCTTTGTAATGAACCGAATCACGCCAGATCAATTCCTGCAGAGCCGCGAGAAATCGAAAGGCTCAAGCAATCAAAACATCATAGAATAATCCTTGCTCTGTGTGATAGCGCACATACAAGAACTTTCAGTTTGTACGATAATTCTGCAAACTGTCACCGGTTAACAGCGATTAGCGAGCAAGGCCGGGCCGAGAGGGGACGATTAGATGAAAGTGTTACTGGTAAATCCGCAATTTCCCGACACCTATTGGAGTTTTCAACACGCGCTTCCTTTTGAAGGCAAGCGGTGCGCGTTCCCGCCGCTCGGGCTGTTGACGGTCTCTGCGTTGTTGCCGAAGACCTGGGAAAAGCGCCTGGTCGATCTGAACGTGCGGTCGCTTAAAAAGTCTGACATCGAATGGGCCGACATGGTTTTCGCGACCGCGATGTTGGTGCAGGAAGATTCTTTGAGGAGCGTCGTCAAACGCTGCAAGGCTGCGGGCAAGCGGGTGGTAATCGGCGGGCCGTACATCACGACCACGATTCAGGAATTACCGGAAGCGGATCACATTTTTCTGGGTGAAGCCGAAACCACTTTGCCTGAGTTTGTAAAGGATCTCGAACGTGGTGAGCCAAAGCGGACATATCAGGCGGCGGAGCGGCCGCCGCTGGCCGTCACTCCGATTCCAGATTTTCATCTTGCCGATCTCAAACGTTACAGCGCTATGTCGGTGCAGTATTCGCGCGGGTGCCCGTTCAATTGCGAATTTTGCGACATCATCGAAATCTACGGCCGGGTGCCGCGGACCAAGAGCAACCATCAAATGCTGGCCGAAATGGATGCCCTGCGCGATCTTGGCTGGCGAGGCACGGTCTTCATTGTTGACGACAATTTCATCGGCAACAAAAAAAATGTGCGCCAGCTAATGCCGGAGCTGGCTGAGTGGCAAGAACGCCACGGCTTTCCGTTTTCGCTTTTGACTGAAGCCAGCGTGAATCTCGCAGACGATGACGACCTGCTCAATGTCATGCAGCGGGCCGGCTTTCGCCGGGTCTTTCTTGGTATTGAGACACCCGTGGAAGAGAGTCTCAAGGAGGCGCAGAAATCTCAGAACCGCGGGAACCTGCTCGACTCAGTCAAGAAGATTCAAAGCTACGGCATGGAAGTCATGGGAGGTTTCATCGTCGGCTTTGATAATGATCCGGACGATATCTTTGAGCGGCAGATCAACTTCATCCGCGAGAGCGCGATTCCGCTGGCGATGGTGGGTTTGCTCAACGCGCTGCCTGATACACAACTGTGGAGAAGACTCGAGCGCGAGGGACGTTTGTTGGGGACGGATGCGTCGGGCAACAACACCGTCTGCACTTTGAACTTTGTGACCAAGATGGATCCGGCGCGGCTGATTCGTGGTTATCAGGAGATCATGCAGACAATTTACAGCCCGCGCGAGTATTACAAGCGGGCGCTCGAATCGATGAAGCGGACGCCGCACGATGCTTCCGAGCCGCAGCATTACTCGCTGCCCAGCGCCGTCGCTTCATTGGCGCGGGTGGCGATCAAGCTCGGAGTGTTTGACCGCGAGCGAGTGGAATTCTGGCGCTTCCTCGGCCAGGCCGCCGCGAAGCATCGCGAGAGATTTGCCGAGTCGCTGCGATTGGCCGCGATGGGTTATCACTTCCGGAAGCTGGCCGAGGCTTATGGCTAGCTGAGACGATTTCAGGCGCGTTAGAACGGAATCACTTCAATCTCTGTTAGCGATCTGAAGTGTCGCAGATCGGCTGTCACGAGTGGCAAGTTCTTTGCCTAAACGGCGATCAGATCACTCTTCCCCATCAAGCATGTGTAGCAAACTCGCTTGATTGCTTCATAACTAATCAACTCAACCTCTCTAGAGCACCGGCCAGCGCTGCGGCCTTTCTCACTTAAGTTGGGAAACTTTTCGGAGTGCGCGACCGCCGCATCATCAAGAGCAACAAATCAGGCCCACTTTTGCGATGAGGTTCGCGAACGATTCCGGCACAGTCGTTGCTGAAATGAAAACCACAAGGAGGCAGGGGCGACGGCCCCGGCAAGCTAATGATCATCAAGCGCATTCTCTGTCCTACGGATCTTTCCAGCGAATCGGACGAAGCGCTGCGCTACGCGCTGGCCCTGGCCGGCGCGTATGACGCGAAGCTCATCGTTTTTCACTGCCAACCTGAAACCATCGGAACGGATATGTTGGAGGCGCAGGCGCTACTCGAACGGTCGCTGATTCCGTATCTAACGCCGGCTGACCTGATGAAGCTGAAATGGGAGGCCGTCGTGAGTGAGGGCGATGATCCCGGAAAGGCCATTACTGAAAAGGCATCGGCGCACCAGGTGGATTTGATCGTGATGCGTTCGCGCCGGCGGCCGCATCGTGCGGCCTTGCTTGGTTCGGCCGCCGAGTCGGTCAGTCGCACTGCGCCCTGTGCAGTGATGGTGACGCATGGGGACGAGCGTGAATGGGTGGGAGCAACGGCCCGCGAGATGAATCTAAAGCGGGTCCTGGTGGCCTATGACTTTTCCGATCACTCTGAACAGGCGTTGAAATATGCATTGACCTTCGCGCAGGAGTATCAGTCTGAGTTGCATCTGCTGCATGTCTTGCCGCGCTTCACCCTGGATGAAACCGAAATCGCCTGGTATCCGTTGGGCAACGAAGGGCCTTATCACCAGGCCGCGCGCCGCTTGCAGAAAGCCGTACCCGCCGACGCGCATCTGTGGTGCACAATCAAACATGCCGTCAGCGAAGGCCCGGCCTATCGCGAGATTCTGAATTACGCTGTTAGAAATGAGATCGACCTGATTTGTCTGGGTGCGCATGGCGCGGGCTTTGGTATGCTCACGCTGTTTGGATCAAATGTTGACCGGGTGCTGCGACAGGCGCCGTGTCCGGTGCTGGTTGCGCGACCTCTGAAGCATGAACAGTTTGCGAATGAACACGTATCAGAGGGCTCGCTCATCAACCAGCCTCTCCCTGACGGTCGGCTTCTGACGCACGACCCTAGGACGACGAGTCGCGCCCCAGCGCCGCGGCGATTGAGCTGACCAGGCTTTCCGGTTCGATTGGTTTCGCCAGGTGCACTTGAAAGCCGGCAGAGAGTGCCAGCGAACGGTCTTGATCAGTCGCGTAAGCCGTCAGCGCCAGGGCTGGGATTAGTTTTGCTCGTTTGGATTTCAACTCTCTCAATCTTCTGATCAGGCCATAGCCATCCTCTTCCGGCATGCCGATGTCGCTCACCAGGAGATCGGGATTCCACTCCTGAAACGCGGTCAAAGCCTCGGCGGCTGATGCACTACAGCGGACTTCACTGCCGCAACGGGTCAAAATCGTGGTCATCAAATCACGCGTGTCGGCGTCGTCATCGACCACTAAGATCTTCAACCCGTCGAGGATCCGCGGAGACTTAACTAAATGTTCCTCGCGTTTCAACGGGCCGGTTCCGACGCCGTTGTCGTGATTGGCGCTGGCCGAAACAGCCAGCGGCAGACTTACGGTAAACGTAGAGCCCTGTTTCGTGCCCGCACTCTCGACCTCGACCCTGCCGTGGTGCACATCGACCAGATGTCGCACGATCGCCAATCCCAGTCCCAAGCCCCCCTGCGCGCGCGTAGTCGATCCATCCGCCTGCCGGAACCGATCGAAAATGTAAGGCAGAAACTCCGGGCTTATGCCAATGCCAGTGTCCGCGATCTTGATGCTTACTTCTGAGTCATGTTTCTCGGTAGCGATTCTGACGTGGCCGCCTCTCGGCGTGAATTTGATCGCGTTGGTAAAGAGGTTCCAGAAGATCTGTTGCATGCGGTGGGCATCCCCGGAAACACGGAGACCAGGTTCCACGAAAGTTTCCAGGTCGATCTCTTTGGCGGTGAGAGCCGGATGTACCGATTCGAGAGCTGCTGCGACCACGCTGGAAAGATCGACGGTCGAAAACTCGACTTCCAGTTTGCCCGTCACAATGCGCGAGACGTCGAGCAAATCGTCTATTAGCTGCGACTGTGATCGTGCGTTGCGCTCGATCGTTTCCAGCGCTTGAGCAAATTGCGGCGCCTGAAGCTCGCTCGTGCGTAGCAGATGACTCCAGCCCAGGATGGCCGTCAAGGGCGTGCGCAACTCATGTGAAAGGGTCGCCAGGAATTCGTCCTTGGTGCGATTGGCGGATTCGGCTTCGGCGCGAGCGGCCTGCTCGCGAATCAGCATCGCGGCCCGCTCTTCTTCAGCCTGCTTTCGTTCGGCGACTTCCAGGCGCAATTCGGTCGCATGATTCTGGGCTTCGGTGTACAGCCTTGCGTTCTCATAAGCGACGGCCACCTGGGTCGCGAGAGTGGCCGCCAACCTTTCATCGGCTTCGCTAAAATCCTCATCATCGTTCTTGTTGAGCAGATAAACCCAACCCGACACGCCGAGCGGCGAGAGTACTGGGGCCCCGAGAAATGATTGCACGATATCGGAAGGCGCATCGGCCTCGACCAGCAGATCATCAGAGTCAGTCAGGCGAAAAGGTTTCTGTTCGCTGACGAGATGTTCCAGGGCGCGTATTGCTTCGGCCGGAATTGCGCTGGGCGAAATGGTTTCGCTGTCGGCGGTGCAGTGAAAGAAATATCGCAGCGCCTTGGCGTCGTTATCCAGCACCCCGACGGCCGCCTCTCCGGCGCCGACGATCCGGCGGGCTGAGTGGCAGAACTTGGCCAGCACTTGAGTCGGATCGTTTTCGGCGGCCAGTTCCTGCCCCAGATCGATCAGCATGTTGAGCCGGGCCAGATTCGCATTCTCGAGTTCGCGGTTCTTTTCTTCCAGCAGCGCTGCCTGTTGCTTTATCTCCTGGTTCTTCTTAAAGAGTTCGACAAAAACAGCCACCTTCGATCTCAAAATGTCGGCGTCTACCGGCTTGACGATGTAATCGACGGCGCCCAGCGAATAGCCGCGGCTGAGGTGACTGACGCCGGTGGTGTTCGCCGTCAGAAATATAATCGGGATGTCGCGTGATTTTTCGCGACTGCGGATCAGCTCAGCCGTTTCCAATCCGTCGATGCCGGGCATGTAGACGTCGAGCAGCACCACCGCTGCGTCATGATCGAGCAGATAAAGCAGCGCCTCCTCGCCGGATGACGCGCGGACCAGGTTCCGATCCGGCATTTTCAGGATGGACTCCAGCGCCATGAGGTTCGTGTCGCTGTCGTCCACCATCAAAATGTTAATGGGTTGATCGCCATGCATATTGTTCACCGGCTTTCGTCCTGCCGGTATAACCAAACGCGCAGCAGTGAAACTAACTGTTCGATGTCCAGCGGTTTGGAAATATAGTCTGAAGCACCGACTGCCAGGCAGTGATCGCGGTCGGCCTTCATCGCTTTCGCGGTCAAGGCGATGATTGGAAGCTTCCTGAATTCTTCCATATCCCGGATGGCGGTGATGGCTTCGTACCCGTCCATCTCGGGCATCATGATATCCATCAGGACGGCTTCGATGCCTGGCGTTGCGCGCAACAAGTCTATGCCTTTCTGACCATTCTCAGCGTGAACGACATTCATGCTGTAGGCTTCCAGCGCACTGGTCAGCGCAAAAATATTCCGCACGTCGTCGTCCACGATCAGGACTCTGCGGCCGGCCAGCACCGGATCCTTGCGCTTCAGTTGCTCGATCATTCGGCGCTTGGGTTCGGGTAAGTTGGCTTCGATGCGATGCAGGAAGAGCGCCGTATCGGCCAGCAGTCGTTCGGGCGAATCGGCCTCTTTGATGATGATCGAGGTCGCGACCTGTTTCAGATGACGCTCTTCTTTCCGCGTCAGTTCCTTGCCGGTATAAACAATGATCGGAATATCCGAGCGGCCGTTTGATTGTAATTTCTCGATCAGTTCAAAACCCGTCATGTCGGGCAGCTTGAGATCGAGCACCACACAATCAAACTCTTCCTGTTGCAATTTGCTGAGCGCTTCCTCTCCGGTGGCGACGGCCGTGGTGTGGACGTCGCCGTTGCCGATCAGTTCCACGACGCTCATGCGCTGCACGTCATCGTCTTCGACCACCAGCAGTTTTCTGGCATTTCGCGCGGCAAAGGCCGCAATCGTATCGAAGGTGACGGCCAGGTCTTCATTCTTTACGGGCTTTTGCAGGTGAGCGACCGCGCCCTGCCGCAGGGCCCGCCGGCCATGTTCTTCGACGGTGATGATGTGCACCGGAATATGTCTGGTGCGCGAATCGTGCTTCAGGCGATCCAGCACTGTCCAGCCGTCACGATCCGGCAACTTGATGTCCAGGGTGATCGCTGCCGGTCTGTATTTGTGAGCCAGGGCGAGCGCCGTGTTTCCGGTAGTTGCCACCACTCCCTTGAATCCCTTTGCCCGCGTCAGGTCCAGCAGGATCCTGGCAAAGTTGAGATCGTCTTCGACGACCAGGACGACCCGATCTCCCTCTTCGATTTCGTTGCGATCGTCGTGAATCGCCGACGACTCGCTCGACAACAAAGCCAGCTCCTGGTTGTCGAACGTCTCTGCCGGCGTCCAGGCGGCTTCGATCGCTTTGAAGTCGCGCCGCGCATTCTTGTTGATCGGCGCCGCCACAGCTCTGGCCGGTTCATAGGTGCGCGGCAAATAGAGCGTGAAGGTGCTGCCTTCGCCGGGAACGCTGGTCACGCGAATCTCGCCGCCCAGCAGCCGGGCGATTTCGCGGCTGATCGACAAACCGAGGCCGGTGCCGCCGTACCTTCGATTGGTGGTTCCGTCAGCCTGCTGGAAGGCCTCGAAAATAATCCGCTGCTTTTCGGTTGGGATGCCGATGCCCGTGTCTGAGACGGCAAAGGCGACGACTTCGTCCGCGCGATTCAGCGTCTCCAGATCGTATTTTTCAACTTTCGATGCGGGCGCAATCTTCAGCACCACGTTGCCTTGCTCGGTAAACTTGAAGGCATTGGAAAGCAGATTCATCAGGATTTGCTGGAGGCGCTTGTCATCGGTGATCACGGTCGGACTGAGATGGTCGCCGAGCTCAATAAAGAAACCAAGGTTCTTGTCCTGAGCAAGTTGATGGAAGTTGCGTTCGAGTTGGGCCGTGATGTCGTCGATAGAAACATCAGAGACTTCGATCCCCATCATGCCCGATTCGATCTTCGACAGATCGAGAATGTCATTGATGAGCGACAGCAGGTCTGAGCCGGACGAATGAATCGTCTCGGCAAACTGGACCTGTTTTTCGTTGAGATTTTCGTCAGTGTTTTCGGCCAACTGGCGCGAGAGTATCAACATGCTGTTGAGCGGCGTGCGCAGCTCGTGCGACATGTTGGCCAGGAATTCCGATTTGTACTTGGAAGTTAAAGCGAGCTGCTCGGCTTTCTCTTCCATCTCCCAGCGCGCTTCTTCGACTTCGCGGTTCTTGGCTTCGACCTCGGCCTTCTGGCGGGCCAATAGTTCCGCCTTTTCCTGGAGCTGCTCGTTGGTCTGTTGCAGCTCTTCCTGCTGGCTCTTCAAAAGATCTTCAGACTCGCGCAGAGATTCGGCCTGCTGCTCGAGCTGTTCGTTGGTCTTCTTCAACTCGTCCTGCTGGCTCTGCAGCTCGGCCGCGAGCGACTGCGATTGCAGCAACAGATCTTCAGTACGCGTGTTGGCCTCGATCGTATTGAGCACGATGCCGATACTTTCTGTTAACTGATCAAGGAAGGTTAAGTGAGTGTCGCTGAACGTGTGAAAGGTCGAGAGTTCGATCACGGCCTTCGCCTCGCCTTCGAATAGCACCGGCAACACCACGATATTGTTTGGCGCCGCTTCGCCGAGGCCGGAACTTACATGCACATAGTTGCCGGGAACGTTGGTGACCAGAATCCTTTCGCGTTCCAGCGTGCACTGGCCGACCAGACCTTCGCCCGCGTGAAATTCGTTCGCCAGGTTTTTGCGTTTGCTGTAGGCGTACCCGCCGAGCAGTTTCATTACCGGCTGGCCGTTGTCGCTTTGATTTACATAAAAGACTCCCTGCTGGGCATTCACCAGCGGAGCCAGCTCAGACAAAACCATCTGGGCCACCGTCTTCATGTCGCGCTGGCCTTGCAGCATGCGGGTAAATCTGGCGAGATTAGTCTTCAGCCAGTCCTGCTCAGTGTTCTTCTGGGTAGTGTCCTTGAGATTCAGAATCATCTCGTTGATATTGTCTTTCAACTTCGCGACCTCGCCCTGCGCTTCCACGGTAATCGATCGCGTCAGGTCGCCTTTGGTCACCGCCGTCGAGACTTCGGCGATGGCGCGTACCTGGTTGGTCAAATTAGCGGCGAGACCATTGACGTTATCGGTCAAGTCGCGCCAGGTGCCGGCGGCGCCCGGTACGTTGGCCTGGCCGCCGAGTTTGCCCTCGACGCCAACCTCGCGGGCGACAGAGGTAACCTGGTCGGCAAAGGTAGCGAGCGTGTCGGTCATGTTGTTGATGGTGTCCGCGAGTTCAGCGATTTCGCCCTTCGCTTCCACCGTCAGCTTGCGTTTCAGATCGCCATTGGCCACCGCGGTTACCACGCGGGCAATACCGCGCACCTGGTCGGTCAGGTTACTGGCCATCGAATTAACGTTGTCGGTGAGGTCTTCCCAGGTTCCGGCCACGCCACGAACGTCGGCCTGGCCGCCGAGTTTTCCTTCCGTTCCCACTTCACGGGCCACGCGCGTAACTTCCGAAGCGAACGAGTTCAACTGGTCCACCATCGTGTTGATGGTGTTCTTCAGTTCCAGAATTTCGCCCTTCACGTCCACGGTGATCTTCTTTGACAAGTCGCCGTTGGCCACGGCCGTCGTTACTTCAGCGATGTTGCGTACCTGACCAGTCAGGTTGCTGGCCATGGAATTTACGTTATCGGTTAAATCTTTCCAGGTTCCGGCGACGCCGGGCACTGAAGCCTGGCCGCCCAGTTTTCCTTCGGTACCGACTTCGCGGGCCACGCGGGTAACTTCCGACGCGAACGAATTCAACTGGTCGACCATCGTGTTGATGGTGTTCTTCAATTCGAGAATCTCACCCTTAACGTCAACGGTAATCTTCTTGGACAAGTCACCGTTGGCTACCGCGGTGGTTACCTCGGCGATGTTGCGCACCTGGCCGGTGAGGTTGCCGGCCATGAAGTTCACATTGTCGGTCAGGTCCTTCCAGGTTCCGGCCACGTCCATCACCTGTGCCTGGCCGCCCAGACGACCTTCGGTACCGACCTCTCTCGCCACGCGCGTTACTTCCGAAGCGAACGAACTAAGCTGATCTACCATCGTGTTGATGGTGTTCTTCAATTCCAGGATTTCACCCTTCACGTCCACAGTGATCTTCTTTGAAAGATCCCCGTTGGCCACCGCAGTGGTTACATCCGCGATGTTGCGTACCTGCGCAGTGAGGTTGCCGGCCATCGAGTTCACGCTATCAGTGAGGTCCTTCCAGGTTCCGGCCACACCTTTCACGTCGGCCTGGCCGCCGAGTTCTCCTTCAGTTCCTACCTCTCTGGCCACGCGGGTTACTTCTGAGGCGAAGCCGTTCAACTGGTCCACCATTGTGTTGATGGTGTTCTTCAATTCAAGAATCTCGCCCTTAACGTCCACAGTGATCTTCTTGGAAAGATCGCCGTTGGCCACGGCAGTCGTTACTTCCGCGATGTTACGCACCTGACCGGTAAGATTACCGGCCATCAGGTTCACGCTGTCGGTTAAGTCCTTCCAGGTGCCGGCCACGCCTTTCACGTCAGCCTGGCCGCCGAGTTTTCCTTCCGAGCCGACCTCGCGCGCCACGCGGGTCACTTCCGAAGCGAAAGCGTTGAGCTGATCCACCATCGTGTTGATGGTGTCTTTGAGCTCGAGAATTTCGCCCTTCACGTCTACCGTGATTTTCTTTGAAAGGTCGCCGTTGGCCACAGCCGTCGTTACTTCAGCGATGTTACGAACCTGCCCGGTAAGATTGCCGGCCATGAAATTCACGTTGTCGGTTAAGTCTTTCCAGGTGCCGGCCACGCCCATCACCTGCGCCTGGCCGCCGAGTTTTCCTTCCGTACCTACTTCGCGCGCGACGCGCGTCACTTCCGATGCAAACGAGTTCAACTGGTCCACCATCGTGTTGATGGTGTTCTTGAGTTCCAGAATCTCACCCTTAACATCCACCGTGATTTTCTTTGAGAGGTCGCCGTTGGCGACCGCGGTCGTTACTTCGGCGATGTTACGGACCTGGCCGGTAAGGTTGCCGGCCATGAAATTCACGTTGTCGGTCAAGTCCTTCCAGGTGCCGGCCACGCCGATCACCTGCGCCTGGCCGCCCAGCTTCCCTTCGGTTCCTACCTCGCGCGCCACGCGCGTCACTTCCGAAGCGAACGAATTCAACTGATCCACCATCGTGTTGATAGTGTTCTTAAGTTCGAGAATCTCGCCCTTCACGTCGACCGTGATCTTCTTTGACAAGTCGCCATTGGCCACGGCCGTCGTTACCTCGGCGATGTTACGCACCTGGCTGGTTAGATTACTGGCCATCGAGTTCACGCTGTCAGTCAAATCTTTCCAGGTGCCGGCCACGCCTTTGACCTGCGCTTCGCCGCCGAGCTTTCCTTCGGTACCGACTTCGCGGGCGACGCGCGTCACTTCAGAAGCGAACGAGCCGAGCTGGTCCACCATCGAGTTGACGATTTTTACCGTGCGGAGGAATTCGCCTTTCAAAGGGCGGCCGTCAACTTCCAGGGTCATGCGTTCCGACAGATCGCCGTTGGCCACGGCGCCGATCACGCGGGCCATTTCACTGGTGGGGCGGGCCATGTCGTCGATCAGCAAGTTGGTTGAATCAACCAGACGCAGCCACGAACCTGCCGCCGCGGGCACGGCCGCGCGGTGCATGATCTTTCCCTCTTTGCCCACGACGCGGCTGACGCGGTCCAACTCCTTGGCGGTGCGATCGCTCAGTTCGATAATGTCATTGAAGGTGTCGGCAATCTTGCCGGCCTCCCCGGTCCAATCGCCGGGCAGACGAGCCGAGAAATCGCCTTTCTTAAAAGCCAGAAGGGTTTTCAAAAGCAGTTTTGTATTCAGCGAGTCAGACTTAACAGCTTGGGTTCGCATTGGTTTCCCTTTCGAAGTTCAGGTTCATTCGGAAGAGGTCAGACAAGTCTTGTGGGACAATTCAGCGCCAGGCAAAGCGTCTGGGAGACGACTCCCCGCGCGCGCGCAGATGGTCCACGAACTGAGGGGGGACTATTTAATTCAGGGGGGGTCAAGAAAAGCGTCCGGGGGAACGTTGCTTTCAATAGTATTTATACTGGAGCCCGCAGGAATCTGTAAACCCTTTTTTGAAGAAGATCTGACGACTGGCCGGGTTGAAGTCGCTGGCCGACCAACCTCCGGCTTGGGAGCCATAATCGCTAATTCCCGTAGATTTGCCGGGTTTTCTTTGGAATTTGATGGAAATGCCAGCTTTCAGTTCCTGGCGATGACATCGATTTCGCATAAAAGGTGTTGCCAAACTCGTCGGCGAGTTCCCGATGGGGCTGGCAGATATGGCTGCGACATCGATTGATCATGGCTTTGCGGGAGTCTCATAGTTGGGCTGCTTTTTATCCCGGTAGATTACGCGCGGCTGGCTTGTCTCTTCACCTTTCGTGGGGCCAAATACTAAATTGAAAGAGTAGATGTTACCGCCCGATCCCTTTCGATCTTCAATGTCTTTCTTGCGCATTTCTTCGGCCTGCGCGCGCGATTGCATAGCGATGACTGAGCCACCGTTGATCTGAGATCCCTGATCGTCGTACTCCACCGCCACGCCACGCTTCGCAGCCGGACTAACGACGTTCGCGTCGAAGTATTCGTTCACCTTCTTCGGCGCCGAGTAATCCGCAATGCTATCAGGCAAGACGGTGACGTTCGAAATATACCAGCGTCTTTCTTCCGGATGTTCGTCGTCGATTTCAACGTTCTTCATATGAACTTGGGTTTCGACGACGACAAAGAACCAATCCCCGGTTGCCGTGTTCCTGGCCGTCGCGGCGGGGACCGTGGCGCTGATCCGGTGGCGCTGGGCCTGGGCGCCGGCCGCGGCCTTGGTGCTCTTCGTGGCCGTCAGCTCGCTGCGCACGTTTCCTTACTACCTGCCGTATTCCAACGAGGCGTTCGGCGGCCCGTCGAAGACCCACCTCAACTTGCACGACTCCAGCGTCGACTGGGGACAGGACCTGGCCCGGCTCGCCACCCGGCTCAAGCAGCACTAT
>Ga0137403_10001481_pt1 | contig 29529 bp, 26 predicted proteins | sample CZOMad2_1_16fung_FD_122057 | JGI IMG/M metagenome (GOLD analysis project Ga0137403, IMG submission 122057) | Vadose zone soil fungal communities from Angelo Coast Range Reserve, California, USA - CZOMad2_1_16fungal (Hybrid Assembly) | ecosystem: Environmental > Terrestrial > Soil > Vadose zone... | reverse complement strand
AGAGAACCACTGCAAATAGCGTATCAGCCTGAAGTGCGTGAAAGTAACTACCCTCAAGGGCAGTCCTGTTACTGCCCGAAGGGCAAGAAACCGCGGTCGGATCATTGCGAAAGTAGCGAGGAATCCGCTTCTTTGCTTTCTGCCTCTTGCGGTTGCGGTTCCTGACGCGCCTTAGGACGTCGGCTTGTCGGGCACCGGTTGCGTGGCAAGAAAATCCGTCACGAATCGGCGGGTATAGCTTCCGAGAAGTTCCTTCACACGCGCTGGATTCTCTGATTTCACAACAAAACCTGCGTGATGATATTTTTTCACGCGATACACAATTTCCGGATCAGAATAAGCCGAAGTGTCAGGTTCCTCCTGGCGCGCCAGCGATACGATTACTCCTGCATAATCCTGTCGTGGAACCGGCAGCGCATAGGACTGTTTTCCAGCTCCCACTTCGAGCTTTGCCCATTCCCTCCACAAATTCACTCCCGTCGCATGCTCGACCACATCGGAAATGTATGCGCCGCCGACGCGGGCGGCGATCTCAATGAAGTAAAACTTGCCATCGGCCTGCGCTTTCAAAAATTCCGCGTGAGTCACGCCGCGCATGAGTCCGAGCGACTCAATCAGTTTTTTATTCACTGCACGCAACGTCGTTGCGTCCTCGGAATCGCGTTCAAGCGTCCGGGTAGTGAACACTCCCCCGGCGTGCGAAACGTCGAATGGCGGCGCGCCATACGCGTGGGCATCCGCGAATACTACTTCCCTTTCGCTGACCACGCCGTCGACATGAAAAACGCTGCCCGGCACGAACCGCTCCAGCAAGAAATGTGATTGCTCGTCGCCAAGTTTGTCCAGCCAGGGCCACAATTCGTCCTGCTGGTGAATTTTCTTCATGCCAATTCCGGAAGCTTGCGAACGAGGTTTCAACAGCCACGGCGCAGGCACGCGATCCATGAATTCGCGCAACTCATCATGATTCAGCACGTGCACAAATTCCGGTACGTTGATTCCCGCTTCCTGTGCAGCCGCGCGCATCGTCAGTTTGTCGCGAAAATAGCGCACTGTGGTCAAACCCATGCCGGGGATACGCAGGTGTTCGCGAATCGCCGACACATTTTCCATGTCGAATTCATCCAGCGCGACGATTCGGTCGATTTTTCGCGTGCGCGCCGCGTAGCTCACCGCGTTCAGAAGTTTCGGGAGTGGCAGCTCCTCTGGCATAAAAAACATTTCATCGATCGCTTCGCGTGGCCAGTCCGCATTTCGCAATTTTTCTACGGTAAGCAAATAAACGCGGCAGCCGATGGCCTTGCATGTACGCAGGAACTCCTGCCCTTTTTCATAGGAGCTGACACAAAGGATTGTGATTGGTCGCCGATCCGGCACGCTGAACCCCCGCAACACCGTGAGGCCGCGAAGTATACCCCGCTCTTAGCTCGCCGGAAACAAAAACCGAAGAAACGGCGCGACTCGCTGCGCCCAGGCCGCCTCGTTGTGCTCGGCACCTTCTACGCGCTCGTAGTGCAGGTCCCGTTCATACTGCCAGCCGCGATGCAGCAGCACATCACGATACCGCTCGACGTCTTCGACAATCCGCGGACCTTCGCGCGTTCCGATATCCAGCCAGATCCGAGGGCGCGAGTTCACCGGCATGCTTTCGGCGAATTTATGAATCACACGCTGGTTCCACCATACCGATGGCGAAAGCGCCGCAATCTTTCCAAATACATCCGGGCGCGATAATCCTATATACAAGGACACCAGAGCACCCAGCGAGGAGCCGCCGATTCCCGTGCGCGATGGTCCGCCGTCGACGCGATACTCGCGGTGCACAAACGGCATCACTTCTTCCAGCAGAAACTTTCCGTAACGGTCGGCACGCCCGCCGCCCAGTCGGGGCACGCGCGTCGGTGTGTACTCTTGTATGCGCCCTTTTCCGACGTTGTAAATTCCGACGATCACTAGCGGTTCCACGCGGCCCGCCTGAATCTCCGCGTCGGCGGTCTGTCCAACGTGCCAATCCTGTCCACGTATGAACGACGTCGAGCCATCAAAAAGATTTTGGCCATCGTGCAGGTAGAGTACGGGAAGGTACCGCTGCGGCTGATCGTGGTAGCCCGGCGGCAGATAAACCACCAGGCTTCGCTGGTTACGCAGGAACTTCGATCGAAACTTTTCGTGTCTGCGGAGTTGTCCGTCGCTCACGGCGCGATTGTCACAAGCAGGTCTTTGGCTTCCACGTTCTGTCCCGGAGCAACCAGCAATTTGCTAACGCGGCCCGCGATGGGCGCATAAATGTTTGATTGCATCTTCATCGCTTCCAATGTCATCAGTTTAGCACCACGCTCGACGGTGTGATTCACTTGCACTGCGATGCCGCTGATCACCCCAGCTGTCGGCGCTCCAACTTGTCCTGGATCGGCAGGGTCCGCTTTTGGATGCGCGCGCTCCACGACGCGCAAGGACCTGTCGCGCACATTCACCTCGCGTGGCTGTCCATTCAAATCGAAAAACAGCGTCCGGGTCCCGTCTGGATGAGGTTCGCTCGCCGTCATATATTTAATGATTAGCGTTTTGCCTGCCTCGATCTCGACGGTAATCTCTTCTCCCGACTTCAGGCCATAGAAAAAAGCCGGTGTCGGCAGAACGCTGACATCGGCGTGCGCTTGCCGGAATTTATCGAACTTCAGGAATACCTCCGGGTATAACAGGTAGCTCAGCAGATCCTCGTTCGAGATTGCGTGACCCGTTTTCTTTTCGAGTATTTCTTTCTCCGCTGCAAAGTCGGCGGCGGGCATGCTCGCGCCGGGCCGGCCCTTTACTGGCTTCACTCCACGCAAAAGTATCTTTTGCACCTTGCGAGGCCAGCCATCCGGCGGAACACCTAACACACCGGAAAACATCTCCACAACAGAATTGGGAAACGCCACATCGTGTTTTTCGTCGAGCTTCAAAACATCCGCGGGGGTCATCTCCTTCGCCATCAGAAAGAGCGTCATATCGCCCACGACCTTACTGGAGGGCGTCACCTTCACGATGTCGCCGAACAGCTGATTCACTTCCGCGTACATCTTCTCCACTTCGTGCCAGCGATGCCCCAGTCCCATGGCGACCGCTTGTTCGCGCAAATTCGTATATTGCCCGCCGGGAATCTCATGCTCGTAGAGCCGCGCGCTGCCCGCCTTGGGCCCGGAATCAAACGGCAAGTAATATGTCCGCACCGTCTCCCAATAATCCGAGCATTCGTTCAACGTGGCGAGATCAAGCCCCGTATCGCGCGGCGTATTTCTCAGCGCGGCAACGATCGCATTCAGATTCGGCTGGCTTGTTCCGCCACTCATCGAGGCCACGGCGCCGTCAGCGATGTCTACTCGAGCTTCGGCCGCTTTCAGCACCGACGAAGCGTTGATCCCGCTCGTATCATGCGTGTGAAAATGAATCGGCAGCGCGACCTCTTCCTTCAACTTTTTAACCAGCTCGAATGCCGCGTACGGCTTGCACAACCCTGCCATATCCTTGATCGCCAGAAAATGCGCGCCAAGTTTTTCGAGCTGTTTCGCAAGCCCCACATAATATTTCAGCGAATATTTTGGCCTGCTGTTGTCAAGAATATCTCCGGTGTAGCAGATCGCCGCTTCGCAGACGCCGCCCGTCTCGAGCACCGCATCCAGCGACACGCGCATGTTGTCAATCGAATTCAGCGAATCGAACACCCGAAAAATGTCCATACCTTCCGCGTACGCCTCGCGCACAAATTCGCGAATCACATTGTCCGGATACGACGCGTACCCCACGGCATTCGCTCCGCGCAGCAGCATCTGAAAACAAATATTAGGAATCGCAGCGCGCAACTGCCGCAATCTTTGCCACGGATCCTCGTGCAAAAATCGCAACGCCGTATCGAACGTCGCACCGCCCCACATCTCCAGGCTGAACAGGTTCGGCAACCTCTCCGCCACCGCCGGAGCAGTCGCCAGCAAATCGTGAGTCCGCACGCGAGTTGCCATCAGCGATTGGTGCGCATCGCGGTAAGTCGTGTCCGTGATCAGCAGCCGCTTTTCTTTCTTCGCCCACTCCGCGAACTTTGTCGGCCCAAGTTTTTGCAGCAGTTGCCGCGTGCCGGCTTTCGGCTCCTCGGCCGAGGGAGCAGGGGATGCCACAGGAATTTTTGCAGCTTCGATGCTCGCGGGAATCTGCTTCCCTTTCACCTCCGGATTCCCGTTGAGAATCACGTCCCCCAAATATGTGAGTAGCTTCGTCGCGCGGTCGCCGCGCTTTGGAAAACGAAACAGCTCCGGATGCTCGTCGAGAAACGCCGTCGTCACTTCGCCTGCGCGGAACTTTTCGTGATTGACGACATTTTCAACAAACGGAATGTTTGTCTTCACCCCGCGAATTCGGAATTCGCGCAGCGCCCGATCCATCCTCTGGCAAGCTTCGGGCAAGTTCGTGCCCCACGCCGTAACCTTTACTAACAATGAGTCGTAATACGGAGCCAGCGAAGCTCCCGCATATGCCGTTCCGCCATCGAGCCGTATCCCAAATCCGGCCGGCGAGCGGTACGTCGAAATCTTCCCGTAGTCTGGCGCAAAACTCTTTTCCGGATCTTCCGTCGTCACGCGGCACTGCAGCGCCGCGCCGTACAGTGGCACACTTTCTTGCTGTGGCAGCCTCATCATTTCATCGTGCAGCGAATGCCCCTGCGCAACCAGAATCTGTGCGCGCACCAGATCGATGCCCGTCACCATCTCGGTGACCGTGTGTTCCACCTGAATCCTCGGATTCACTTCGATGAAGTACCACTTCCGCGAATCCACGTCGTACAAAAATTCCACCGTGCCCGCGTTGCAGTATTTCGACTTGCGCGCAAGCTGCGCCGCTGCATCGCATAATTCCGAACGCACGCTCGCGGGCAGATTCGCCGCAGGTGCCACCTCGACGACCTTCTGATGCCGCCGCTGCACCGAACAATCTCGCTCATACAAATGCAACAAGTTGCCGTGCGTGTCAGCCAGGATCTGCACTTCCAGGTGCCGTGCGCGCGCCAAAAATTTCTCAAGAAACACAGACGCGTCGCCAAACGCTGAACGCGCTTCGTTCTGCGCTTCCTCGAGGCGCGCCTCCAACTCCGTTTCATCACGCACCACGCGCATCCCGCGCCCGCCGCCACCCATCGCGGCCTTCACCATCACCGGGTATCCAATTTCGGCTGCAATCTTCCGTGCTTCGACCACCGACTTCACCGGTTTCTCTGTACCCGGCAAAACGGGGACGCCCGCCGCAATCGCCAACCCTCGTGCCGCAGTTTTGTCTCCCAACAACTCCAGCAATTCCGGCGTGGGTCCAACAAACGTGATTCCCGCCTTCGCGCACGCTCGCGCAAATGCCGCATTCTCCGACAAAAATCCGTATCCCGGATGAATCGCATCCACGCCTTTGGCTTTGGCTAACGCTACAATTCCCGCAATATCGAGGTACGCTTCAACCGGCCCCTTGCCCTCCCCAACCAGGTACGCCTCGTCCGCCTTAAACCGGTGCAGCGACAGCCGATCCTCTTTCGAATACACCGCCACCGTCCGCAAACCCAGTTCGTTCGCAGCTCGAAAGATCCGGATCGCGATCTCGCTTCGATTCGCCGCCATCACCTTCCGGATTGGTTTTTGTTTGGACACAGTTGGAGTTTGCGCACCGAAGCGCAGCCAAGTATTCTTTCACGCTAGGCAGGCGGCACTACAGCAGTTTTTTTAATGATTCGAACGCGTGTTTTGAATGAGCAGAAACAGCTAGCGTGACTGGCCCGCTTCCGCGGCCTTCTGTTCAGCCGGCGCTCGCTTCAGCTCTTCTAATTCGGTCTGCACCTTTGCCCATAGCTTCTTATCCTTCTTCATCGCAAACGGCGTATCGCTCGCACTAAAATAGTCCAGCAGTTCCGCCCGGATCTCCGGCGTCATTCCTGCGAATTTCTGATCCGCAAGCTTATCCAGCAGCTTGGCATGCGTCGTGTCGCTCAACCTATATTTTCCCGGCCCGCTGACTTCACCCAGATCAAAATTACCATTCATCAAAGCCGGCTTCCCCGATTCACGTTCCTCGTTCAGCAACTTGCGGTACTGGTCGACCGTCTCGTTGAAACTTGCCTCGAACATACGTTCGGTCTCCGGCGTGGGAGTCTTGAATTGCAGCACTTTCAAAGGCCCAATCTTCGGCAAAATCTTGTAAATGAACGCCAGCACCTTGTCGCTGAACTTTGGCTTCAGGTAGTCCTTTCCCCACTCCTTTTCATAGTTCGCGCGCTTCAAATTGTAGAGAAATTTCTGTTTCGTAATCCCCGGCTCATCTCTCTGGATCTCATCCTTCTTCAGATCCCAGGCAATGCGCGTCGCTTTCGGCAAGAGATCGCTGACTGCGTGGCGGTAAGACTTGAGCACTTTAGTTTCGTCGCCCAGCACTTTCTTCAGGTCCAGTCCGTAAGTCTCCTGGAATGCTTGCTCCAACACTCGAGGGGCAACTTCGAATCCGATATAGTCGTGATAGCTCTCTGGTGCGAATCGCTCTTTTGCCACTTCGAGCACGTCAAATCCGAACTCAGTTTTGATGTGCGCCAGTTTGTCGTCCTCATACGACACACTATCGCCATACTTCTTTTTGAGTTTCGGGTACAAGATCGGCACCGCGCGGTTGACTCCCACTCGATGTCCATTGTTATCTGCCGCGTAGTGCGCCATGGCGCCGAGCGCAAACGAATACTCGTACACGTCCCGCGAATCGCGCAGCATCGCGAGTATAAAATCTCCGCTTCGAATGTAGTGTGTCAGGTCGCTGAAGAACGGACTGCCATAAGGGTAGTAGCCCAAATCCTGGATAATCGCTCCGCCGTACGCATACGCTTGCCCACGCTCGATTTCTTCTGCCTTGGCATTCGGGAATCTCTTCCGTATCGCCGGCTTGATGTTCGGTTCCCACACCACGTCGATGATCGCCTGGTGCGAGGTCACCGAATAGGCTTCCGTTTTCTCCGGGTTTACTACCAGCAGCGCCAGCACAGACACCAGCGCGAGCGCTTGTCTGAGCCTGCGCACAATTCCCGATTCTCGATTCACTCGCCCTGCCTCTCAACGAAACCCAAATAACCCGTGTGCCATGTGTTGAAGACGAGTCTATCGTCACCCGGGTTTCTGGGCCAACAAAGGAGTAGGGGACTAGTTCGACAGTGTACGGCGCGTGGCGTGTTTTTGGGATAGGTAAAAGTCCGTAGCAGCGGAAAACAAGGTTTTCTCTTGCGACCCTGCCTTCAGGTCTTGACGCGCTTCGTTTTTCGTCTTTCGCGTTTCGTGTTTAGTACTTCCTCAGCACACCAATCACTCGTCCTTGAATCTTCACATCGCTGGCTGACTCGATGATTGGTCCCATCTCTGAATTCGCAGGTTGGAGCCGAACCTTCCCCGGACCCTCACGGTAAAACCGCTTCAGCGTCGCTTCGTCTCCACGTACCAGCGCCACAACAATATCGCCTGCATTCGCCACTTGCGTCTGCTCGCACACCACAAAGTCGCCGTCCATAATGTGATCCTCGATCATGGAGCTTCCCTTCACCTGCAGCACAAAAGAGTTTCCGCCTCGCGCAAAGTCTCCGAGCGAAATCGTTTCCCGTTCTTCCACGGCTTCCAGGGGCCGGCCCGCCGCAATCCTGCCAAGCAACGGCAGTTCCTGGATCTTTCGCTCCATCACCTGGTCCTTCACGGACTTTGGCAACTGCACAATTTCAATCGAACGGCTCTGGTTATATCCGCGCCGGATGAAACCCTTCTTCTCGAGCGTCGTGATGTGCTTGTGAACCGTCGCGAGCGACGTCAGCTTCAATCCCTTGCCGATCTCCTCAAAACTCGGCGCGTAGCCGTGCTTGGTCTCGAACGCCACCAGGTAATCCAGCACTTCTTTCTGACGTTTGGTGAGGGCCATGGGTTTTCCTCCTGAGTGCAGTTTGGTTTGTGCCGGTCCCGAGTGGGTCGGCCGCGGAGTTGTGACGCTCCACACCCAATCTAGGCGAAAAGAAAGCGAAGTGTCAAGCACCCTTTCGCTCCAATTTCCTTCCCCGCCTTTTGTCTCCCTGCTATAAAACCTGTGCATGACTTCCACTTCCCGCGCCTCAAGTTCCATCATCGCCGCCGGAATTTTCGCCATTCTCGGCGGTGTGCTGAGCTCGCTTTTCAACCTCGCCGCCCTGATTCTCTTTTCCTTTTCGAAATTTCCTTTAGGCGCAACGTATCCCGATTTCATGCGCCCGGTTCTTTACGTGATCTGGACCTTCTTCCTGTTCTGCGCGGTCTTCCTCGTCGTTGTCGGCATTCAGGTTATTCGCTTGCGAAACTGGGCACGCATCGCGCTGTTGATCGTCGCAGGCTGCCTGCTCTTCTTCGGTGTCATTGGGATTGCCGTCATCTTCGTCACGATTTTCGGCGCCGCGCCCACTGACCCTCTCGTCTCCAAAGCTGCCTTGGCCTCCGTGCTTGCCGTAACCTACGGAATTCCCGTCGTCATCGCACTTTGGTGGCTGATCCTCTTAACCCGCGCTTCCGTGGTGGCGCAGTTTCACTCCTCGGCATCGCCAGACGCGCAATCTCCCGTGATTTCCACTTTTCGTCTCAGCAAACCCGGCTGCCCTCTCGCCGTCCGCATTGTCGGCTGGTATCTCGCTTCCTTCGTCCTTTTCTTGCCCTTCCTTCCGTTTTTTCCAAAGCGTATTCCGGCTTTTTTCTTCGGGTACCTCTTCCGAGGACCCGCAGCCCTCATATTCTTGTTCCTCTATTTCGCATTGCTGATCATTCCTGGATTTGGACTTCTCCTTCTGAAGCGTTGGAGCTATCCGCTCTCCATCGCAAGCCAACTTCTCGTTTGTGCCAACGGTCTCGCCGCTACGTTCAGCCCGACCTACACGGAAATGGTGCGCTCCGCGCTCGCCGGAATGAGTCTTCCCGAGCTTCCTCCCACCGCGGAGCAAATGCTGAACTATTCCCGCTACTTCAACCTGCTAAGCCTCACCATCCCCGTCGCAATCCTGGTTACTTTGCTCGTAGTCCGCCGTCAATTCTTTGCCGCCGTTAGTGGTATTGCCGACACCACATCTTGATCTCTCAATGCAGCGCCGCCCTTTACGGCGGGCGCTTCTCGCCCAACTCCAGCTGTCTCTATCACTTGTTGTCTCAGCTTCCATTTTTTCGCTTTGCAAAATAGGCAATTCTACTGTTGACCTTGGGCGCACCTTCGCGCCACCTTCGCCGCGCTGTGCTATCATTTTTATCTAGGCTCTTGGCGGTTCGCTTCAGCTTCCAACCTGCACGCTGTTCCGCCCGAGATCAGTCGTCTTGTGTTGTCGTGTCTTGAGCCTGCGTTCTTTCTGAAAGGCCCTGCCATCCAGGGTAGTTGTCGGGGGGCCGAGGACCGAGACGGTTTCTAAGGGAGTTCTAACGAGGCATGGCCACCACCACCGACATTCCGCTCCCTAAGCACAAACGCGAAGTCATTGACCGCGCTGTGATCCGCTTCGCCGGAGACTCCGGCGATGGTATGCAGGTCACCGGCAGCCAGTTCACCAATACCGTCGCCCTTTACGGCAACGATATCGCCACGTTCCCCGACTTCCCCGCCGAAATACGCGCCCCTGCGGGAACGCTCCCCGGAGTCAGTGGCTACCAGCTTCATTTCTCTTCCAACGAAATTTACACGCCCGGCGACGCGGTCGACGTTCTCATTGTCATGAATCCCGCCGCGCTGAAGATGAACATTGCTGACCTCAAGGCCAACGGGATTCTGATCGTCAATTCCGATGCCTTTGCCGAAACCGACCTCCGAAAAGCGCAAATGACTTCCAATCCTCTGGAAGATCATTCGCTCGATAAGTTCCGTCTTTTCTCCGTTGAACTCGAACGCCTGACGAAAGTCGCCCTAGACCACCTCGGTCTTGACGCCAAATCCGTCAGCCGTTCCAAGAATTTCTTTGCTCTGGGCATGTGCTACTGGCTTTACAACCGTTCCATGGACTCGACCGTCCGCTGGATCGAAGACAAATTTTCCAAGAAGCCGCTGCTCGTCGAAGCCAACAAGCTCGCCATGAAAGCTGGCTATTCCTACTGCGAAGCCACCGAGGCTTTCCAGATCAGCTACGAAATTCCCCCGGCGCAGTTGGAGCCGGGTCTGTACCGCAACATGAGCGGCAACCAGGCGCTTGCGCTCGGGTTCATCACCGCTTCGCAAAAATCCGGACTAAAGCTCTTCCAGGGCAGCTATCCCATCACACCTGCCTCCGACATTCTGCACGAGCTCTCTCAATACAAAGATTTCGGCGTCATCACTTTTCAAGCGGAAGACGAAATCGCCGCGATTACTTCCGCCATCGGCGCAGCCTATGCCGGAGCGTTGGCCATCACCACCACCTCCGGCCCGGGCATGGCGCTGAAAACGGAAGCCCTCGGGCTCGCCGTCGCCGTCGAAATTCCGCTGGTCATTTGTGATATTCAGCGCGGCGGCCCCTCAACTGGTCTGCCCACCAAGACGGAACAAGCCGATCTCTTGCAAGCGCTCTTCGGACGCAACTCCGAAGCGCCAATTCCCATCGTTGCTCCGGCTACTCCCAGCGACTGCTTCTGGGCCGCCGTCGAAGCTTCACGCATCGCCGTAAAGTACATGGTTCCAGTGATTATTCTCAGCGACGGTTATCTGGCCAATGGCGCGGAACCCTGGCGCATTCCCGATCTCAACGACATTCCCGATTTTCCCGTGACGTTCGCGTCCGATCCCGTGGACTTCAAGCCCTATCGTCGTAATCCCGACACTCTCGCGCGTCCGTGGGCCGTTCCGGGCACGCCCGGCCTTGAACACCGCATCGGCGGCCTCGAAAAACAGGACGTTACCGGCAACATCAACTACGAACCGCTGAACCACGAAAACATGGTTCGCATTCGCGCCGCAAAGGTCGAAGCCATCGTCCAGGATATCCCGGACATCGTTCCCGCTGGCGATCCCGACGGCGATTTGCTGATAGTGGCTTGGGGTTCAACTCACGGAGCCATCACCGCCGCGGTGAAAGCGCAGCGCGCGCTCGGCCATCGCATCGGCCACGTTCATCTGCGCCACCTGAATCCGCTTCCGGCAAATCTCGGCGACGTGCTCAAGCGCTACAAAACCGTGCTCGTACCCGAACTGAACATGGGCCAACTACTCTGGGTCCTTCGCGCAAAGTTTTTGGTGAACGCCATCGGCCTGAACAAGATCCAAGGCCGGCCGTTCAAGCAGTCCGAGCTAGAGCAAAAAATCGCCGAGCTCGTCTCGTAGTTTTTGTACAGCGGGACCTCGCTGTTGTTGCAGCTCGTGGCCTAGCTTTTGTAGAGGCGGGGCTTCGACCCCGCAGGTTCGGCAAAGATTTGGAGAATCAAATGACCACGGCAACACTGCCCGTCCTCACAAAAAAAGATTTCCAAACCGACCAGGAAGTCCGCTGGTGCCCGGGCTGCGGCGACTACGCCATCCTCTCGGCCGTTCAGTCCGTCTTCCCCGAACTTGGCATCAAACGCGAAAACTTCGTCGTCGTTTCCGGAATCGGCTGCTCTTCGCGCTTCCCGTATTACATGAACACGTTCGGCTTCCATACCATTCACGGCCGCGCGCCCGCCGTCGCCACAGGTATCAAAGCCATTCGCCCCGACCTTGAAGTCTGGGTCGCCACGGGTGACGGCGATGCGCTCTCCATTGGCGGCAATCACACTATTCACATGCTTCGCCGCAATGTGGGCTTAAAGGTTCTGCTCTTCAACAACCGCATCTACGGTCTGACAAAAGGCCAGTATTCGCCTACATCCGAACTCGGCAAAAAAGCCAAGTCCACTCCTTTCGGATCGCTCGATCGCCCATTCAATCCGATCTCTCTGGCGATTGGCGCGGAAGCCACTTTCGTCGCTCGCTCCGTCGATGTCTTTCAGGCTCACCTGAAAGACACGCTCAAGCAAGCCGCCGCGCACAAAGGCTCCGCCTTTGTCGAAATCCTGCAGAACTGCAACATCTTCAATGACGGCGCATGGACCGGCATCACCGAAAAAGACGCCCGCAGCGAACACGTTATTCAACTCGAACACGGCAAGCCGCTAGTCTTCGGAAAAAACCGCGACAAAGGCATCCGCCGCAAATCCGATGGCGACATCGAAGTAGTCCAGCTCAGCAATGGCATCACCGAAGGCGACCTCGTCGTCCACGACGCGCACCACCCGCGCCCGTCCTACGCCTTCCTCCTCTCTCACATGGAGCATCGCGAAGGCTTCCCCACTCCCATCGGCGTCCTCCGCGCATGGGACGACCTCCCACGCTACGAAGACGTCATCAATCAGCAGATTCGCGACGTGCAAGCCAAGCGCGGAACCGGCGATCTCGCCAAACTCCTACGCGGGGGCGACACCTGGCGCGTCGAAGCCCGCTAATTTCGACGCGTCGTCATTCCGAGCGCAGCGAGGAATCTCTCGCCGGGTGCCGCACCCTTCGTTTTTTAAGGCGGATTTCCCGATCCTAACTCACTGCGGGGTTCTCGAAGATTTCTCGTGCCCTCCGTTAGGCCTTTTCCGGCTGCTCCTCCGCAAGCCTCTCCGTACTCTGAGTCTTTGCGTTATCCTTTTCGCTTCGCCTTAATCCGCCGCTTTCAGCTGGGCAAAAACCCCACTTCCCGCGTCTAATAACCCCGCTAGCAGAAAGCCACAACGCACCACCCGGACGTTGAATTCTCCTACGGCGCACTTTTGTGTTGAAGACTGGCGATGCGGGTGTATAGTCGCCCGCAACGGCGTGGCAATCGCGCGCGCCAAGAAGGGGGGAGTATGCAAGTTGCAGCAACCCAGGCGGCGCCAGATGACGTCCGCGCATTTATCCAAGAGTATTTCGATGCCTGGAGAGGTAGCGATGAACACAAGATTCTCGTCTATTATTCAGAGGAAGTCATACTCCAACTTCCGACCGGAACACTCAAAGGGAAGACCGCTGTGCGCGACAACTTTGTGCGCCCATTTATCGCTGGGTTCCCCGGGAATGTACATTCCATTAGAAACTTAGCTCACGCTAAGAATCTGGTCGCAGTGGAATGGAGTTTTGAAGCCGTGCACAAAGGCCGTTTTGCCAATCTCGAGGCGACCGACAAAAAGGTCCAGGTTCCCGGGTGCTCCTTTTACGAATACGATCTCAAAACTAGAAGGATTCCGGCCGGACGCATTTACTTCGATTTTGCGACGCTTTTGCGGCAAATCGGCATCGAAGCCTAGCTTCCCTATCGTCGGCAATTCCGAAGTTACCTGTTAAAGCGTGGGTCCGCTCTTCTCATGCCCGCCATTGCGAGAACACCCATTTCACCAACCCCGGTTCGGTGTAAGCCCACTGCCACGCGTTGTGGTCCACGCCAGCGTACTCAGTGTAAATGGGCTGGCCGCCTACTTTTCGCAGCGCCGTGATGCGGTCGCGCGAGAGCGTCACAGGAACGCTCTTGTCAGAGTCCCCGTGGAAGTTCCACAGAGGCGTGCCGAGCGACGCAGGAGCATCCTCGTTTGTGTCCCCTGCGCAACATGCCACCGCCGCGGCAAAAAGTTTCGGACGTTGCGCGGTCATATGCCAAGTCCCTGCTCCACCCATGGATTGTCCCGTCACATAAATGCGGCGCGCGTCGATGGAGAAGTCATGGCACAAGCGCTCGACAATCTCCAGCGCCAAACGTGCCCCGTCCCCTAAGCCGGGCAGTATTTTCGGCGCTCTCTGAGTATCCTGCGAGAAATCGTATTTGACCCATCCCCGATCTGTTTGCGGTACCACGACGTAGCACGGAAAACGCTTCTGGTTTTCCGGAAGCAGCCAGACGCGCGTGCCGAAAATATTGCCCAGACCCAGCTGTTTCAAGTTGTCGTCACCCAGCCCGCCGCTGCCGTGCAGATACATCAGCAACGGCAATTTCCCCGCTGCTTCCGGCCGGAATAGCCGGTAGGGCATTACCCAGTCACTTTTATGCGTGCGCGCTTCAAACTTTTTTTCCAGCCCCTCCGACTGTTTCTTAAACGCTTCAATCAAAGCCAACCTCTCCGGTGACATAGGAGCTCCGGGCGCGAGCGGAGGAGTGGAATCGTCTTTTCTCGCCGCTAGCGCCCTTGGCGCAATCGAAAAACCGAGACATCTCTGCGCCGCCGCAAACCAGGCCCCGGCGGTGACCGAACCCATCAGGCGAACTGCCTTTCTTCGCGTCATCATTTCAAAATACCCCGTTTACACAACAGCGCATGTTTCCTTATTTATTTTCCTGTTGTCGCCAAGCCGAACGCGCACTGCCTATCTTCAATTCGTCTGCGTCACTTTCAAATTCGAGAAATACGCATCGGTCGCAATATACGCCCACAGCCCAATCTGCCCCCGCACGTCCCCCAGCTTCAGGTCATTCACAATCAGGCAAGGCTGCTCTGCTCCGTTCACATAAAGCCGCGCCTTCGTCTCCGCAATTTCAATCCTCATCTTCGTCCACGCGCCCGCATCAAGATCAACGTACGCCTCGTACATTCCCGGCGCTTCTTTCCTCAATCGGTGCCACGGAAACTCTGGCAACGACTCGTATTGCACTGAATGATTTCGCCGCAGTTGGTCATCCGCCCTCCCATTCGTCGGCCTCAGATAAATGTTCTCCGCCCGTGCACCATGCTCCTGCGCGCGAAACTCCACCCCAACAAATCCCCGCGCCGTCGGGTCCATCGCCACGATCGGCACACCTGCAACCTCGACCTCGATGATTCCATCTTTGAAGTCCGTTCCGCCTACCAGCGCAACCATCGAATTTCTGTCCGTCTCATGATTCTGCCCGGGAGCAAGATGCAAGGCTTTTCTTCCGCGGTACACGACTATGTCTGCCTTGGTGTTGACCGTCTCCAATCCCTCCATCGAATCCAGCCGAAAAACTCTTGTTCGCTCCCTGGTCGCTTGCCCGCCCCCGTTCAGAGCCAGCAGCCCAAAACTCGCCAGGCAAAGTGCGCTAACGATCTTGCGCATATCCCTCCTCGCAACCGCTACCTGTCGGTTCCCTATCACCAAGTCCGCGCCCCTTTTCGATTTTGCCGCTGCCTTCGCGCTACGCCAATCTCCTCGCCGCTCTTAGACGGACTCAGCCTCGATCTGTTTCCGTGACGCAAAAACAAATCCGTAACAGCAAACCTCACCGTGCGGCAACGAGAGAGGCCGCGTCCGGACGCCCGCCGCTCGGTTTCGGCTATCCCGCTGTAGCAGCAACCTGGCTCTGGCCTTCTGATCCCCGATCCTCTATCTTTAGTGAAACTCTTGCGCTCCCCCACTCGTATTTAGCTCCAAGGAAGTAGCGCCCATGCTCTTTTCACCCCTACTGCCTGTTCATATCTCCGCTGGCGTCGTCGGGATCCTGTCCGGTACCGCCGCCATGTCATTCCGCAAAGGTTCTCCTCGGCATGCGCTGGCCGGAAAAATATTTGTCATCGCGATGGTGACCATGTCCTCGAGCGCCGTGTACCTGGCATTCATGAAACACCAGATGGGCAATGTTCTGGGCGGCACTTTCGCGTTCTATCTGGTGACAACGGCATGGCTGACCGCCAAGCGCGGAGATAGGGAAACCAGCCTTTTCGATTGGGGCATGCTTCTGATTCCTTTGCTGGTCGGAATTGGTCTCTGGATCTCTGGTCTACAACTGGTGTATGGCCACGCAAGGTCAACCGATGGAGTTCCCGTCGGTATGCACTTTTTCATGGGTTCCGTGATGCTGCTGGCAGCCGCGGGGGATATTCGCATGCTCGTGCGCGGCGGCGTCTTCGGAGCAAAGCGCATCGTGCGCCATCTCTGGCGCATGTGCTTTGGCCTTTTCGTGGCCACGGGATCCTTCTTTCTGGGACAGCAGCAGGTCTTTCCCGCCTGGCTGCGCGGATCGCCTGCGCTGTTTGTGCCCGCTCTGCTGCCGCTCGCGTTGCTGATTTTCTGGCTGTTTCGCGTTTGGTACCCATCCACTTACCGGAAAAAGCCAGTCGTGGCCCATTCGGAAGCTTCCTGATGTCGTGCAAGAATTCAGCCGTCATTCCGAGGAGCGAAGCGAAGAGGAATCTCTCTTCTCTTCGATTTATGTAGGAGCTGTCTCAGCCGTGCGGGTGCGGGCTCTACTTGGAGCCAGCAGTGGAGAACGACCGGGCTCTACTTGGAGCCTGGCGTAAAAAGGAGGACACAATGAAGCGAGAACGCACGCTAAGGGTCGTCTTGGTGATAGTGGGATTGCTCTTTTTAGCCACTGTTTACCCGTTGCTTTTCTTAGTGCGTGACGAACCCACCCTGCAGATGATGCTTTCCCTCTATGCCACACTCGGAGTTTTTCTGCTGCTCGCGTCACGCAACCCGTCCGAGCATCGCAGCCTGATCGCCTTCGCGGCATGGTCGAGCTTCGCTCACGCCGCCACTATGGCCGTGCAGGCATTTTTCACCGTAAGCGAACGCGCGCACCTGCTGTACGGCGTTCTTATGTTTGTGATCATCGGTCTAGCGCTGATCGTGGTCTCACCAGCAAAGCTAGCAAAGGTAAGCGTGAATACAGCCGCCTCGTGATCGGCCGGGTATGTAGCACGGGCGTTTGTGTCCCTTGGACTTTCCACTGGAGTACGGTACCCCATGTACCGATTTTGTATCTGGTTTTTCTAACTTTCCGTAGGGGTCGGGGCGCCCCATGTGCCGGCTTTGCAAAGCCCCGTCAAATTTAGCGGAAACGAGAAATCCCTCGTGCACTAAAGTTCCTCGTTCGCTCCGACTTACTCTCACCGCCCATCCTTCATCCGATCCGCCACCACCAACCCGCCCTTCATCACCCACTTCACCTTGTCCAGTACCACTCCAATATCCGCCGTAGGATCACCTTCCACCGCCACTAGGTCCGCGAAGTATCCCGGCGCCACCGCTCCCAGTTCATTCGCTTTGCCCAACAACTCCGCTGCTTGGCTGGTCGCGGTCTTCAACGCTTCTTCCGGAGTCATTCCCGCTTTCACAAACCATCCCAGCTCCCGCGTGTTCTGTCCGAACATCGTGTAAATCGCGTCCGACCCCATGGCAAACTTCACTCCCGCGCGATGAGCCTTCCGCGCCGTTTCCAGGTTCCGCGCGATAAATGCCTGCGTCCGTGGCTCGAATCCCGGCGCATATCCGATCTTGCTTCCGTTCTCGATGTAGTAGCGGTTGTGATCGATCGTCGGCACATAATACGTTCCGCGCTTGGCCATCTCCGCGATCGTTGCGTCGTCCATGTCCGTCGCATGCTCCAGCGAATCCGTTCCCGCCCGCACCGCGTCGCGCGCTCCATCCGGCCCATACGAATGAATCGCAATCTTTTTCCCGAACTGATGCGCCGCGTCCACCGCCGCTTTGATCTCTTCGTAGCTGTACGTCTGAAATCCCGTCGTGTCGTCGTCCGTTCCCGTGGACGCGTATAGCTTTATCACGTCCGCTCCCGCCGCCACTTGCTGCCGGACCGCTCGCAACACTTCCGGCACGCCATCCGCAATCCCTCCCGCAGGTGGATTGATTCCCAGCTTGTACGGAGTGTTCGTAATGTAGAGGCCATAGCCGCACACAAACATCCTCGGCCCCGTCATTTCGCCGCGATTGATCAGGTCCCGCATCGCAATGTCCATGTACTGATCCGCGCCCAAATCGCGTACCGTCGTCACGCCTGCTTCGAGAGTCCGCATCGCCCCTTTGCGCGCCAAAAACACTTCCACCGCCGGAGGATTGCTCGTGATCTGCTTCAGCATCGGAACAATTTGTCCTGTTTCGGTGGGCGGCGTTTCGTCCGTGTACATGGTCATGTGCGTGTGCACGTCAATCAGTCCCGGCAGCGCGAAGTATTTGCTCAGATCCACTACCTCTGCCTGTGCCGGAATTCGCTTCGCATCGGTGGTCACTTCCCGCACCCGATCCCCATCCACAATCACAATCGCGTTTGTCCAAACCTTCCCTTTTCCGTCCCACAACTTCCCGAACTTCACCGCCTTCATGCTGTGAACAGGTGTTCGCGCGCCCTTTTCCCGTGAAAACGTGTCCTGTCCGTACGCAGTCCCCGCCAGCGCGCCGAAACAGATCAAGACGCCCACCAAGACGTAAATCGGCCCGCCCATCGAGAGGCAGGTCAGCTCGCGCACCGCGAACAACGCCCGGATCGCCCGCATGTTCACTCCTTCACCTCGCACCACGCTTACCCCCGCAACAAAGTTATCCCGCGCACCGCAGTGATATACCGTGTACATCTGCACTCTTCAACTCCAAATTCCCTTCCCGTTCTCTTCTCAGATGTGTCTCTGTGACAAATCCTTTTTCCGCCGTTCGGACCATTAACGCTCCGTGTATGTCGTTCTCCTGAGATAGCCGGCGTCTATGCGCTTGTTCGGAAATCGAGCTACGGCTGGACCGTCTGCTCGCCGCGGCGGTCGATGGTTTTAGCGCCCGATCCCGCCGGAGCGGTTTCATACGCCACGGTTGCTCTTTGACATCCCATTGCAGTGCAAGCTCGAGAGTTGAGCCCCTCGGTCGATTTTGACCGCGCCGAGCGACCAAAGCAGCCCTGCGTCGCTCGCGCTCAAGGCCAGACCAGGCCCTGGCCAACGCGTGGATTAAGTGCTGTAGAATCAGTACGCCAGACGTACATCATTTCAAAGGGCGTTTAAGCCGATTAGAATGAATACTCGCAGTCACGGCCGCCCTAAGTCCTTTAAATCGCATACTTACTAAAAACTGGTGGGTCCCCTGCTGGAACCAGTGAAACTGGCTCCCACTCCGAAAGGAGACGCTGCCGCACGCATCTATGTGTACGCCAAGTGACACTTATGTGCCACTGTGGACAAAGTGAGACTATGGAATTCGGGAAAATGATTTCCATCTTTTACAACATCTCCCCGTGGCTTTCTACTTGAAAGACCCTAGAATGCGCAAAATGTTTCCGCTGCGCCCGTTTTTCGACCGTTTTAGGCGTAGAAGGCTCGCTCTCTCTCCCATTCTCCTGCGCTTCCGTTCGGCAACACAATTGCCTATCCGCATAGTGAGGAAGATTCAATTGCCCGGGCCCGTGACACCTAAATCTCGTTTCTCGCATCTCCCACGTATCTTCGCGCGCACTGCTTTGTTCCTACTTCCAGCGGTACTACTGGTAACGTTCTTCTCGATCCGCGCTTTTCGCCACAGTTCGCATGAGGAATCTCCAACGCAGGTTTCTTCCCTTTCCGCGAACTGGCAAACTTCGCTCGATCTCTCCACAAAGTCGCTGTCGCAGCGGCCTATTTTCCCGTACTCCATCGTGCCGGGTGGTGTTCGCGATGCCCATGAATTGCAAAGTGCCGTCGCTGGTGATTCCGTGGTGGCACGGCATTATTCAGATTTTCGAATCATTCAGGCGCACACCCTTCGCCTGAATCGTCCTTTGGAGATGTACGTTTCTTACCGCAAGAACAATCAGGTTTACTGGACAAAAAATCGCATGCTGATTCCCGCGGGTGAAACACTCATTTCAGATGGAGAAAATCTCGCGCGTGTGCGCTGCGCAAATCGCCTCTCTGCAATCGCCGCAAAACCTGTCGCTGCGAGTGACCCAACCACGGAAGAATTAAGTGAGCCGACATTTGTACCGCCGCTGCTGGCTCAGTTGCTTCCCGGTGAAGGCAGCGAATTTTTCTCGAGTGGTCCGGACGGCCTCATCCCGGCGGGTCCGCTGGCCGCGAAGGGTCCAGGCGCCACTTCAAATACACCGGGTTCGCCTGTCCTTCCGCCAATTCTTGGTCCGGGAGTTCCGCCTTTGGTTCCCAATATTCCTGTCCCGCCTCCGCCAATTTCAACGCCCGAGCCCAGTTCGTTTTGGCTGCTTGCCACCGGGATGGCCCTGGCCGCGCTGTTCGCCACGTTCTTCCTGCGCCGCAACAGCTCCTTCTGAGCCCGCATATCTCGCGGGCAAATCTGAAACGATTGTTTCACGCCAGAGCTTTTCCCTATATACTCGCGTGCACGTTTGGACCTGGACATCTAGCCCATGCCAGAATCGCAGGAACTTGCTCAGAGCAAGGAACGCAGGCTCGAATCCTGGGGAGAAATTGCTGCCTACCTGCGGCGCGAAATTCGCACCGTCCAGCGCTGGGAGAAAACGCTCGGCCTTCCTATCCGCCGTCTTCAAGTCGGCAGACAAGCCTCGGTTTACGCTTTCCCATCTGAACTCGATAAGTGGTACCTCGAACGCGAACCTCAAGTAAAAGAAGACGATCATACCGACGGGCCTACGCCCACTACGCCACCAGAGTTACGGCCAGCGTTTCCCATCCAGGCAATCAACGAAAAGGTGTCGCAGGAAATTCCGTTCTACAAGAAGAAGTCAACATGGTTCGGGGGACTGGCGTTTCTGGTCGTCGCTGGCTTCCTTGTGGCTCGCTTCACGGTTTGGCTGCCAATCGTTTCTGTGCGACCTCGAATTCCCGTTCCGGTGGACGGGAAAATACGCCTGTTCGTTCGCCCGTTTCAGAATATCAGCGGCGATCCGGGCCAATCCGAGTTCACCGAGGGCCTGACGAATGAGTTGAACACGCGACTCGGCCGGCTCGATCCAAAAAGGCTTGGCGTAATTGCGCCAACTTCATCGAGACAGCTTGGCTCGAAGTCTATTTCGGAGCTCGAAACCCTTCTGAAACTCAACTACATTCTGGAAGGCAGCGTCCGCCGCGCGAGTGAAAAAGTTCGCATCGATATCTCACTGATCTCGGTGAAGGATCAAACGCCGCTTTGGTCTGACTCATATACCGAAAACCTCTCGGACATTCTGAAAGTCCAGGACGAGGTCGCCGAAGCGGTCGCGCAAAAACTACTGATCAATCTTCCTGCAGCCGCAGGCGCAAGTTCTGCAGCTAGCGTCGATCCAGACGGCTACAACTCTTACCTGCGCGGCCGGCGATTCTGGGCCATCCGCGATCTCTCGCGCAGCGTTCCAGCGTTCGAAGACGCCGTCCGCAAGCTTCCGCAATATGTTCCGGCTCGCTCTGGCCTCGCCACTTCCTATGCCGTGATGGGCCAAGCTCCAAACGATGCCGTGCCGCCAACCGTTTCCGCGCCAAAGGGAAAAGCCGAAGCACAGCGCGCCCTCGCAATGGATCCAGCTAATGCCGAAGCGCATTACGTCCTCGGCAACATCGCAATGTATTACGAATGGGATTTTCCGGCGGCGGAAAGCCACTTGCGAGAGGCCATTCGTCTCGATCCCAACGATCCCACCGCCCATCAATGGCTCGGCCAATATTTCATGATGCAGGACAGGCCAGCCGAAGCTCAGTCAGAAACCTTAAAGGCCCTTGAGCTTGATCCGGTGTCTCCGATCTTCACAACCGCCCGGGCCGAAACATTTTATTACGCCCACGATTTTGACTCAGCCATCGCGCAGGCCAAGCTCACTCTCGAACAGTCTCCCAATTTCCTCTTGGCCCAACTCTGGCTGGCCTCCGCCTACCGCGAAAAGAAAATGTACCCCGAGGCCATCCAACATTTTCGCGCCATGTGCAATTGGGTTCCTAATAATCCCGCGCTCCTCATGACTCTGGGACATGCCCTGGCCGTTTCCGGTGACCGTCAGGGTGCACTCAGCATCCTCGCCCAGCTTCAAACGCTGTCCCACCAGCGTTATGTTCCCGCTCTATATATCGCTGGGATATACCTCGGGCTTCGCGACTTCAACAACGCCTTTCTGTACCTCGACCGAGCTATCACGGAGCACGACGACCGCCTAAGTTATATGGCGGTGGAGCCCATGGCCGACCCACTGCGTTCCGATCCCCGCTTCCAGACGGTCCTCACTCGCATTCACCTGAACAGCCAAAAACACTGACCTCGTTCCATTTTTCCTTTTGTTTTCATAAACTTCGGGTGATTTTTCTGCCGTCAGCCTCGCTGTTACGAGCCCTGAAACGACGGAGGTTTATCCCACGACATCATGCGTCACTGAAGATTTGACGCTTCTTGTCGCTTGAGTGTCGTTTTGCCTAGCGCGTAGCTTCCACTCACCGGAGTCGCATTGCCGGAATTTTTGAGGAGTTCAAATGATGGCGCTCCCCAGCCAAATTTCATCGCTCATTGGAATTCCACTGACCCTTGTTATCTCCTGTTTGCTCGCGGAATTTTTCGGCTACTGGCTGCATCGGTTGCTGCACAGCGACAAGATCCCATTTCTCAGCCGGGGACATCTTGTTCATCATTTTCTGATTTACGGCCCTGGACAGCCGATGCGCCACGATCACTACCAGGACGCCACTGACAATCGGTTTTCGGTCGGCAATGTCGGCCTCGAATGGATCGCACCCTCCGCGATTATCCTCGCGGCGTTGTGGGTTCTAATGCTGGCCCTTCATATTCGAGCGCTTTACCAGTGTATCGCTCTCGCCACACTGATCGTCTGGCCTACCTTCATGTTCAGCTATCTTCACGACCGCATGCACCTTTCTGAATTCTGGATGGCGCGCAATCCCGCGCTGAGCTGGTGGTTTCGCGCGGCACGCCGCCGGCACGACATTCACCATCACGCCGTCAACGACAACGGCCGCATGGACGCCAATTTCGGAATTGGATTTTTCCTATTTGATCGCGTTTTTCAGACCATCGCATCCCGCCACCGCCCGTTCAATCGCACGGGCTTTGAAGCCGCCACGCTCCGGTATGGACTGGTCGAGCACGAAGGCAAGCTGGTTCCCAGCACTGACCTTTCGGTTTACTCCAAATTTGCAGGAAGGCTCAAATGACCCGGCAAGCCAGCGAACCGAATGCGTCGCGGCTGCATGGACACCAGGTAATTTCCGTTTGCTTCAGGTGTGCTCAGGCAATTGCCCCGGACTGGCCTTTCGTGATTCTTTGGCCGTTCTTGAAGATTTCTGTGGCTTCGTCAATCGCGCGGTTATCGCGGTCGCGGCTATCTCGTCAAAGATACCGCGGGACGGCCGCCCGTTCCCGTCAATCACACGTAAAGATTTCGCGTGCATCTCGATTTTTCAAACTTTGATCTTCGTGTCAAAAAAATTGTCCTTATTTAGAAACGGCTCGCGGTTTCCTGCGTCTACCCTTTCAACGGAGATCCCCATGCATCGTCGTGTGCTCGCTCTTTCGCTACTGGTAGTATGTCCGTCCGTTTTCGCGCAAAACGCTGCGTCGTTCCGCTCCGGTCCGGAGCACACTGGCGTTTACGAATCTCCAGGGGTAGCTGTATTTCACAAGGTTAAATGGCGGTTTCATACTGCAGGACAGATTCTCTCGTCGCCTGTCGTTGCGGCCAACACGGTGTATTTTGGCAGCAACGATCACCATGTCCATGCACTCGATCTCTCGACGGGCGCCGAAAAATGGAAATTCAAAACGGACGGCCGCGTTCCTTCCACTCCGGCGGTCGCCAATGGTGCCGTGTTCTTCCTGAGCTATGATTCAAACTTCTACGCGGTCGACGCAGCCAGCGGCGCGCTGAAATGGAAATTCGCCACGGGAGGAGAGCGACGCTTCGCCGCGAAACATCTTCACGGCATGGAGCCGGCCGGCGAAACGATGCCCGACCCATTCGACTTCTTTCTCTCTTCGCCAGCCGTTGCAGGCGGAATCGTATATTTCGGATCGAGCGATACAAAGGTGTACGCGCTGGACGCCGCGAGTGGCGCGCTGAAATGGAAGTTCAAGACAGGCGATGTTGTACATTCTTCTCGAGCTGTCGTCGATGGAACAGTATTTATCGGGAGTTGGGATACCTATCTTTACGCTCTGGATGCGCGAGAACCATGAAACTTACAATCAAGTGGGTATTCAAGGTTCGCCTGCGGTTGCAGGCGGAATCATCTATTTCGGTTGCCGCGATTCCAACTTTTACGCGGTTGACGCGAACAGCGGCAAACAACTGTGGGTCTTCAATAACAAAGGATCGTGGGTGATCAACTCGCCCGCGGTGCGCGATGGCAAAGTTTATTTCGCTACGTCGGACACTGGTTTGTTCCGGGCGCTCGATGCAAAAACCGGCACGCTAGTCTTCACGGTCGATTTCAAGCATTGGCCAATGTTTTCCTCGCCAGCGATTGCAGGCAACATGATCTACCTTGGTTCGCACCAGGGGCGCCTGCTCGCAGTTGATCTGTCGACGCAGAAGAACGCGTGGTCGTTCGAAACCGAAGCTTCGAAAAAGAATGGTCCAGGGTTCACGGACGGCAAGGGCGAGCCAAACTATGCCGCCGCGTTTGCGGATTCTTTTTACGACGAGATCGTCGCGGGTGTTCAAAAAATGTTTTCGGCCGGTGCAATTCTTTCTTCGCCCGCCGTTTCGGGGGACACGATTCTTTTCGGCTCGACTGACGGCGATCTGTACGCAATCACGTAAATCGATTGTTATGGATAGTTATTTCCCTGTTTGCCGCGATGTGCCCGCGACTCCATGGAACGAGGGAGCCAGTTCAAATTGGTCAGTAAGTCTTTTCGAACTCCACGACGTTGTGAACGTCGTGTCCCTCCGCGTCTTTCCCGACAAAGGTTGAGGTTCGCGTCTTTCCGTCTTTGGAAACCTTTGTGGTTACGGTCATGATCAGTTGACCGCCTTTTTTCTGCGTGGTTTGAACGGTGCTGGCGTCAATGCGCTTTACGGAAACCGTGTCCGCGTTCGGGATTCCCGTGGCCGGATAGTCCTTGCCATCGAATTTGGCGCTGTATGCGACGTGGGTGGGCTTACCTTCGGCGTCAACGCCGTTGGCTTCCACCGTGTATTCGTTCTCGTCCGACTTGATTACAACGGTCAAACTTTTCGGAGCCGGACCGGGGCTGTACTTTGACTTTGCCGGATTCATTTTCCATGTGCCTGAAAGTGCATCCGCCGCAGCCGTCGCAATGCACAAGAACATCGCCGCAAGGAAAACCGTGGTCCCAAGAATGATCCATTTTTTGTTTTGCATCGCATTCACTCCTGGATGGATTTGGGAAGGAAAGCCGTTGACACCCTTATCCTCGCTATTTCCGCTTTTGTCCAGAAGTTCCTTTTTCGACTTCAGTACCGACAATCCCGCCACCAGGCGCGGATTTCGTCTTCCACTGAAAACCGTGTTCCCGGATTCGCCGCGAATTTCGCATCCAAACCGAATGCGTGGGCCTTCAGGGGCACAAGGAAGTAGGACCTTGAGCGCAAAAAACCTCGCACAAACAGTTCAGTGAATTCGGTGACGCCGAGTACATTGACCTGCGCCGCATGCACCAGGCCATGGAATAGATCCCGACCGGTGATCTTTCCATTGAACACGACGACGTCCAAGAAGGTGACGGCCGCCTTGTGCGCGATGTCCGGCAAATGCCGCACTCCTTTTTCCCTTGCCGCTGGGTAAAACCACGGATTTGCGACTCTTCGGTCCGCCAGTTCCACCACGCGGACTTGATCCAGAAGTGCGGCTTCAAAAAATCCGCCCATTGATTCTCGCCATTCGCCGCGCAATGGCTGCCCGACAGCGAAATAAGACTCGCGTTCGGAGAAGAGATACGACGTGAACCATGCGATCGCCTTTTGTATTTCTGTTTCCTGATACGTTTGAGACATTATTGGTCCGCCGATTGCCGGCCGCGCTTCGCTGCTTTTCGCGCGATCTGTCTCCTCTCGCCATTCTTCGAACTCGGCTGCTGGTTTTGACTTCTGTTGAGGGCCCCCGTTTGGATGAAACGTGTTCCACTTAAAAGGCACACTACTCTCCCGTTCTTGACAGCACTCAAGCTATCTTTTGATTTTGGTCGAGAAGGATTGTATCTGGTTACTTATACAGTGTCAATGTATAGATTAAACAAAAAATGGGCACAGTTCTGGTGCTGGGTCAGGCATGATGGTCCTAGATCGGTTCAGTATGGACATTATGAACACTTATGCAGGATAGTTTTTGGCTTTGCCTTCTGTTCGTGATATTACTTCTACATTGTATTTCTTATGGGCAAAAATAACGTTCGCAAAGGATTGTGCTCACATGCCTCCTCACGCGGATCAGTTATTAGAAGAACGCATCTTGAAGGCGGCGCAGCGGCTATGGCGCACGCGCGGCGAACACGGCTTGACGCTGCGTGCCGTGGCACGCGAAGCCGGCACCACCACGCCAACAGTTTATAAGCGCTTCCGCAATAAACAGGCGCTGCTCAATACTTTGGCCGAACGCTTCAAGGCCCAACTGAACGAACACCTCTTTGCTTCCAAAACTCTGGAAGAAATCTGCTGCCGTTATCTCTCGTTCGCCGAGGCGCACGCTCACGAATACCAACTGCTTTGGCACTCCTGGACAGACATCTTCCATCCCGATCGTCCGCGTCCGGGACGCGCATGGGTGCTCACCCAGTTCGCGAATCGCTTTGGCGGAAGGCCCGAAGACTACGCACGCGCGTTCTACGCCATGTTTCTGCTCGGCCACGGTGCTGCGACTCTACTCAGTGTCCCTGGCGATGAGATCGCTCGCGACGAAGTCCGTCGCAATTTTCTGGCGATCTCACAGACGTTCATCCGCGAAACGGCGGTCTTCCGAGACTAGAGAGGATTTTTAGAGGGCGGATGGCCGAGGTGAGGCTTCTTTCGATGCTCAGTATCGAAATTTTCTTTTGGCCTGCGCGCAAAGTTTATTCTTATAATTTAAAATAATAGCGTGGCTCTTCGCATGCTCTGCGAAAGGCGCAACGCAAATGGGCATCGACATTCGGGCGATGCGGAACACCGAAACCTAGAAGGAGTTGGAAGGAAACTAGAATGGCAAGAACACTGCAAGTCGCACCCCGCACAACTCGCAAACCTCGCGAGTCCAAAGATACTCCGACACTTGAACAGATACAGCTGCGCGCTTACGAAATTTTCCTCGAACGCCGCGGCGCTCCCGGCAACCAGATAGAAGATTGGCTCCAGGCCGAACGCGAACTCGCTGCCACGACCCAGCCAAAAGCGCGTAAAGGCGCGCGATCCCCGAAGTCTGAAGCCGCCTAATCAAGACTCGATCTCGATTTCCCCAATCGTAGTGCGACTTAACTCCCCTACGCTCTCTGGCAGCTGAAGGGCCAGGCGTGGTCGCAGGAGAACTCTCCGATCGTTGTGATAGCCTCTGTATGTTGCGAATCACGGCGTGGCGATTTCATTGTTCGGCTGAGCGATTCGGGGAAAAGCAAATGAGCTACGTTGAATCGAACTTGGTACCAGGGGAGACCGTAATTTACCAGACTCGGCTTCATTGGGTCGTGATGCTCGGGCACCTTGTCCTGGGATGCTTCTTGCTTGCGCTGCCCGGAGTGTTCCTGCTTTATTACACGCGCAGCCAGACCGGAATGGAAAGCCAGACTTTACGCGTCATGGAAATTGGGTCCGCTGTGTTGCTGGTTTGCGGTGTCGTGGTGATTCTTGCGGGCATGGTGCGGCGGAACGCGACGGAAATGGCGGTGACGAATCGCCGTGTGGTGATCAAAACGGGACTCGCCAGCCGGAAAACAATCGAGATGCTGTTGAACAAAGTGGAGAGCATTGAGGTAAGCGAAACGACTGCCGGAAGGATGCTTGGTTATGGAACGATTGTTGTGATCGGGACTGGCGGCACTCCTCAGCCCTTTCACAAGGTCGCGCATCCACTTGAATTTCGCAGCCAAGTGCAGAAGCAGATTGAGAAGCTGCAGTAAGAGAAGCGCGCCGTCTGCCGATCGCTCGCTGATACACTTCGCGGGGGAACTCGTCGCATTTCGTGGCCGCAATCAATCATTCTGTGGAATGCGCTCAGGTTCGTCCCGTTGACGGACCTCTCTTATGCGTTGCTCATCGAGCCTAGTGTTCTGCACGCTGGTTCGCTTTTCTGCTTCTGCTTGAATACGCTTCGACTGTGCATGTGTAAACAACAGTCCGCCAGTCAATGCCTGCTGCACCTGTTTGCGTCCCCATTGCGGCTGCATGACTCCCGAACCGGAGTGACTGTTTGACCCAAGCAGGAGATGCCCGAGTTCGTGTGCGATGACGCAGCCGAGAATGACAGGGACCTCGAACTCGTCGTTATCCCTCTTGGCACTGCGCAACGCGTAGTCGTAGTAAACACTGGCAAAAATCGGCACAACCGCGAAACCAAAGACAGTGTCTTGAAACTTGTTCTGGGCTCGTTCTGGAAGCACGCGTAACACGATATCGGTAGCTTCAAGCGGCTCGAGACATGGATTTTGCTGCACATGGACGCCGCCGTAATGTTCCATGGGGCAATCCAGCCAAACCATCCGCAAACCTGCCTCGCCGAGGATTCGGCCAGCTTCACGCTCGGCCCTGGCTACGATCAGCGGTGAAGCTTGTGTGTAGTTGTTCACGCGAACCCTGAGCATTGTGTGGGGGTCTGTCACTTTCGCGAAAACAGCGTCTGAGCTGACTAGATTGATTACGCCGACCAAGCCCACCACGATGCCAAGCCCCAGCCGAAGCCAAGGAATCCGCTGACGCCTAAACGCTCGCCCGAACGCCCGATCTTGCTCCCTGATCCCGATTTTCATGTCGTCCTCCTCGCGTGAGTGGCGCGGCGAGGAGGACGTTGGGCTTTGCGTGCAGCTACCTCAATGCATGGGAGCTCTATCGAGGTAAGTGAAAGATGGAATGAAACTCACGAGATAACTCATTGAAACTAAAGAGGCTGGAGGACCAACTCAATGAGCCAGTAACCGCTCTAGATACTTGTTTAATCGGAGAGGGGTGCTAGACTGACGCCACTTGGGGCCCCACGCCTGTGGCAGAACCAGCCACCACGGCGTTTTCGAAGTTGACCTTCGCGCGGGAGAGCTGCGCAAAAATGGTTCCAAGCTAAAACTTGCCCGCCAACCCTTCCAAGTCTTAGCCATCCTGCTGGAGCGCCCGGGCGAACTAGTGACTCGGGAAGAGTTGCAGAAGCGCTTGTGGCCTGACACTTTTGTCGATGTTGATCACAACTTAAACACCGCCATTAACAGGATTCGCGAGGTACTCGGCGATACTCGAGATTCTCCATTAAATGGTTGTGCTCGCGAACCTCCTGAAAAATACGCCTGTCTGTCGCTTCAAGGTCATTCTGTGACGCTGCTCGTGGGCAGCAAAAGATGGCCACACCAAGGAACAAAATCGAGCGATAGAACGATCGGTCTAGTCCGTTCCAATAAGTATTCGGCATCATGAAAGTCTCTGACGACCGTAGGGTGAGGCAGTCTATACCGCTGCCATCGCACTGAGCAAATGCACTTCGGATTGAATTGTAGATGACCTTGTGCACCAGTGCTCGTAAACCGACTCACTTGCCATTGCGGTGAAGGAACTCCGAAGTGAAACTGCGGCCCTTGCGCAGCTGTGCTCTCGCCCCACTATCGACGACTTCCAGCGAGGCGACGGTCGCACGCTTCGAACCGTACCGACCTCTATCCAGGTCTTCCTTCTCTCCGACGTTCCTGAGCTTCGACATTTCCTTTTTTTCTTCCCTCATTTTCTTCGGGCTCACCGCTCGGGTAATTCCTCTC
>Ga0137403_10001480_pt1 | contig 29530 bp, 27 predicted proteins | sample CZOMad2_1_16fung_FD_122057 | JGI IMG/M metagenome (GOLD analysis project Ga0137403, IMG submission 122057) | Vadose zone soil fungal communities from Angelo Coast Range Reserve, California, USA - CZOMad2_1_16fungal (Hybrid Assembly) | ecosystem: Environmental > Terrestrial > Soil > Vadose zone... | reverse complement strand
GCCGGGTTGCCTTTCAGCACCGCAACTTCGTCAGCGCTGGTATACTGAATCCACTCGCCGGTGCCTTTTCTGTTTGGCTGCGTGAGAATCACATTGCGTTGCGCAATTGTCTTTTCAACCTCGCTCGACTCCTTAAGCAGGTAAACGTCAGCTACACCGCTGGTGAGGCGATCGCTTCCCTGGCGAATATCAACGTTGCCTTCGTAGTGTAAGGTGCGATTCATATCCGAATACGTCATCGAGTCCGCTGTGGCAAACACCGGCACGGTGCTGTTGGCTCCTTCTGCTCGACGCCGAGCGTTGTAGATCTCGCTTTGCACGTGCCCGTTGGCATCCATCTTTTTTTCGTTCACATAGATTGTCAGTTTGTCACCCCGCACAAAATTGTCGTCTTGCCAGGCGCGCGCATTTCCGGTGTAGATAGCCAGGCCGCTGTTGCTATAAAACTCGCCTCGGTCACTGACGACGTAAACCGGACTCTTCACCCCGGAAAATGGTGTGGCGCCATTTGTTTGTTCCTGGCTGTAATAGGTTGTCGCTGTCTTGCCGCGGCTGTAGGAGACCTTGTTAGTCAGGTCAGAATCGAGCTCAACCCCCTTTGTCCGGGCCCGTGAATCCCAAACAGTTGGATCGCCGCCGCGCAAACGCACTGTGTTATCGGCAGCCGTGTAGGAAATGTTCGACGCCACCCCGTTGCGGTCGTTTTCATTAAACTTCGCTTCGCCCTGTGCATCCATTCGCTCAATATCCTGTGTTTCCTTCACGAAGACGGCCGTCATCTTCTGCGATGTAAGCGTGCGCGTGCCCCGGTCCTCAACCTTCTGCACTGGTTGAATCACAGCTTTGGCGCCACCAGTTGCGGTAAAGCTGCGAGCAAGATTTCCAACGTCGAAGAAATCGCAATCGAGGCGCGGGGCCGTAAGCGTTTTCTGGTCGGTTTTTGCATTCTTGATCACCGGGTCAACGAACAACTCGGCGTTGCCCACCGCTTCTGCTTTGTCCAGGTCGCGGCCGGTCACGCGCCAGATGAGTTTTACGGCATCCGCCGTCAGGCGCTTGTTAGCCGCTCGTGGATCGTTTGCTTTTGACTTGGGAGCGGCAAGATTGATCACAGACCGGCCCTCAGTGCGCATCTGCTTAAGGAGACTGCGCTCGCCCTGGGCTTGAAACAGGACCTCGATCAAATTCGCGCCGGTCAGTTGCAACTCCGAATCAGCGTCCAGAGTTTTGCCACCGGCATTCTCCATTGCTACCGCGCGCTCAAGCCGCTGATCTTTGTCCAGAAAGAAGTCCATGTTGGTTGAGTGAACCTCCGCGGATCTTCCTTCCTCCATGGAACGCAGGTAAGAGTTTCCCCTGACCGCCAGCTTTTGCAGGTGCTTTTGCTCGTTCAAAAGGCCATAGAGATTGTCGCCGCTCATTACGTCGCGATCCTGTTCGGCGGTTACTCCACCGATAAAGTTAAGCGCCATCGTGTCCTGCTCAAACGATGCCTGCGCTGAACGAATTGTCACTGGTCGCGAGCGAGAAGAAGGTTTAGCCCTGGCATCCTTCAGGGCTTCTGGCGCCACAGTGATTTCGACGTCCTTTTTCAAATCCAGTTTTTTACTCTTAGAGAAGACAATCGCGCCGGTAGAATGTCCGGAAACGTTTTCGCGATCGAAAGAAAGTGGCGCGTCCGTTTGCGCGATTTCACTATTCTGATCGTAAGCGATCGACTCCGTGTTAACTTTCAGAGCGTCCTTTGTTTCAACCTTTACGTTGCCGAGAAAAGTAATGACGGACTGTTTTGGATCGTAGATCGCCTTGTCCGCTGAAATCTGATCGGGTTTGTCACCTACCGGAGGATAAACGGCTAGATTAACCTGCTCGAGTTCATGATGATCGTCAGTAAAAGTAATGTCGCGCGCCGCTCGCAGCCATAGATACAACCGGTCGCCCTTCATCAGGCGTTGTTCATAACCTTCAACTATTCCCTTGATTTCTTTTGAGAGTTCGGGCGTTTCCGACTTGAGGCGGAACGGTACGTTATTGCGCAGACGATAGTAGGAAATGACTACGAAAACGATCGCCGCAACGAGCACCAATAAGGCCCCGACCCGCGCCACCAGGGGGGCGCGCGCGCGCCACCCAATTGCGATAGCTCTTTTTTTGGAGATTTCCTGCATTGCTAGTTCGTTGTCACCTGTCCGTGGTCAGTTGTAAGTATTCGCTCACTGTCCATTGACTACCGGCTACTGACGACTGACTACTGACCACTTCTTACGTCCTGCACCGACAACTGCAAAAACTTCTCGCCTGTCCAACTACTCGTTTCAATCGTATAAGCCATCTCGCTGCCATTCTTCACGGCGCTCATTCGCTCCGCTCCTTGCCACCAAATTGTCTCGAGCGGGCGCCCTTTTGGTCCAGCAACGCACAACTTCAGATGCCGTTGTCCAATTAAACGTGGTTCGGAGAGGATGCACAAGTTGCGAGCCAGGAAAACTGGACGAGAATTGCCGGCTCCATAAGGCTCCAGCGCTTGTAGTTCGCTCACCAATTCAAAGGTGATTTCCTGGGTCGGCAACTCTGCATCGATGTAGATACACGGCTGCAGATCCTCAGCGGTCAGACACGACGCCGCATGATCGTTTAGCCGGCGTCGAAGTTCGGCAATACGGTCCGGCTTGATAGTGATTCCCGCCGCATGAGAGTGGCCGCCAAATTTCTCGAATAAATCTGCGCAGGCAGTTAGGCCATTGAGGAGATGATACGGCTCGATACTGCGGCCCGAACCATGTGCCACCTCACCGTCAATTGAAAAAACAACGCAAGGTCGATTGATGCGTTCAGCGATCTTCGAGGCGGCAATACCGATCACCCCCCGATGCCAGCCGTCTCCGGTAATCACAGCCACGTAAGAATTGCCTGGCTCGGTTTTCGCACTCTCCAATTCGGCGATCGCCAGATCAACTATTTCCTGTTGAACCTGCTTTCGTTCCTGGTTGCGCGTGTCCAGATGCAAAGCCAGGCGCCGCGCCTCCTCGTTGTCCCTGGTGCTGAAAAGCTCTACGACGGCACGTGCCGCATCCATTCTGCCGGCGGCGTTGATTCTTGGGCCAAGACGGAACCCGATATCGTAAGCAGTAAGGCCCACGCCATCCGCACATCCCGCCACTTCCATCAGCGCACGCAATCCTGGATTAGTGGCCTTCGGAAGATCCTGCAAACCGAGCGCGACAATTGTGCGATTCTCGCCGGTTAACTTCGCTACGTCAGCAACGGTGCCGATCGCGACGATTTTCAAGAAGGCGTTTACCTGCGATTCCCGTCCCCGCTTGCGAAACAATGCATCGACGAGCTTGAAAGCAACACCAACCCCGGCAAGATTCTTGTCCGGATAGTTGCAGCCTCGCTGGTTGGGATTCAGAACTGCGTAAGCCGGCGGAACGCCCTTGCCACCCTCGGACCCCTGACCGTAGTCAGGCAGATGATGATCCGTAATGATCACATCGAGTCCATTATCGCGCGCCCAGTAAAGTGGCTCGTGTGCGCGTATGCCACAGTCAACGCTGATTGCTAGTTTGTAACCCTCGGCGACCGCTCTTTGTAGTGCGGCCTGCTGAATGCCATAACCTTCAGTGAAACGATGCGGCACGTGAAAGCCGGTGCGAGCGCCCAACAGATTCAACGCCCGAAGTAACACGGCCGTACCCGTGGTGCCATCCACATCATAGTCACCGTAAACGAGTATGGGTTCAGCAGCATCTATCGCCCTCAACAGACGGGGGACAGCTTCGCTCATGCCAAGCATGAGATACGGATCATGCAGTTGATCGTAGGAGGGTTTAAGGAAACTTCTGGCGGCTTGCTCGTCGCCGCAGCCGCGTGAAATGAGAAGTGCTGCCACGGTCGGAGAGACAGCCAGAACGCGAGCGAGCGAGGCGACACGCTGAGTGTCGTGCCCCCGCACAATCCAACGTTTGGCGCTCATGTGAGGTTCATCAATCGCTCGAATTAACCGGCAAACTTATTCCGCAAACATCTATTCAGCGAACCACCCGTCTGCGTCCAGTAGTTTAACACCAATCCGCCGCCGGCCATCAATTTGGTCAGTCCAGACTCCATTGACTTCGGCATTAAGCTCACGTCCAAATGGAGGTGTTAATTTCAGAATCGATCCCACCGCCACATCGACTTCTAACAAAATAGTGGCGCCGGCTCGGCTTATCTTAATCGCCTGGGCCTGAACATTGAACGGCTCGCCGCTGGTCGTCTTTCCTTCCACTCCAAGGGCAAACTCTACCGGAACGCGCGGGCTGCGAGGGCGTTGGGAGGGCACACTCGCGCTTCGAGGGTTTCGTTCAGTCATAAAAAACTTACCGCCTTTTTTGCATTTGATGAGATGACCCTGCACTCCGGGTCCGGGGGAGGAAAAGGGGCTCACCTAGTTTACCTGAATACTCAAAGTTTTTGTTAGTGATTTCATTCTGGAAGTGTTGGGGCCAGCTTCCAGAGAATGATGCGGAGAATTGCAGGATTTAGCCAGCATTGGCGGAGATATACCCACCGAGCAGAGCGAAGATGATGGCTGCCCCAATTAACAAGCGGTAAACAATAAAGATTCCGGTGGAGTGGGTTCGGAGGAAACGCAGCAAAAACCAGATCGAGGAATAGCCGACCACGCCGGATACGATTGTCGCCACAATCAAAGCCAAGTAACTACCGTCTGGCAGTTTGTGGATTGCTTCCTTGAGCTCAAGTACGCCGCTGGCAGCGATTGCCGGAATGGAAAGCAGGAAAGAAAACCTCGCGGCCGTTTCCCTCGTCAAACCGGTGAATAGTCCTGCCATGATAGTAGACCCGGAGCGGCTCGAGCCCGGAATCAACGCCAGCACCTGCGCGAAGCCAACTGCCAGCGCGTCACCAACTTTCAGATCGGAAACAGACCGGTTTCGCTTGCCCACCAATTCCGCGAGTGCCAACAACAGCGCGACGACGATCATCATCGTAGCGATTATCCAAAGATTCTTCGTGAACGTTCCTTCGATCTGGTGTTTGAATAACAATCCAACCAGGGCAACCGGAACTGAACCAACAATTACGAGCCATCCCAGCCACGCATCCTGCGATAGCCGCACGCTCCCATCTACCCGATTCCGGCCTTTAAGCAGCGCAACATGATCGCGTATAAACGCTGCAGTTATGTTGATGATGTCGCGAGCAAAATAGATGAGCACGGCCAGGAGGGTGCCAAGTTGAATTACGGCAATGGTAGCCGTCGTCTGCTCAGCTTTAAGCGCTGCGTTCGCGCCGTTGTATAAGCCAATCAGGCGCGAGGCAAAGATTAGATGGGCGGTTGAGCTGATGGGGATGAATTCTGTTAGTCCCTGGACAATGCCCAGGATGATGGCTTGGAGAAGGGTCATGAAGGTTTGTGATAGTTCCCGCTGGTCTCAGGTCTGGTCTTTGGCCTTTGGCCTTTGGTCTCTGGTCTTTGTTTGGTGTTCGAACCTTAACTTAGAAGCTTAAACGTGAAACCTATTCAAAGGCCAAAGACCCAAAGACCTAAAACTATTTTTATTCCCGAAACGAATTCGCACGAGAAATCTGGTCGTACATCCAGATCGGCATGAGCATGCCGGCGCGAACAATTGTCGCGAGCTGCCAGGGAAAGGAATAACTTTTCCGCCGCTTCTCAATTGCTCGCACCATCTTTCCTACGGCGTGATCTAGTTCCATCAGAAACGGCATCTGCGACTCGCGGCCGGCAGTAAGGGGAGTCTTGATGAACCCTGGGTGAATGATCGTGACGTCGATTCCTCTCGGCTCCAGGTCCAGCCGCAGGCTCTCGAAGAACGCCGAAACCGCGGCTTTGCTGGCGCAGTAAGCAGCTGATCTTGGCAAACCGCGGTAAGCCGCCAAACTAGATATCGCCACCAGCTGGCCGCTTTTCCGCGCTACCATCTCAGGAATGACAGCCGCCACACTGTTTGACGCTCCAATGACGTTTACAGCGATGACATCAGAAACCTCTTCAGCGCTAAAGTCAGCTGCATCTCTGGTAGGTCCTATGCCCGCGTTCGCGATAATTACGTCGATTGGGCCGAGACTGGCACGTAACTTCTCCGCTGCCGCACGCATAGAATGCTCGCTTTGGACGTCAGCCGGCAAAGCCACAGCTTTGCCGCCGGCGGCCTCAATCTCCCGGACTACTTCATCAATAACGTCGGCACGCCTTGCAGCCAGACCCACGTTGGCGCCACGACCTGCGATCTCAACGGCCAGCCCGCGTCCGATGCCAGACGACGCGCCGGTGATCATCACCACTTTATTGGTCCAGTAATTCATCGAGTAGTTTCGAGTTTCGAGTTTCGAGTTTCGAGTTGGTTCGAAATCGCGCAATCTGCTGTCTTTGAACTTCGAACTCGAAACCCAGAACTCGAAACCCGAAACCTATATTTGAACGACGACCGGCATGATCACAGGCCTGGCGCCAGTAAGTTTCTGGATGAATCGCTTCAGTTCTACACGTACGTGCTCTTTTAAGAGACTCTCGTCGTTAAGTGTTTGCCGTGAGGCGCCGGCGATGGCGGCTGCAACAATGCGCTGCGCGTCTTTCAATAACCCGTTCGACGAATCAAAACCACGCACACCGCGCGCGACAATCTCAGGTTCCCCCTGAACTTCCCCCGTATCAGCGTCGACGGTAACTATCAGCGTTATCATGCCCTCGTAAGCCATCTGACGGCGCTGGCGGACCGTTTCGCTGGTTATCTCTTCAAACCCACTGTCATCGATGAACGTTCGGGGCACCTCGCGCTTCTCAACCACTACCGCGCGTTCGCCATCTAGCTGGAGCACATCTCCGTTTTCAATCAGTATTATGTTTTCTTCCGCGTAGCCAAGATGATTCTTCACAAACTCCTTGTGGCGAAACAGCATGCGATACTCGCCATGTATCGGCACGACAAACTTCGGCCGCACGGCTTCGGTCATAATGCGAATGTCTTCCTGCGACGCGTGTCCGCTAACGTGCACCAAACGACGCTTCTCTTCGATGATGTTGGCGCCGCGCTTGTATATCATCCCGATCATTCGCGAAATCAAGCGCTCATTACCGGGAATGATGCGCGCCGAAAGCACGACTGTATCGCCCTCGTCGATCATCAGTCCTTTGTAGCTTTGCGACGCCATTTGCGAAAGCGCGGCTCGCGCTTCGCCTTGAGAACCGGTTACAAGAAACACTATCTCGTGATTGCGCCTCTGTTTTGCTTCGTTCAGCGGGATTAGCAAGCCATCAGGAATATCCAGGTAACCGAGGCGGTCGGCAATCTCGACGTTCTTCTGCATCGAGCGGCCCAGCACGGAGACCTTGCGGTTAAATTGCTGAGCTATGTCCAGCACGATCTGAAGGCGATGAATGGATGAAGCAAAAGCCGCGACGATAATGCGTCCGGGCGCTTCGCCAAAAATCTCCTCGAAGGCGGGAATGACGGCGCGCTCCGATGGTGTGCGCCCCGGTACAGTCGCATTTGTGGAATCCGAGAGCAGCGCCAGCACGCCTTCCTGCCCGTAACGTCTAAACGAGCGTAAGTCAATCGGCTCGCCAATCACCGGCGTCTCGTCAACTTTGTAGTCACCTGTGTGAATGATTGTGCCCACCGGCGTCTTGATTGCCAGCGAGAAACAATCGACCAGGGAGTGGGAAACGCGAATGAACTCCACACTGAAGTGACCGATTTCGACCACGTCGCGTGGCTCTACGCGGTGCAGCAGAGTGTCACCCAGCAAGTCGTGCTCTTCCAGCTTGCTTTCAGCCAGGCCGGCAGTAAAGTGGGAACAATAAACAGGAACGTTGAATTTCTTCAGGATGTAGGGCAATGCACCGAGATGGTCTTCGTGCCCGTGAGTGAGCACCACGGCTGTGATGTTATCGCGATACTCTTCGAGGAAATCGAAATTAGGGATGCAAACGTCAACTCCGTAGGCTGTCTCTTCGGGAAACCCCATGCCGGCGTCAAGGATGAGCATTTCATCCTCGTAACGCACAGCCATACAATTCATTCCAAACTCGCCGATCCCGCCGAGCGGAATGATCTCTAGGACACTACTCACTTTTGGTTATAACTCAACTCTCCGGGACGTTGGCCAACCTGTAGTTTCATGCAGCAGTCGGGGCTAGACAAGCATAGCAGTATAGCATGCGCGGACCAGACCGCAGACCGCGGCTGACCGTGTTCACCAGTTCATGGCTTGGATAGCGCCGGCGAAATCCTATGCCTATCTTCACCGATTCACGCTTAAGCTTTGCGGGAAACGTCTTTTGGTTTATGTTTGCCATCATGATCAGGAACATTCTGGTGCTACTGCTTGCCACAGCTCTGCTGCTCGTTTGCTCAATTGCCGCTTTGGCCGCGCCAGTAACAATGCGACTGGATTACTACCATACCGGCAATTCGAAGCAGGAAGTGTTTAGTGTCGACCGCCTCGTCAGTGAGCCTCTTCCCTGGCCCGGCGATATGAGCAAGGCAACTGACGACACAAATCTCGGCAAATACTTCTTTGAAGTTCGTGATCAGAAGACCAGGCGCGTGCTTTACTCGCGAGGCTTCGCTTCCATCTTCGGCGAGTGGGAAACGACGGATGAAGCGAAGGCGATGATGCGCACCTTCAGCGAATCGCTGCGCTTCCCCACGCCCGAGGCGCCGGTCGAAATCATTTTGCGGAAGAGGGATGCTCAGAATAATTGGCGCGATGTGTGGTCTACTGACATCGACCCGAAAGATATCTTCATCGATCGTTCGAAGACTCCAGCGCCCGCTCGCTTGATCGCGATTCAAAAGATGGGCGACCCGGCGACGAAAGTAGACTTTGTAATCCTAGGTGACGGCTACACCGCGCGTGAACTGAAGAAGTTTGAACGCGACGCGCGCCGGCTAACTGAAGTCTTGTTCGCGACTTCTCCGTTCAAAGAGCACAGAAGTGATTTCAACGTCTGGGCCCTATGCCCGCCAGCAGCCGAGACTGGAATCTCGCGGCCATCGACTGGCATCTATCGCGACTCCCCCCTGGGTGCGACTTACGACGCTTTCGGTTCAGAACGCTACGTACTCACTTTTGACAACCACGCGCTGCGCAAAGTTGCGCAGTTTGCTCCTTACGAATTTATCGAAGTACTGGCAAACAACCGCACCTATGGCGGTGGCGGAATTTTTAATCTCTACAGCACTGTGGCCGCGGACAACGGTTTCGCAAATTACGTTTTCGTCCACGAGTTCGGCCACCACTTCGCCGGCCTCGCCGACGAGTACTACACCTCGTCGGTCGCTTACACAACTCCCGCCGAGCGCATCGAGCCGTGGGAACCAAACGCCACGGCGCTGTTGGATCCAGCGAAACTGAAGTGGGCCGATCTGGTCGCGCCCGGCACACCAATACCCACGCCCTGGAACAAGGAAGCCTTTGAAAACTACTCCCGCGAGATTCAAAAGCGCAGGGCTCAGTTGCGCAAGGAAAGGCGCCCGGAAAGCGAGATGGAGGCGCTCTTTCGCGAGGAATTGAAGTTTGAGCAAGAGCTGTTTGCGCGCGAAAAATACGCGAGACACGTCGGTGCGTTTGAGGGCGCGATCTATAAATCGAAGGACTACTACCGGCCGGAAATAGACTGCATAATGTTTACGCGCACTAACCACTTCTGCGCCGTATGCCGTCGAGCGATCGAGCGCATCATCAAGTTGTATTCTCGCGGTTGATATCGCGAGGGCCGCACAGTTCCGGGTTCACGTTCACCCGATGGAAGCTGACACTAGAGCCTGATGAATCAAGTCAAGGTGGACGAGCTTGCCTGCCCCACCTTCATGAGTCATGCGTCGCCATCCTCCACCGCCAGAACTCATCAGATTTCTTCGGCCGTATGATCGCGCGATTCAGGATCTTGCACTGAAGCTGCGTTCTCTGGTGCTCGAGGAGATGGCGCCATGTTATGAAAACATATACGACGCTTACAGCGCAGTGGCCATTGGCTACGGTTCGTCGAATCGTTTGCAGGACGGCGTCTTTCATATCGCAGTTTACGCGAATCATGTGAATCTGGGATTTAACCACGGCGCGACGCTCGACGATCCGCTTGGCATTCTCAGGGGCACAGGTAAACAGATTCGCCACATCAGCATCGAGACAGCGGATGATCTCGCCAGACCCGAGATTCGTGCGTACGTGCGCCGCGCGCGCAAGATCGCTATTGATGACGCACGCAAACTCGGCGAAACCGTACCCATGAAGATCGATGGCGTTGTCTCGACGGTGAAAGCGATTTATCCAAAGAAGCGTAGGCCAGTTCCAGGTCGCGGGCGCTGATCGTTGGTTGCTGTTTGCTTCGCTGTCAATCCAAATAGCACACTGGCGGCGTATATTGAGGTTAGGGGGAAACTACACATGATGGATAGATATTTTGCAGCTATTGCTGTCGTCTTTCTCATTGTCGCTACGATGGTGGCTTGCAGTGCGGTTACCGCTTCTGCAACAGCAATCCCGGACCCGGCCCTGGATGCACCTCTGGCAACGACAAAAGGTGAACAGATTGCCGTGCTTGCAGGAGGCTGCTTTTGGGGCGTGGAAGCCGTCTTCGAGCACGTAAAAGGGGTCAGCGACGTACGGTCAGGGTATTCGGGCGGCTCACCCGCTACGGCGCAATATGAGAAGGTTGGCTCGGGGAAAACGGGCCACGCCGAATCGGTCCGAATCACTTATGACGCATCCCAAATCTCTTATGGTCAACTTCTCAAGGTATTCTTTGCGGTGGCCCATGATCCAACTGAACTGAACCGGCAGGGACCGGATACCGGTACGCAGTACCGCTCGGCCATCTTCTACGCAAACGAAGAGCAAAAGCGCATCGCGCAAGCTTATATCGAGCAACTAAACCGGGCTAAGGTGTTCAAGCGGCCCATCGTGACTGAAGTCGCCGCCTTCCAATCGTTCAATGAAGCCGAGGCATATCACCAGGACTACCTGGTCAATCATCCAGACGAGCCCTATATCGTCATCAACGATCTCCCGAAAGTCGAAAACCTGCGCAAGCAACTTCCCGGCTTGTACAAGGCGAAGTAGGGCCAGTCTTGTTAGAACCGGGCGCAGTAGCGACGATAATTGTTATTCGGTTCGCATGCCGCGATCGCGCGGCGTTTTTCAATGACGACTCCCATGCCCACGATTTTCTTTGGACACGGCAATCCCATGAATGCCGTTCTGAAGAATGCTTACACTGACGGCTGGGCTGCTATCGGCAGTTCTATTCCGCGACCGAAAGCAATCCTTTGCGTTTCGGCGCACTGGTATCTTCCCGGTGTCGCGGTTACCGCGATGTCTTCCCCGCGAACGATTCACGACTTTGGCGGCTTCCCCCGCGAGCTTTATGAGGTTCAATACTCGGCGCCTGGCAGTCCTGAACTTGCGCGCCGCGTTCAGCAATTGTTGTCGCCGCTTACGAAATTGGCCGAACCCGGCGTGAAAGTTGAACTAGATCAAAGCTGGGGGCTCGATCACGGCACTTGGTCGGTACTATGTCATGTTTTCCCGGAGGCGAATGTTCCCGTGGTGCAACTCAGCATCGACGAGACGCGCGCCCCCGAGTTTCACTATCGGGTGGGAAAGTTACTTACGCCGCTGCGCGATGATGGCGTACTGATAATCGGAAGCGGGAACATCATTCATAACCTTCACACCTACGCCTGGGACAAACATGAGGTCAAACCTTTCGACTGGGCGGTGCGATTTGAAAAGCTGGCGCGCGAACTCCTGTTGAGCGGCAACGACGAGCCGCTCGTACATTATGAGTTGCTGGGACGGGACGCGTTGCTCTCTGCTCCCACACCTGATCATTACCTACCCTTGCTCTACGTGATTGCTCTGCGCCGGGAGCATGAATCGGTGCGCTTTCCGGTCGAAGGATTTGACGGTGGCTCGATCTCAATGCTCACAGTTCAGGTTGGCTAGTTCGAATCCTAGCGCACAATTATCTTTCAGGCTGGATCTCCATCTGCAGCCCGCTCCTGCGGTCTGCTCCTGCCGAATTGTGAGTGATACAATCCAGTTCACAAGATGAACTGGGAACGCTTACCTGCAATCAACACGAACCGGCTCTCCCTCCGCTGGATTTCCGCCGAAGATGTCGACGATGTCTACACCATCTACTCCGACCCTGAAGTGATGCGGTATTGGAGTACACCGCCACTTGCCGACAGGAATGCGGCGAGTAAGCTCGTAAGCGAAATTCACGAGAGCTTCAAGCGCCGCGAGCTTTTGAAGTGGGGCATTGCGCTGCGCAAGGACGACACGCTGATTGGGAGCGTCACGCTTTTTCATCCGGACTTCACTCATCGGAGAGCTGAAATCGGCTACGCTCTGGGGCGCGCCCATTGGGGACAGGGCTATATGCAGGAAACGCTCAAGGCGGTGCTTACCTACGCTTTCGAAGTGCTTGAATTCCACCGGATCGAAGCCGATGTGGACCCGCGCAACGTTGCTTCGATTCGGACGCTGGAGAGCCTGGGGTTTCAACGTGAGGGATATCTTCGCGAGCGCTGGCAAGTTAACGGTGAGATTCAAGACGCGCTCTTTTATGGATTACTGCGGCCCGATTGGGAGGAGCAGGCGGTTGTAAGTTTTGTGAGCTAATGAGCTCGTCCTGAGCTTTCAACCACTGCGCGGCGCTGCAGCTATTCCAGGCATTGACTTGGAAGGTTGGTCCGATCTATTGTGCCGCCATCTCAAGCCCCGTCCCTGCTAGAATCTTGCTCCCTGGGAGGATCTTCAATGAAGAAGAATTTCCGTTACATCGTGTTCCTCACTCTCATGATCTTTGCGAGCTTTGGGACTCGACTTTCACCTGGCTCATCAGCCGCACCGGCGCAGCATCCCATAGATCCAGCTTGCGTCAGTCAGTGCTCATTTTTGCTTTTTCAGTGCTTTGCCGCTGGCGGCAAAAACGGCAATGACAACGCCTGCATTTCAGTCTACCGGCATTGCATAGCGCAGTGTGGCAAGCATGACTAAGTAGCGCAATTGTCCTCCGTGAGGATACTTGCGCAAACTGAGACGAGTTAGCTGAGACTCATGAAACGTCCTTTTGTGCCGGACGACAAATCATAGGAAGACCACCAAGTTCACTTTTGCAGGAGGCGCCGTGATTCGGTGGCTCCTTTTTCATTGGTGTAACAGTTAACGCCCGTTGCCGGAACGAGGCAATAAGATAAAAGCGTGTGTTACGATTCCGGCGAAGTGCGTTAGGAAGAGTTCTTCGGTTCAACCATGAGATTCGCGAGAATCGTCGACCCGGTAAAGACAATGCCTGACTTGCTGGTCAATCTCTTGAAACTGCCACCGCTCGAACCACTATTGATCGAGGCAGACGCCACCGGCGTCCTCATTCGTCGCGCCCAGCCCTTCGAGATCGCGGGCGTGCGTTCGTTTGTAGAGAAGGAATTTTCTCTCGCGTGGGCTGATGAAATCTCTGTGGGCTTCACTAACAAGCCGGTGTCTGTTTATATCGCGGTTGTGGAAAAGGAAATCGTGGGGTTTGCCGCGTACGAATGCACACGCCGAGGATTTTTTGGTCCAACCGGGGTTATTGAAAACATTCAGGGCCGCGGAGTAGGCAAGGCACTACTACTCGCCTGCCTCTGGGGACTGCGAGGGATGGGTTATGTCTACGGAATCATCGGGCGCGCTGGGCCAATCGAGTTCTATGAGAAAGCGGTTGGAGCGATTGTCATTCCTGACAGTGACCCGGGGATCTATACGAATCTTTTGCGTTAAATATGAGTAAGGCAGCGAGTTTTCTGACAGCACCACCCGCATCGGCAACACTGCCGCCGGGCCCAAAGGGCAACCTGATTCTCGGCGTTATGCCGGAGTTTAACCGCGACACGTTGGGCTTCATCGAACGTTGCCGCGACTACGGCGATGTCGTGCGTATGCGTTTTCTTTATCTTACGGTCCACTTCATTTACAACCCTGCCCATATTGAATATGTGCTCTCTACTAACGCGAGAAACTTCATCAAGTCGCGTTCACTGCGCTCACCCTTTTTTCAACGGCTCGTGGGCAATGGATTGCTAACCAGCGAAGGAGAGGAGTGGAAACGACAGCGGCGCCTGGCGCAACCGGCGTTTCACCGGCAGCGAATTAGCTCCTACGGCGATGTCATGGTCGACTATGCCCGGCGCATGACCACCGGTTGGCACAAGGGGGAAGTACGCGACATTCATCGCGACATGATGCGCCTCACGCTGGAGATTGTCGTGAAGACCCTTTTCAACGCCGACGTATCAGGTGACGCAGACAAAGTCGGGCGGGTCCTGTCGCAAATGGTGAAGCCATTCGCCTCGCAAGCCACGCTGAAATGGATTCTGGACAATCGATTGCCAACGCCCACGCACCGTCGCTTTAACGGGGCGGCCAAAGAGATCGATGAAATCGTCTATCGGATCATCGCCCAGCGCCGCTCAAGTGGATCGGACCAGGGCGATCTTCTGTCGATGCTGCTCGCCGCTCACGATGAAGACGGTAGCCAGATGACCGATCGGCAATTGCGTGATGAGGTCATGACGCTATTTCTTGCGGGCCATGAAACTACCGCCTTGACGCTTTCCTGGGCCTGGTATCTTCTGGCCCGGAATCCGGAAGTCGAAAAGAAGTTTCATGCGGAGCTCGACCAAGTGCTTGCCGGCAGACTGCCGACTGTTGCCGACCTGCCTCGTTTGAAATACACAGAAATGATCGCCAGGGAGTCGATGCGTCTCTATCCCCCGGCGTACGGAGTTGGACGCGAGGCAATTGAGGAATTCGAACTAGGCGGCTATCGCGTGTCTGCCAGGTCTCAAGTTTTTATGTTCCCGTGGGTAACTCAACGCGACCCGCGCTTCTTCGCGGAACCGGAAAGATTCTACCCGGAACGCTGGACCGAAGACTTCGTCAACCGTTTGCCGAAATATGCCTACTTCCCTTTTGGCGGCGGCCCACGCGCCTGCATTGGAAACTATTTTGCGATGATGGAGGTCGTGCTGTTGCTGGCGACTATTGGCCAACAATTCCGCTTCTCGCTTCTTCCCGACCATCCGGTGAGCTTGATGCCGGCCATGTCTCTGCGGCCAGCGGACGGAATCAAGGTGCGGGTTGAGAATAGACGACCTACTTAGAAGCCAGCACTCTTGCGTACTTTATAAATGGGGCGAAGTGATTGGAATAGTCGTAAGTTCAATCAGTGAAGGGCAGAATCTTAATTTTGCAATTCGTGTTTCTGACCTCTTGGCTCTTCAGAAGAGCGTTAACCAAATAGACGATATTCCCTCTATTGAGGAATTTGCCAAAACCGAAAATCGTCGAAGAGTTTTGCCTTCTAATGTGCCTCCGGTTAGGCCTGGCGTTCCGTCAGGTCTATCAGTGGATGAACTCCTTGTGTGCAGGGGGAATGAATATTACAAAGGTAAACGCTTTTCAGAAGCAGTCTGAGGCCTATCGTGAAGCAATTCGCCTTAACCCAAGCTCTGCTGAAGCCTATTACCGACTTGGAAACTCCTACGTGAAGATGTCGAGATATGGCGAAGCAATCGTTTACTATAGAAGCGCGATCAAACTCGGCAGTGCTTATGAAAGAATCCCAGGTACAATCGAAGCCATTCAAGCCTATGAGCAGGTTGGAGCAATCGCCCCAAGAAGCGATGTTGTGAATTTTATCTTAGGGGCAGCATATCTTAAGAATGGTGGTGATGAAAAAGCGTTAAGCAAGTACAAGGTTTTAGAAGCACTCAAGTCTGACTACGCTGATCACCTTCTTCGAGAGATCAGACTGCACCCTAATCCTGAACACCCTGATTTGTCCGGTCTCGAGGAATTACTTTCTAAGTGTCCGAAATAGTCTTCCAGCCGTCGCGTAAAATCTGGAATAGCAGGGACTGACTCCTACTCAAGCGTGTGCGCGATGCGCGCCCACTCTTCAAGCGTGAGTGTTTCAGCGCGGCGCTGCAAATCAACTTCAGCCCGGCATAGCACTATGCTGGCGCCACCATAACTTTTGACGGTCTCCTGCAGCGGCGACGGTGCATGGCGTAAGTTGTTGAGAATCGTTTTGCGTCTCTGGGCGAATCCCGCGCTGACAACTTGCCACAAAAGTTTCTCGTTCTTCACATCGGCCGCGAGTTTGGATCGCAGTGTTAATCTCAGAACGCTGCTCCACACTTTTGGCGCCGGACGAAAAGAACCAGGAGCAACGTCGAACAACTTTTCAGTATCACAATAGGCCTGGACAAACACCGACAGGTACCCACGCTCAGATGAACCAGGCTGGGAGGTGATGCGCTCCACCACTTCTCTCTGCAGCATTAAGACCATCTCGCTCAAACAACTGCGCTGCTCGATTAATCGTTGCAGAATTGCGGTCGCGATATTGTAAGGAAGATTGGCAACGATGCGGGCGTGTGTCGCCGGGCGAATAATGTCACAAATGTCGGTAACTAAGGCATCGCTCTCTACGAGTTTGAAGTTTTGTTTTCCACTAAAGTTTTCTGTAAGTAGAGGTATGAGATTTCGATCAAACTCTATTGCCACCAGAGAGCCGGCCTTCTCCAACAGAAGCGTGGTAAGTGCCCCTCTCCCAGGGCCAATTTCGAGAATGGTTTCGTCAGCTCGAGGCTCGAGCGTCGCAACTATGCGCCGGATGATTCTTTGATCTGTGAGGAAATTTTGACCGAAGCGTTTAGAAGGATGAGGGATGAGGGATGAAGGATGAAGCGTAGAAGCCTCGCGGTCTTTCCTCGCTCTTCTGCCTTCATCCTTCATCCTTCATCCTTGCTCTTCGGATAGCCGGTTACTTCAATGTCTCGCCCTCGCTGCGAGATCTCGACATCCTGAAGCTGGAGCGCATCCGCAAGCGTCTCGGCGCCTTTGCCACCGACTGCCGTAGGCGCTTCGCGACCTCCGATAATCGTCGGCGCGATGAAGAACGAAACTTTGTTGACCAAGGTGGCATCGAGGAAGTTGCCCGCGACATTTCCACCACCTTCAACCAGGACACTCTGGAGTGACCGCCGGCCGAGTTCTTCCATAATCGTCGCCAGGTCTCGCCCGTTTGCTGCGTCCCGGATCACTTCAACTCCCGCTGACTCCAGCGCCTCGCTCTTCGATGCCGGCGCAGAATCTCCAGCAAAGATGAGAACCGGCGATTCTTTAACAGTCTTGACGAGTTGAGAATCTGGAGACATTTTCAAGGTCTCGTCAAGCACCACGCGGACCAACTGCCTTCTTCTCTTCTTGCCAGATCGATCGGTTAATAAAGGATCGTCTGTCAACGCGGTCCCTGTGCCAATGAGTATTGCGTCATACTCGTGTCGCAATTCATGAGCTCGCGCTCTGGACTCAGCCCCGGTAATCCAACGCGAATCTCCTGTGCGTGTAGCAATCTTTCCGTCCAACGACGCGGCGAGTTTCAAATGCACGAAGGGGCGACCGGTGCGCATGAAATGCAGGTACTTCTCGTTAAGCTTTTCGGCCTCACGAGCTAACAAGCCAACTGAAACTTCCACACCGGCAGCGCGGAGGTGCTCAAACCCCTTTCCCGAGACTTTCGGATTGGGGTCTTCGATCGGGGCCACAACGCGAGCGATACCCGCCTTAATCAAGGCATCAGTGCAAGGAGGCGTGCGGCCGTGATGCGCATGAGGCTCCAGCGAAACATAGCCTGTGGCACCCTTCGCGCGCGCTCCGGCCTGTTCGAGTGCATAGGTCTCGGCGTGCTTTAGTTGCTCGTAAACGTAAAACCCCTCGCCTACAATCTCTCCCTTGGGACTGGCAATTACACAGCCCACCAGCGGGCCTGGACTTACCAGCCCCACACCTTTCGCCGCCAGTGCCAACGCGCGACTCATAAGACGACGATCAATCTCGGTCCAGTCGCCCGCTACACCTTCTGCGGTTGCGGTTGTTTGTTGCACGAAGTTACTCAAATAAGCCATTCACATAGAGTTCTGGATCGAAGACGACGAGGTCATCGACCTTCTCTCCAATTCCAGCGTAACGAATGGGCAAACCAAGTTCGTTCGCAATCGCGACAGCGATTCCGCCCTTTGCCGTGCCATCAAGTTTCGTCAACACGATGCCAGTAACGCCCGCGACTTTCAGAAACTGCCGCGCTTGCTCAAGACCATTTTGGCCTGTAACGGCGTCCACCACCAGCAGAGTTTCGTGGGGTGCGCCTTCGACCTCGCGTGCCGCAACGCGTTTCATTTTCTCAAGCTCAGCCATCAAGTTTGATTTGTTATGCAGCCGGCCGGCCGTATCTACGATCAGCACATCGGAACCGCGCGCTTTTGAAGCTTTAAGTGAATCGAATAGCACAGCGGCCGGATCGGTTCCCTGCTTCTGTTGAATCAAGGGAACGCCGGTGCGCTCGGCCCAAATTGCAAGCTGATCCGAAGCAGCCGCACGAAAAGTGTCGGCCGCGCAAATCAACACGTCGTTCCCCTCTGCCTTGATTCGTTGGGCCAGTTTGCCGATGGTGGTTGTTTTCCCGACGCCGTTGACCCCGACGATCATCATCACGTATGGCGAAACGTTTTCAGGGACACTCGTTTCCGAAGCGACCCCCTGCTTTTCCGACTGTCGCAGTATCTTCAACAACTCGTCTTTAATCGCCTGCTTCAGCGCCGCGAGATCGTTGATTTGTTTGCGTGCCACGCCGCGCCTTACCGTTTCCAGAATATGCTGGGTGGTAGCCACGCCGATGTCGGCAGCTATTAGCGCCTCTTCAAGTTCGTCGAGCAGGTTCTCGTCGATCTGCTTGAGACCCTGAAATACAGTATCGAGTCTCTCAGAGAGCGACTCGCGCGTGGCCGACACTGCACGGCGAAAACGCGCCGAGAATTCCTGTTCGAGTGCAGCCTCCTGCGCCTGTAACTCTTCCATCGAGAGGTTCAGCCCGAGAACGGAAGCCGCAAACGCCGAGCGCACTGGAACCGAGGCACCCGAAGCCACTGGCTTTTGGCCGGGAACTTCAGTTTGTATCGCTTCAGGTGCGCGCGAGGGAGCCGACGGGGGCGACCCGGCACCGGGGGGCTTCGCGGCTAGTGTCTCGTTCGGCGCCGGTGTTGGCCCAGCCCCAGTCGGCACCGGTTCAACGACCGGATTCGTCGCGGGTGAATCAGCGACGCCAGAACCTGCCGTATCTCCAGACGGCACTTCGAGCGTTTTTGCAGGCAGCGGTTCATTTAGTTTGAGCGAAACAAACTGATCGCCACTCTTACGTTTCCAGAAAAGCCCCATAGGTTTGGTCCATCAAGTATTAGTGCTGATAACGGAAATAGTGATTATATGCACAACAGCCGCGTCCTAACAAAAAGGGCGCGGCCGCGTGAATAATGCCTGGTCGTTTTGAAACTTTGTCGAGTTCGAGTACTTATGAAACCGGGACGGGTTCAAGCTGGGTTGTCGTCTCCAGCGCTGGAGCCGGGATATTTGCTTCAGGGGCGACACGACTCTTGAGTTTGACTGATCCGGGACGGATTTGGCCTTCCTCACAGGCTTCCACAAAAGCCGAAACGACGCTCGGATCGTACCGAGTTCCCACGAAACTCTGTATCCGCGCTATCGCATCCTCAAACTTCATTGCCTGCTGGTAGGGACGATCAGTAGTCATAGCATCGAACGTGTCAGCCACCGACACAACCTTCGCCATTAAGGGAATTTCGTCACCTTTCAATCCCTGAGGGTAGCCCTGGCCATTGATCATCTCGTGATGCATATACATGCCGGGGAGGAACTCCTTCATCGCCTTGATCGGCGACATGATCTTGTAGCCCTTCTGCGGATGCTGCTTCATGATAACAAACTCCTCGTCCGTCAATGCCGCAGGCTTTTTCAGAATGCTGTCGTCGATGGCGATCTTGCCCACGTCGTGAAGCAGGGCGCTGATTCTGATCTTTTCACATTCATCATCGGGAAGCCCCAAACGCTGAGCAATCGCAACCGATATTCGCGACACTCGCTCGGAATGGCCACGCGTGTAAGGATCCTTGCCATCTATCGCCGCTGCCAGGCTCTTCACAGTTCCCAGAAACAATTCGCGGTTTTCATCAGCCGACTGTCGCAGATCTTTGATGTAGTGCTCAAGATGATCTGTCATCAGGTTGAATGAGTCTCCGAGATGGCCCAGCTCGGTGCGACTCCGCACGTTGATCCTCTGTGAAAAATCACCTGAGGCGATGCGATGTGCGCCTACGGCTAACTCCTGAACCGGTTGTGTCAGCTTCTTCGCGAAAAAGAAGCCGATTATGAGAGTTAGCACTGCGGCAATCATACTGATCCAAATCGTCTGCCGCCGCATGTCGCTAACCGAAGCAAGCGCGGCAAATTCATCCTGAATCGCAATCACGCCGAGTCGCGAATTTTTATCCAGTTCGGCGGTCGCATACGAGCCGAGCATGCTCACGTTTCGCCCGTCGCGTACCAGAGTGAAAGGCTCCAGCGCCGACTGCACTTGCGATCCTGACTCCTGCCAGTCCCGCACCACTTTCAAGTCGGTCATCGGCTTTTCCGAAAATGCGACACTCGCTTCGGGATGCGCAACAGCACGTCCGTTTTGATCGACTACAAAAACCACGGGTAAGCCGGCATCCAGTAGTTCGCGCTCACTCCTGGACGTCGACTGATGAACTGCTTTGAAGACTTCCTGAAACGAAACGATCGCCACAACTGCAGCCAACACGTCATGACCCGATTCCCCGCCCATTACCGGAGCGGCGACTGTCATTGCCATTTCCTGCCCTGAGCGAATGATTTGTGGTCGGCTCACAACAACGCCGCGACCGTTCATCTTCGACAGCACCTCGCTGACTCGCTGATCAACTTCCGCGCGCTGAATCAAGTCGGGCTGGAACGCTCGATGCAGTTCACCGCTTACCGGCCAGATAGCCAGGCCAATCAGGTTGGGATCCTCTTCCAGGGTCTTCTGCAAGCGTGAATCGTAGGCGGCATCATTCAGCAGTTCGATTCCACCGGCAAATTCAAATCCGCGGGCGAGGCCGGTGACCACATCGCGGTAGCGCTGACCGTAGAGTTCGATTTGCCTTGCTTTGTCCTGCACCAGCTGGGCCTGATATCGCCCCTCCACAGAACGTAGTTCTTCAGCGCTGCGACCCGAAAGCAGGGTCCCAGCGAAGGCCAATGGCAAGAGGCCGACTAACAGCAAGACGCCAAGGACTATGTATAGCAGGCGAATTCGCCCAATCTTTTCCAGCATTTAGTCGAAGAGGGGTTGTGGAATCAGTCCAGGAAGCGAAACGTTCCTCTGGAAGGTAGCAAGCGCGTTAGCCGACCGGAATGGCCGCTGGTTCATTATGTCTAGTAAACTTAAGGCTGTCAACGCGTTTGTTAAACTCGGTTGGCCAGGGCTTTTGCCGGCGCCGTCAGCCAAAACACGTCGGACCCTTTAGCTTCGAGGCCTGAAACGGAACGCGAACGCGGTTTTTAATAGACTTAAGTGGCGGCAGTCACGTCTAAATTGGGGAACGTGACGCCCCAAATAGCGGGCGCACTCGAAACGCAAACGCGAGCCTTGAGTCTCGCAATCCGGACAGGATGGGAGCGGCTACGAGCGACGAGCAGATCGTAGAACGTGCTTTGACGGGCGACGCGGAAGCTTTCGGCGAGATTGTGCAGCGCTGGGAGCGACGAATCTTCGCGCTTGCCTTTGGCATGCTCGGGCGCGAGGAGGACGCGCGCGACGCCACTCAGGAGACCTTTCTCGCGGCGTTCCGGAATCTGCGCGCCTTCCGCGGCGAAGCCAAAGTGTCCTCGTGGTTGCATCGGATAGCCGTCAACCAGTGCATCACGCGCCAACGAAGGGCGAAAGTAAGAAACGAGAGCGCACTCGAGACGGAAGAGGAAAAGAATGCCGCGAGTTTTGCGGCGCCGGTTCACTACTCGCCAGTACGAGTGGTCGAAGGCTGGGAAACTACTGCGGCGGTGAGGCTGGCAGTCAATAGTTTGCCTGTAGAACTACGACAAGTTGTTGTAATGAAGGAATTCGAGGAACTTACTTTTAAAGAAATTGCCGAAGCGCTTGACTTGCCACTGAGCACGGTAAAGAGCCGGCTGTACACAGCACTCAAACAGTTGCAAATGCGCCTTCGTAAATTCGGTCAAGATTCAGAGTAAGACCTGGGAGTAAAGCGAAATGAAGGAAGTGGATATCCCAAATTGCGAACGAGAGAACCATTTGATTGCGTTTCTCTATGGCGAGTTGAATGATAGCGAGGCGCAAACTTTTCAGAATCACATGCGTGATTGCGCCTCATGTAACGCGGAGCTTGCGGCTTTTCGGGATATCCGTAACTCAGTTGTGGCCTGGCGCAACGAATCTCTGGGTGGCGTTATCTCTTTTCCGATCGCCGAATCGGTGGTGTCGAGAGCGGGCCACGAAAAGCCTTCTGCGTTAGCGGCTTTGCGAGAGTTTTTCAATCTCTCGCCGCTATGGATGAAAGGGGCATTAGCCTTCGCCTCAATTCTGTTCTGTCTGTTTGCCGTGCTGGCTATTGCGCGCTTGCGAGATAAGCCGCCGGTGGTGACTCTCCAGTATTCGCAGCAAGAACTCAACGCACTCGTTGACCGGCGCGTGCAGGAAGAGCTTCGGCGACAAAGGAATACCCCGGAGAAAGCGCCAACCTTACCGCGTGTTGTAAATGCCGCTGATCGAACTCCTCGTCAGCGAGGGGCAAACCGCGGCAACAGCATCGCCTTGAATCCTCCGAATCAAAAGGCGCGGCGTCCGCTCTCGAAGACCGAGCGCGAGCAATTGGCCGCGGATTTGAGGTTGATATCCGCAAAGAATGACAGCGATCTTGATCTGCTCGATGATCGAATTAATCAGTAGCGGACAAATGAATTACAACGAGGAAACTCTGAATGAGGTTTTTTATGAAGCTTAACGAACGAATCCTGGTGTTATTTGTCCTGCTCGTTTTTCTGGCCGCAGTTCCCGTAATTCATGGGCAGGCAGCTCAACAGCAGCCGGCGACTCCTGAGCCTCAACAGGGCGGGGATCCGATTCGCCAACTGAATCTAACACCAGAACAGCGCGAACAGATACGCTCCATCCGAGAACAGAACAAAACGGAACGGGCTGCGATCAATGAGCGCCTGCGCGAGAGTAATCGCACGCTCGAGGAGGCGCTGAATGCTGAGAATCCTGATGAGGCTTTAGTCGAACAACGTGTGGGCGAGGTGGCAGCGGCTCAGGCTGCCGCGATGCGAATGAGAATTCTAACGGAAATCAGAATCCGGCGGGTCTTGACTCCGGAACAAAGAGTCATCCTCAGATCGTTACAACGCCAGGCTAAGGACATCAGACGGGAGCGCCTGTTGGCTAACCCTGACGAAAGACAAAGGCGACAAGAGGAGCGGTCGCGTGCCTTGCAGAATCAACGTAATGGACTCGGACCAATCCTTCCTCAACGCCAAAACCCACGCCGCCCTCGTCTTTAACATTTCCAATGGACGCTTCCGCGTCGGTCCGGTTAGGCACGTACCTGACCAGCTTTGTTGTCGTAACTCTAAGCCCACCAGGACCAGCCATTCTCGCGTAATCCCTTCCAGCTTGACGCATTGCGTAGATTTTGCGCATGATAAGCCGCTTTTTCAGTTGTGGCCCTTGTCCTACGGAACTTGAAAGCTTTCGACAGTCAGGCCGCGGTCACTTCTTCAGACGTCGCAACAGCAGCCAGGCAGGGTCCCCGACGAAGAGTCATGACTCCTGATGGCTAGCTCCTTAATCAGCCCCTAAATGAACTTAGTTACGCGCTCTATCTTCGAGCTGCAAGAAACCACGTTGATGACCGCACGCGCGGTTGCCGGCGTTTTCAAGGGCCCGCGTTATCTTGCCGAAACGATTGCGCAGATGGATGTGATTGGCGTCGGCTCACTCACGATCATTCTGCTAACCGGATTCTTCACCGGCGGCGTCCTTGCTGTGCAAACCTATCCAACGCTGGCTTTCTGGGGCCAGCAAGCGCAAACGGGACGGCTTGTAGCAGTGTCTCTGGTTCGTGAGTTAGGTCCGGTGCTAACTGCCCTGATGGTGACTGGACGCGTTGGCTCCGCTATTGCCGCGGAGCTCGGGTCGATGACCGTTTCTCAGCAGATCGATGCGATGCGCGCGCTTGGTACAGATCCAGTACGAAAACTGGTAGCTCCTCGGATCATTGCCCTGCTTGTGACGTTGCCGCTGCTCACCGTTCTCGCCGATTGTGTGGGGATCGCTGGCGGAGCATTTGCAGCAACCAGTCTCTACGGCCTGTCAGCGAATCAGTTTTTCACATCAGTTCGTGATGGAATTAGCACCGATGATATTATTGGTGGTGTAATAAAGCCGACCTGCTTCGCTCTGATCATTGGATCGATTGCCTGTTACAAGGGCCTGAACACAGAAGGTGGCACCGTGGGAGTAGGAAGATCGACAACGCGGGCCGTGGTGACCGCGTCGATCGTTGTGATCATTTCCGACTTCTTTCTCGCCCGGGCGCTGCAATACATACTGGGAATGCCCACGGGTTAGCGTCGTACCAAACCGATGGCTCTATCAACAGATTCAATTCACACCAGCATGCCTGGGCAGATCAGTCAAAATGCGGCCGAGTCGACCTTCGCCCACGTCGATGATAGCCATCGTGCGGTTCCCGCCATTGAGTTTCGCGATGTTGTACTCGCCTTTGACGACCGGGTAGTCCTAAACAAACTTAGCTTCAAGGTAATGAAGGGGGAGACCAAGATCATTCTCGGCGGCTCAGGCGGCGGCAAGTCAACGATCATCAAGCTCGTATTGGGTTTGCTTAAACCTGATGAGGGACGAATTCTCGTTGACGGCGAAGACATCACTGACTACAACGAAGTCCTAATGATGAATGTGCGCAAGAAAATTGGGATGGTGTTTCAGGAAGGCGCGCTCTTCGACTCCTTGTCCGTTTACGACAACGTCGCATACCGCTTGCACGAACAGGCCCTGCCCGAAGAGGAAGTAGAGCCCGAAGTGCGCCGGATGCTTCGCTTCGTTAATCTGGAAGATTATATCGACAAAATGCCCTCAGAGCTTTCGGGCGGCATGCGCCGGCGCGTCGGCATTGCTCGGGCCTTGATTGGTGATCCAAAGATCGTGCTCTTCGACGAGCCAACGGCTGGTCTCGACCCGCCAACCGCACGCACAATCTGCGAACTAGCCATGAAACTTAGGGACCTGGAGGACGTGTCGTCTATATTCGTTACCCACGAGATGAATAACCTGGATTACTTGTGTTCAGAATACGCTGTTGTGAACGAAGAGGGGCAGGTAGTTTTTGAGCGCGAGGGTGAACGGCTTTGTTTAATCAACAGCAAGGTGATGATGATGCGCGAAGGTAAAATAATTTTCAGCGGCACTGACGAAAGCCTGCGCAAGGCTGAGGACCCATACATTCAAAAGTTCCTTCGCGGACACTAGAGAAAGGATGAAGGATGAGGGCTGAAGGCTGAACGAGGAGAAACCACGCGGGGCATTCGGATAGTGCGCCTTTCCCGGTTTCACCCTTCATCCTTCCTACTTCGTCCCTGGATTACGTCATGCCAAGATCAACAAAAACAGTAAGCTTGAATCAACTGCGCGTCGGCATATTCGTGCTGGTGTCCATAGTCATCTTGATTTTTCTGATACTCAACGCCTCCGGCGATATAAACCCATTTAAGAAGAGACTTCATCTGAAGGCACGTTTTGCCGACGCAAACGGGCTGCGTGAAGGATCAGAGGTCCGCCTCTCCGGGGTTCGGGTGGGGAAAGTGGACGACATCGCGCTGCTGCCACCTTCGACTGAGGCAACCGCACCACGCGTTGAAGCATTAATGACTATCGATGCGGTCATTGATGGCCGCCCGGCCACGGAACGGATCCGCCAGGATTCAACAGCTACACAGGGGTCCCCGAGTTTGCTGGGAAATGAAATGCTAATCAACATTAGTCCCGGCACGGCGTTGGCGCCACAGGTAAAAGACTATGACATCCTGCGCTCATCCAGCGCGAACACCGTAAACGACTTCGCCACCTCAGGCACGGACCTGGCCCAGCGTCTCAGTAAACTCTCCGATCAAATTAGTCTAATAGTGAAAGATGTGCAGGAGGGTAGAGGGACTGTAGGGCGGTTGTTTAGTGACGAGGCGCTTTACAACAACCTCAATGCGACTGTACGCGAAACCGAAGATGTAATGCGCCAGATAAGGTCTGGAAACGGCTCCGCCGGGAGGTTTGTAAACGATCCTGCGCTCTACAACAACGCGAACGATATCGCTATACAGTTGCGGAAGATTGCTGAGGACCTGCGCGCTGGAAAGGGCACGGCCGGCAAGCTCCTTACAAACGACGAACTCTACAATCGGATCAATCGCACGGCTGACCGCCTCGACCGCTCAGTGGATCAGATCAATTCAATGATCGCCGACATCAACGCCGGCCACGGCACGCTCGGCAAATTGATCAAAGACGAGCAAATGTATAACGACGCGCGGGCGGCCATCGCCCGCTTCAATACTACAGCGGAGCGAGTCGACAACATGGTTGCGGCTGCTCAGCGCGGAGAGGGCACCGTCGGAAAACTCCTGACCGATGAAGCTCTTTACTCCAACGTCAACCAACTCTCGTCGGAAAGCGTGAAACTGATTTACGACTTTCGCCAGAACCCGAAGAAGTACTTAACCATCAAGTTCCAGCTGTTCTAAGAATTGATTACTCCTAAAACGGGTTCTCGTCCGCTGAGGGACCGTAGATTGACGGCACAGGTATGTCGTTCAATCGCAGGTACACGCCGAGTTGTGCTCGATGATGAATCATGTGGCTCATCACGAAGCTGCGCAGCACTGCGACTTTCGGCATCGTGAGAATTGTGTTGCCGTTTGACATTAGCGTCCAGGACTTGAATAAGTCGGGGTCGCTAGCGCCGGCAATCGCGCTGCGAGTTGCAGCGACGTTCTCATCAAACTTCTCCAACACATCTTTGGTTGAGCTCAGCTCGGGAGTCTTCACTGGCCGGCCGCCTGGAGCCAGGTCGAACGAATCCGAGCTAATCGTCAGAGTGCCCCAACTGGGCAGATTCGCCAGGTGACCGGCAAGGTTCCCCATTGGCATCGATTTCTCGTGTGGCTTCCAGGCGAACTTCTCATCAGGAACGCGTTCCAGTGTCTTGCGCGTGTTCACCATCTCCTGATCGAACTCTGGTAATAATGATTGGCTTAATCCCATTCGCTCCTCCGTACGGTTTTGAATTTTCGCGTCTGGATGTACCTGGACTAACGGAACCTATTATCTTATCGATTTGATTGCAGTGGAAGTTGCTTCGGGTCCAGACACAATACCAAACGCTCGCACCGGGAACGTCCCCATGCCTTTCACCTTCACCGGTACTGCAAAAAACTTGAAGCCCTGATCCGGCAGCTCAGCCAAACCACAGAGATGTTCGACTATCGGAATTCCGTGCCGCAACAAGATGGAATGTGCGGGGCGACTGCGATCATCAGTGTCGTCGATGTTGTATGAGTCGATGCCTACGAGCGCGGCGCCGGCTTCAGCTAAGTATCTCGCGGCGTCGGCGGTCACGAAAGGGTGTGTGCCATCGGAGTATCCTTCAGTCCGCCAACGCAGGTCCCAGCCAGTATGAAACAACACGGCCCTCCTTCTTAGATCCAAACCCGCCACCGCTGCTACCGGAACCCCTCGCTCGGCAGCATCAACTCTCCGAACCACGATCCCCTCGAGATTGGCTAACGAGTACAGGTCAAGACCGGCCAGGTCCGTGCCGTCTGCGTAGCGATGGAATGGACTGTCGAGATATGTACCCGTGTTAGCGACCATCTGAATCTTGCCAATTTGAAACTCGGTGCCGGTCGCGTAATAGTTTTTCGATTCCTCCCGCGTAAGATGATCTGTAATAACGGGGGCGGGCAGACCCTTGTAAGTGATCATCCCGTCCGCAACTGTGTGGCACACATCAATTAGTTCATAGTCGCGCTTCACTGATACTTGTTCTCGATCACCTCATGAAGTTTTCTTTTGCACGAGGACCTGAAAATGCGACGCCATACCATCAGGCAAGATCATGTCGCGGGCAGCAGTACTAATGCGAAGCCGCTCAGCCTCGCCTTCGCACTGTTGCGATTCAACCGTCATCTGCTCCAGCAACCCGGCGGCCAGCAGGAAAACGTCTTGGCGTTCAGACTCCATAGCCTCGAATCCCAGGCGCGCCCCGATCGCTTCTACAAAACTCCAATTCACTGTCGTCGTGAGATCCTGTTCGCCTGGACTCGCCAGCAGGTCGTCAACGAACTCATGCCGGCGGAAGCCCCGCAATGTTCCGACACGAGCTCTCGCTGGTGAATGGAGGTCCTCGGCCGCCGCCCCGTAATCGACCGTGACAACATAACCCGCGCGCATGTTGCCCGCGACTCTGCTGAACCATTCTGCGATCTCAAGACTAACCTCGGCAACCTGACCTTCGCCAAGCTCAATACCACAGTCCTCGAAATACGCGAGGAGACGCGGCGACGAGCCAGGGCTTGGTGCACCGAGCAACCATTCAAAGTTTCCATTCCCGCCCACGGTGACATAAAACTCTTGCAGTTGACCATCATGTATTGTCACCCGGTGAACCGGAAAAGCATCAAAGAGTTCATTTGAAAAAACAACGCCCCGATCTATCTTTGCGTTAGTGAGTTTTTTGACTTCCACTCGATCCGCATACGGTTTCAGGCGTTCCCGCGCGAGTGATCGCGATTGCGAACTGATTTCATCGATTACGTAATAGGTTGCCGCGAAGACGTCAGGAAAGCATTTCTGAAGTGTTTGTAGTACACCACTAGCGAAGCGTCCGTCTCCAGCGCCGGCCTCGACGATGGTCCATTTTGCAGGTCGCGCAAGATCCTCATAAAGCCTGGCGAAGTACCGGGCGAAGGTTGCGGCAAACAGCGAACTGCGTTCTGGGCTGGTGCGATAGTCGCCCTCCCTGCCCCACTTGTTATGGTCGATCCGGCAGTAGTAACCGTCCTCGGGATCGTAAAGCGCGGCCTTCATCCAATCATAAAACGTAAGGGGACCTTCGCGTCTGATCCGTTCACGAAGGCGTGCGGTAAGTGTCGAAGTGTTTGAAGCAGTTTCGATCATCATTGACACAACAGGTTCAAGGTCCGCGCCATTGGCCGTCGAGGAAATGTTTTCCAAGATTCTAACAGGTCATGTCTTACCATCAGAACCGGGAGCGGTAGCGACCGGCCCAACACTCGACTCGAATCACTTCGCGTTCCGTCGTCGATCGCAGGTGCTTTCAAAACGCCGATCGCTGATTTGATAACCTGCCATTGCTAGTTGAGTCTCGGGCCGGTAGCGACCGGCCCAACACTCGACTCGAATCACTTCGCGTTCGGTCGTCGATCGCAGGTGCTTTCAAAACGCCGATCGCTGATTTGATAACCTGCCATTGCTAGTTGAGTC
>Ga0137403_10001477_pt1 | contig 29553 bp, 20 predicted proteins | sample CZOMad2_1_16fung_FD_122057 | JGI IMG/M metagenome (GOLD analysis project Ga0137403, IMG submission 122057) | Vadose zone soil fungal communities from Angelo Coast Range Reserve, California, USA - CZOMad2_1_16fungal (Hybrid Assembly) | ecosystem: Environmental > Terrestrial > Soil > Vadose zone... | reverse complement strand
ATGTCGGTCCCGGTGGCGTACCAACGAATGACGCGGCCCTGTTCGTCCCGGAACGGGTTGTAGCGGATGAGGAACCAGCGATACTTGCCATCGTGGCGGCGCGCTCGCAGCTCCAGCTCGAAGGGGACTTCTCCCGACAATGCCAGTTGGCGTTCGGCGGCCACCCGCTCCAGATCGTCGGGGTGGAAGACCCTCTGGCGAAAGTCGGCGGAGGCGACGTCTTCGAGGCCGAGACCGGTGTATTCGAGCGTCACCCGATTGGCGTAGAGCGTCCGCCCATCGAGCGCGAGCACGTTGATGGCTTGCGGTATCACGTCCGTGATCCGGCGCAGCTCCGCTTCTGATTTTCTCAACGCTTCCTGCGATCGCTGACGACCGATCGCGATCTGGGCGATGTGCCCTGCGCCTTCGATCAGCTCGAGCTCGGCATCGGTGGGCGCCCGCGGCTCCTTGGCATAGAGAGCGAAGGTGCCCAGCACCTCGCCATCCTTCGTCAGGATTGGCTGCGACCACGCCGCCGAGATTCCGTTCTCGAGGGCACGCTGTCGATTCTCATCGGACCAGACCGGGTCAGTGGCAACGTCTGCGACGATGACCCGCCGTTTGAAGAACGCGGCAGCGCCGCAGCAACCTTCTCGCGGACCAATGGGCCTCGGGCGGATGGCTGGTAGCCAATCGCGTGGCACGCGAAGGCCCGCCGCATGCCAGAGCTGCTTCCCATCCGGACCCATCAACAGGATGGTCGAAATGGTCGTGGGCGCCTGGACCTCGATGGACCGGCACAACTCGTCCAGTATGTCCTCGAGGCTTGCGCTGTCGGCGATCATCTCCAGCGTCCGCTTCTCGGCGGCGCGAAGCGACTCGGCCCGCTTTCGATCTTCGATGTCGGTCGCCGTCCCGTACCATTGGACGACCTGGCCGGTTTCGTCGCGAAGCGGTTCGACCTGGAACAGGAACCACTGATAGACGCCGTCGGAACGCCGCAACCGCGCCTCGCTCCCGCCGGCCTCGCCCTTGGCAAGGAGCGCCTGCCACTTCCCCGTCAATCTGCCGAGATCGTCAGGGTGGATCGCGGTCTTCCAGCCCCACCCGAGGCCTTCCTCGACGGAGAGACCCGTATAGTCGTGCCACCGCCGGTTCAGGAACTCGTTCGCACCACCCGGCTGGGCACACCACGCAAGCGTCGGGATCGCGTCGATGATCTTGTGATGGAAATCCATGACACCCCGGCGAACGTAGCAGATCTAACCGGGCCGGGGTGGACCCGCAGCTCACCTCCTCATCGGCGCGCCGCAAGCCATCCCGTGCGGCTGTAAGCCTTGTTGAAGTGCCCTCCGGTGAACGCCTCTCCTGATCGGCGCTGCTCGCCGGCGCCGTCACCGGGTTAGGTTCCCAGGATGAAAGCTTGGCGCGATCGGATCGCGTCACGCGCCACCGTGGTGGGCGTGATCGGTCAGGGCTATGTAGGACTGCCCCTGGCACTCGTGTTCCATGAGGCGGGGTTCCGAGTGCTGGGGTTCGACATCGACCCCCTCAAGGTGGCCGCCCTTTCGCGCGGCGAATCGTTCATCCAGCACATCGGTTCGGAGCGAGTCGCAACTGCCATCGCCTCGGGAAAGTACAACGTCACCGCCGACTTCGACCGGCTGCGGGAGTGCGACGCGATCTTCATCTGCGTTCCCACCCCACTCGGCGCACATCGGGAGCCGGACAACTCGTACATCCACCACACGGCGCGGGCCATCGCCAGCCGGCTGCGCCCCGGCCAGCTGGTGGTGCTGGAGTCCACCACCTATCCGGGAACGACCGAGCAGGAAGTGCTGCCCATCCTGGAGCAGAGCGGGCTTTCGTGCCCCGGCGACTTCCTCCTCGCGTTCTCCCCCGAGCGCGAGGACCCCGGCCGCAAGGACTTCAGCACCAGGACCATTCCCAAGCTGGTGGGCGGCGTGAACCCGGCCTCCACGGAGGTGGCCGCCGAGTTGTACGGGGCTTGCCTCGAGTGCGTCATCCCGGTCAGCCACGCGCGCGTCGCGGAGTCGGCCAAGCTCCTGGAGAACATCTTCCGCTCGGTGAACATCGCCTTGGTGAACGAGCTGAAGATGATCCTCGACCGCATGGGCATCGACGTTTGGGAAGTGGTCCGCGCCGCCGCCACCAAGCCCTTCGGGTTCATGCCCTTCTTTCCCGGTCCCGGTCTGGGGGGACACTGCATTCCGCTGGACCCGTTCTATCTCTCGTGGAAAGCGGCCGAGCACGGCGTGTGGGCGCGGTTCATCGAGTTGGCGGGCGAGATCAACTCCCGGATGCCTCGCTACGTGATCGAGAAGCTGGCCCAGGCCCTCAACGGCGACCGCAAGGCGATCAACGGATCGCGGGTATTGGTGCTGGGGCTGGCCTACAAGGCCAATGTAGACGACGACCGCGAGTCGCCTTCCTACGAGATCCTCGAGCTTCTGCTGGAAGCTGGAGCGCAGATCGACTATTGCGACCCGTGGTTCCCGAAGACTCATCGCACTCGCAAGCACGATCTCGGCCTGCGGTCGGTGCCCTGCGACGCCGCGACGTTCTCGCAGTACGACGCGCTGGTGGTGTCTACGGCCCACGACGTCTTTCGCAAGGCCGAGCTGTACCGCGGAACGCGGCTGGTGGTGGACACCCGGAATCTGATGGCGCCGCTCTTTCCCGACGGGGGCGGCCCGCGCGTGGTCAAGGCTTGACCGGCGCGCTCCTCAATCGCCGACGACCACCGCTCCGATGAACCGCTCGCGTCCGGCGATCTCGATGATCCTTCGCGCCTGGGGGATCTTGCTCACGCCCTTCTCCAGCAGCATCAGGACCGCGTCTGCCACCGTGAGCACTCCGATGGCCACCGGGTTCACCAGGGGCGAGTCGAGGGCGACGACGAATCGCCACTGGCCCTGGTTCGACCCGACGCTGTGGGCGATGGAGGTGACCCGCTCCAGGTCCAGTTCCAAGGCGTCGATCAGCTCCACCGGGCTCCGGCGGTGCTGGGTCCCGAGCTCGGCAAGGCTGCTGGCCATGCGGAGCGTGCTCTGAGTCCGTTCCGGCGAGACCACGACCAGGCAGTTCCACGGGCGCGAGAGGAGCTTGTACCAGAGCTCATGGACGTCGTAGCCGCCGGGCGCCGCGACCCGCAGAGGTTCCGTGGCGATCACTTTGACCGGACCTCGGCGATCAGCGGCAGCTTCAGCTGGCGCTCGACCTGCCAGTTCTCGAGCAGCTTGCGCGAATGCAGATCGACCAGGGTGGTGCTCAGCACCGCCAGCGCCAGCCCTGCGATCAGGCTCGCCGCCAGCACCATGGGGACCTTGGGCTTGATGGGGCCGCGCGGCCGCTGCACAGGGCTGATGATCGTGTAGCGGTACTTGAAAGCAGCACGGGCGGAGTCGAGCTCGAGGCGCGCGCCCTCGATGCGGTCGAGGAAGGAGTTGTAGGTCGAGAGGGCGAAGCGGACTTGATCCCTCAGGTATCCAATCTGCGGATCGTCGTCCTCGCGCGGATCGATCGCTCCGAGGTGCTCCGCCTGGAATACCACTGGCGTCGCCCGACCCACTTCCCGCGCGGCCGGATCGGAGACGCCTGTCTTCTTGAGATCTGCCTCCAGCTCGGCCAGCTCGCGCCTGAGCACGGCCAGCTGCGGCGATTCGTGGCGCACAGCCTCCAAGCTCTGCTCGGTGTCGAGCACAGAGGGGTGGCTGGCCGAGTAGGTGGCCCGCTGCTCCTGCAGCCGGGTCTGGAGCTCCGTGATCCGCCGGCGCCGGAACTCCTCCAGGTCGGCGATGGCCCGCCGCTTGCTCTGGACCGCGACCAGCAGGCGCGCCGCCTCCTGATCGAGTGGCGTCGACGCGCGGCTCTCCACCGCGGACCTGCTCACCCGCTTGCTCGGGCGGGGCGCGCGCTCTTCGCGGGCCGCCTGCAGCTGCTGCAGGGAGGACGCCAGCGCCTGATGTGCCTGCTCCGCGCGCCCCTCGAGGATGGTGATGGCCTCCGCGATGCTGGAGACGTCCGCGGCATGGCGTGCCTCGAGGAAGTTCTGTAGAGCCGTGTCCACCAGGCGGTAGGCAAGCTGCGGATCGGGAAACTCGATCCCGATGGTCACCGTTCCGTCGCCGGTTATGACCCACAGTCGGTTCTGCAGGTAGTAGATGAAGTTCTCGGTCTGCTCTTGCAGTGTGGGCGGCTTGAAGACGTGACGCCAGATGAAGTCCTTGAGCTTCAGGACTGGTGCACGGTGGAGCGGCCAGTCCTTGATCAGCTCGGTCTGCTGGATCAGCGCGAACAGGTTGTCGTAGCGCTGCACGGTTTCAGCGGCCAGCCGCGTGGGAGCGTCCGCGTCGACGGGGACGGCGCGGCCGGGGTTGCTCAGCGACGCCATCACCTGGTTGCGCTGCGCCTGCAGCGTGGTCCTGACCTGATACGTCTTGGGGAACACGAACAGCAGTCCGGCCGAGAAGCCGATGATTCCGGCCCAGACCAGCAGGAACTGGAGCTTGTGCCTCCAGATGGAGTGGAACACGAACTTTGCGTACGACCCGATCAGCGCCCAGTCGAAAAGTTCGCCCGATTCCCCGAGGGCGGCCTGCTCTTGCTGCGGGAGCGCATAGCCAGGAGAGGCGAGCGGGTGCCGGGAAGCGGCCGGTTCGTGGATGTTCTGCATCGAACGGTCCTCTCGGTTCAGAACGAGCCCCGGTCAGCCCAGCGCAAGCCTAGCAAGGCCTGTGCCTGCCAGCCCGCGAAAGGTAACTGGTTGGTCCATGCAGCGCTCATGCCGGCGTACAGGTTGAAGCCACGGGCGGCCAGCCATGAAGCGCGGGCTTCGAGGCGCACCTCATCCGCGCCGGCACCGGCCCCGCTGATGACGTGCCCCTGCCAGGCGGTCGCCCCCAGGCGCAGCCGGCCTTGCGTCCATTCCGTGCCTCCCTCTGACCGGAGGGTCTGGCTGGCCAGCGCCGTGAACGGGTCCAGACCGGGCAGGAGCCGGAACCGCAGTGAGGTCCGCAGGGCCCGCGCGGGCAGCACCGGCAGGTCCCATGCAGCGCCGAGCGCGGCGGCCCCATAGGCCCCGCTGGAAGAGGTGCCTTGCCCGAAGGAGTGGACCACCGTCAGGCCGGTGGACGCGTCGCAGAGCAGGTGAGGCATTGCGCGCAGCGTCCAGCCCGCTTCCAGATTTGAGAGCACCGACGTGCGGCCGATGCTGAACCGGCCTTCCGAGCCGGACGCAGTCAGTGTGATGGAATTGACTCGGTCCGCCGCCCACGCCAGGGACGCCGTCGCCTGCGGCCCCACCTGGAAGGGATACACCGAGACCGCGTCATGCCCCACCCCGCCGCTCCGCTGCACTCCTCCGGACACGGAGAGCCGCATGCGGGGAGAGATCGCGTGCGTGAGGTCCAGCATCATCTCCAGGCCGAGCGTATGCACGAAGCGTTGGGGCGGCAACAAGGTCGAGCCGGGAGTTGTCACCTGCCCCGAGAGCGGCGAAAAGTCGGTCAGGCCCCAGTCGATGAGCATCCGCGAAGCCAACCGGGTGGCCGGCGCCAGCCGGGTCTGCAACTCCAGGCGCCCGACTTGTCGGGATGCGTTGCCGCTGCCCGCCGGCGCGCCCAAGGCCGCCCGGCGGATCAGCAGCGTCGGCGCCCAGGTCAAATCCGCCGCGCCGTCGGGACCTTGCGTGGAGAGCCCGAGCTGGCCGCGCAGATCCAACTCGCCGACGCCTGCGCTGCCATCGGCGGTGGGCTCGGTGCGGCCGCGCGCCTGCGTCTCCATCCCGGCCAGCCAGCGAACGGTTTCCGCCGCCGCGAGCAGCAAGCAGAAGGCAGCAGCTGGCAGCATCACTCGACGACCACGGCATCCCCGGCTTGGAGCCGGAACGCAGCCGCACGTCCCTGCCCACGCGACAGGGCCTCGAAAGTGCAGCGGATGCGCGAGAGCCTCTGATCCCGCCGGAGCACGAAAATGCGGTCGCGGTGCGCGTAGTCGGTGAATCCGCCGGCCGCGGCCAGTGCTTCCAGCACACCGGCGCCCCGCTCCAGGTTGTATTGCCCGGGACGGGCCACTTCGCCCAGCACCGGCACGGTGAGCGGGCGGGTCTCCTCCACCGCCACGGTGACCCGGGGAACGTTGATGAACTCCTTCAGCCGGACCTGGATCTGCTCGGCAAGCTGGCTGGGCGTCAGTCCGGCGGCCTGCACGTCGTGGAGCAGGGGCACCGAGACCTTCCCGTCCTGGCGCACGCGTTCGCGGGTGGACATTGCGTCTTCGCGATAGACGTGCACGGCGAGGAGATCGCCCGGGGCGATCCGATACTCCCCGCCGCCTTCGGCATCGGCGGCAGGTTTGTAGTCGTCCACCCAGACATACGACCCCACATGCGCGCAGGAGACGGCGGCCAGCGCGCTGACCAAGGCGCCGCAGTTCATTCTCGAAGTGTCCCATAGCGCGCCGATCCAGGTCAGGGCGGTTTCCCCGCCAATGTCAGGCTTGCTACGTATGTGGGGTGCTGAAGCTTCTTCTCATGTCCGTGCTGTTCGCGACGTTCCTGCTCCCCGCTGCGGCCGCTTCGGGCAGGAAGCCGGTCACCGCGCTGCGCGCCGCGCTGATCTCGTTTCTGATCGCCGAGCTGGCCTACGCCTTCTTCCTGCGGTTCGTCTACGGCCGGCTGTTATGAAGCCCGCGCGCACCCTGCCCATCCCACCGCCGCTGGCCGGGCCCATGGAGGCCGGCGCGCGGCCCCGGCTTCCCTGGCAGCTGGTCTTCGGGCTGCTGGCTCTCGCCACCGTCGCGGCCGTGGTGGTGGGCAACGGAAACCCAGCGGTGGCGCTGGCCCCGTGCATCCTCGCGCTGCTGCTCTGGGGCGTCTGGGTGCTGCCGCTGCGCGTGCCCATGCTGGCGCTGCTGGTCCTCTCCTGGACGCTGGAGATCGCCGGCGACGCGTTCGCGAATGGCAAGGTGCAGACTCCCTGGCACGCATTGGGGTCGCTGCTTTTTGCCAAGCTCAACCTGAGCATCCCGGTGGACGCGCTGATCTTCAGCGGCTTCGACGTCCTGTTGCTGCTGTTGACGGTACTGATCGTCTACCGGCACTCGACGCAATCGCGGATCGACCGCGCCGGCTGGGTGGCGGCGCCGCGCCCCATCGGGCAGGCCGCCGTGCTGGTGCTCCTGGGGCTGGCCTGGATGATGTTCTTCGGGTTGGCTCGCGGAGGCAGCTTCCGCTGGGCGCTCTGGCAGCTCAACCGGCACCTTTACCTGCCACTGGTAGTCCTCCTGATGAGCGAAGCTCTGCGCGGCCCTCCCGACGCGATGATAGTGGGGAAGATCGTGCTCGGCGCCGGCGTCTTCCGCGCTGCCGAAGCGCTGATCCTGCGGCAGATGTTTCCTTCGAAGGATGCCCTTCCCCACGCCACCACTCACCACGACTCGGTGCTCTTCGCCACCTGCCTCGCCATCCTGCTGGCGATCATCCTGGAGCGGCCCACCCGGCGCACCCTGAAGATCTGCGCGCTGCTGTTGCCCGTCTACCTGGGCGGGATGATCGCAAACAGCCGCCGCCTGGTGTGGACCGAGGTGGCCATGGTGGCGCTCTTCTTCTTCCTGATCACGCCGATGGGGCGGGTCAAGCGCTTCCTGGTCCGCAGCATGGTGCTGTCGCTGCTGCCGCTGATCATCTACGTGGCCGCCGGGTGGCACTCGCAAGGCGGCAACCTGTTCGGCCCGGTGCGGACCTTCCGCTCGCTCTTCGACGCCAACGTGGACGCGTCCACTCGCTGGCGCGACTGGGAGAACTACGATCTGGTCGTCACCTTCAAGCGGAACCCGCTCCTCGGCTCGGGCTTCGGACACCCCTACGTCGAGGAGATCAAGCTGCCCGACATCACCAGCACCTACGAGCTCGAGCCGTACATCCCGCACAACAGCGTACTGGGTCTGTGGGCCTACGGCGGGCTGGTCGGATTCTCCCTGCTCTGGCTGATCTACCCGGTGGGGATGTTCTTCAGCGTCCGCGCCTATCGATGGTCGCGTACCCCGGTAGAGCGGGTCACGGCGCTGGGAGCAGCCGCGGTGCAGATCTGCTACCTGATGCAGGGGTATGGCGACCTGGGCTTCGGCACCTGGGGGCCGGTCTTCACCGTGGCAACTTCCTATGCGCTGGTAGGCAAGATCTGCGTCGCCAACGGCGCCTGGCCGACCCGATCATCGACCGGCTCGAGCAGGATTGGGGCAGCGTGAAGGTAGGAGGTCGCGCGGCGCTTCTGACTGACACGAGCCCCGGAATCAGACGTTCGGCGGGGCCGGGCGCTCGGTCAGGACCCGCAAGTACCGAGGGGTTCGAAGCGTCCTATAAAGGATGAGCAGGAACTTGGGATCGTTGATCAGGTAACGGCGGGCCAGCCGCCGCGGTTCCTGGAGAAGCCGGAAGAGCCATTCCAATCCCGCCCGCGACATCCAGCGCGGCGCGCGGCGCGCACCGGCCACGAAGTCGAGCGAGGCCCCTACGCCGACCCCCACCGTGGGGCGGATGCCGGCGCCCGTCCGGTGCAGCCACAACTCCTGTTTCGGCGCGCCGAGCGCGACCAGGAGAAGCTGCGCATTCGCCTTCCGGATGCGCTCCACCGCGGGTCCATCCACCGCCGGATCGGGCTCCAGCGAGATCCGCGGAGCTTCGCAGCCGACGATGGTCACCCCGAGCTGCTCGGTCAGCACCTGCGCCGCTTTTTCGGCAACCCCGGGGCCCCCGCCGAAGAGGTAGACCCCCCAGCGCCGCGCCGCCGCCCGCTTCATCAGCGGAATCACGAGGTCGGAGCCGGAGATTTTCTCCGGCAGACGCGCTCCGAGAAGGCGCGATGTCCAGACCAGCGGCTGGCCGTCGGCGAGGCTGAGACTCGCCGACGCATACGCCGCGCGGAACGAAGGATTGTCGTCTGCATGGACGACGTGATCGACGTTTGGAGTGAATACCGACCCACCCCGCCCTGCCACGACGAGCGCCTCGATCGCGTCGAGCGCCTCGGCAAATGTCAGCGAATCGACCCAGAGCTCTCCAAATCGGACGCGCGTGCGCTGGCTGGAATTGCCTGGATGCACGGCGCGAAAGGATAGCACGCGGCAAAAACTGCCCGCGGATTGCCCGGAATCAGACAGACTCGCCGCCCCGGGACCCTGTTCTGCCATTGACGCAGGCTGGTCGCCTCTCTACCTTCCTCCGCGTTTCAGGAATCCAGTAACGGCGGAACGTGCGACACAGCCTGCGGAGTGTCCCCGGATGAGTCTCGAATCTAATGACGCTGTGCCTCGGGGAAGCGACGGGGGGCAAAAGCGCGACTCGCACGTCCCCGCGCTCGACGGCCTGCGCGGCCTGGCCATCATCATGGTGCTGTTCGTGCACTTCATCGGCGACGCCCAACCGTACAACGCCTTCGAGCGGATCCTGATGAAGGCGAGCAACTACGGCATGTGGGGGGTGGACCTGTTCTTCGTCCTATCCGGCTACCTGATCACCGGCATCCTCTACGACTCGAAGGGATCGGCGCACTATTTCCGCAATTTCTACATGCGCCGCGTCTTGCGGATCTTCCCGCTCTACTATGCGGTCCTCTTTCTGCTCTTTTTCGTCCTGCCCCTCTTCCCGTCGCTGCTTCCGACGGGCCTGACCGAATCTTCGCGCCACCAGGGCTGGATCTGGTCGTACGGCGTCAACCTGTTCATCGCGCAGCGGGGGGAGTGGGCGCTGCCCTACGTCAGCCACTTCTGGTCGCTGGCCGTCGAGGAGCACTTCTACCTGCTTTGGCCGCTGATCGTGCTGGCCGCCTCCCGGGAATCCCTGCTGCGCATATGCGCCGGGTGCGCGCTCTTCTCTCTCGCCCTGCGCATCGTCCTGTCCCTGGCGGGGATGAACGAGATCTCGACCCAGGTCTTGACTCCCTGTCGGTTCGACGCGCTCTGCACCGGCGGCTTCCTGGCCGTGGCCAGCAGATCCGGCGCGCGCGGTGCCTTGATCCGCGCGGCGCGCCCCGCCGCGCTGGTCCTCGCGTCGGCGATCCTGGCGATCTCCGCTTTGACCGCCACCACCCATTGGCTGGAGGGCCCCTCTCATGCCCTGCGCAGCTTTCTCATCGCGCTCTTCTTCGGTGCGCTGCTGCTCGCCTGCGTTCATGCGGAACCGGACCGTTTCATCGGCCGATTCTTCAATCACCCCGCGATGCGCTTCTTCGGCAAGTACAGCTACGGCATCTACGTCTACCACGGGGTCATCGCGTACTTCCTGGTCGACAAGCGGGTCGAGGACGACCTGGCAAAGGCCCTCGGTTCGCACCTGCTCGCGGTGCTCCTGCAAGCGGCGGGAGGCGTCGGCGTTTCCGTGCTGGTCTCCGTGCTTAGCTACGAGTGGTTCGAGAAGCGCTTCCTCCGGCTCAAGCGGTCGTTCGGCGATGGAGTGCCGCGGCCGGGCGAGTTGGGCGTGAAAGCGGCTCCCCTTTCCTGACGAGGCAGCTATGTGCGGAATCGCAGGAGCAGTCGGAGCGATCGACGGTGCGGTCACCGAGGCCATCCGCCGCATGAGCGACGCCCAGCAGCATCGCGGACCCGACGCGAGTGGGTTGTGGACGTCCAGCCCGGCGGGCGGCGAGGGAGTGGTCCTCGCGCACCGACGATTGGCGATTATCGACCTGAGCGAGGACGGCCGCCAGCCGATGGCGGATCTGGAGACCGGCAATGTGATCGTCTTCAACGGCGAGATCTACAACTTCCCTGCGCTGCGCCGTGAGCTGGAAGCGGAAGGCGCCCGGTTCAAATCGCGCTCGGACACGGAGGTCATCCTCAAGGCGTACGCGCGTTGGGGCCCGGAATGCATTGGCCGCCTGCGGGGGATGTTCGCCTTCGCCCTCTGGGATGCCGGGCGCGGAACGGTTCTCTTCGCCCGCGACCGGCTCGGCATCAAGCCGCTCTACCTGTGCAGCGTGGTCCGGCCCGGTGGAACGCGCGCGCTCCTCTTCGCCTCTGAGGTCCGCGCGCTCCTCGCCAGCGGGCTGGTCGAGCGCGACCTCGATCCGGTGGCGCTGGCCAGCTACGTGTGGAACGGCTTCGTCATCGGGCCGGACACCATCGTGCGTGGCGTCGAATTGCTGCCGGCGGCCACCGCCGCGACCGCCTCCCGCGACGGCGTGCTGACCGCGCCGCGGCGTTACTGGCAGCTCCCCGCCGCGCCGGACCCCTCCGGAACGAGGGAGGAGCTCGAGGCGCAGCTCTCGGACGCGGTGCACATGCACCTGGTCAGCGACGTTCCGCTGGGCATCTTCCTCTCTGGCGGAATCGACTCCAGCGCCATCGCCGCCCTGGCGGTGCGCAGCGGAAGCGCGCGGATCCGCACCTTCAACATCGGCTTCGAGGAGGCCGCGTACGACGAGTCGTCAATCGCGGGGGCAGTCGCGGGCGCGCTGGGCACCGAGCACCACCAGCTGCGGCTGACGCAGGAGATGTTCCGGCAGGAGCTTCCCGACGCGCTGGCCAGCCTGGACCAGCCTACCTTCGACGGGATCAACACCTACTTCGTCAGCCGCGCGGTGCGGGAGGCCGGCCTCACGGTCGCGCTGGCGGGCACGGGAGGAGACGAGCTGTTCGGCGGCTACCACAGCTTCCGCGACGTCCCCTGGGCGGCCGCCTGGAGCCGCAGGCTCTCAGCGTTCCCGCCCGGGCTTCTGCGCCGCCTGGCCAATGCAGTCACCCGCGCGGCCAGCCTCTGCGTCACTCTGCCCCCGCAGACGCGCTGGGGAAAGCTGGGCGACGCGCTCGCCGCCCGCGGCGAGCTGCTGGACACCTACCAGGTCTCCTACGCGCTCTTCGCCTCCGATTTCGCGCACCAGCTCTTGCGGCTCCGGGTGAACGGCGAGCTTCACATGGGCCTGCCGGTCAAGGTCGCGCAGGAGCTAGGCCAGCTGATCGCCGGCGGCCGTCCGCTCCCGGCCATCTCGATCCTGGAGCTGTGGTGCTTCTTGGGCGAGCGTCTCTTGCGCGACACCGACGCGGCCAGCATGGCCAGCTCCTTGGAGGTGCGGGTGCCATTCCTCGATCACCGGGTGGTGGAGGCCACCTCCGTGCTCCCCGAGGAGGATCGCTTCCAGCCACTGGGCAAGAAGCAGGTCCTGCGCGAGCTGGCGCTCCGGGATCTGGATGCAGCGCTCTTCGACCGGCCCAAGTCTGGCTTCGTGCTTCCCATCGATCGCTGGGCCCGCAAATCGCTCAAGGAGGAGATGACGGCCGCGCTGCGCGACCGCAACTTCTGCGAGGCGGCCGGCCTCGACGCCGGCGCCGTCGACCGTCTCTGGAGCGCTTTCTTGGGCGGCGCGCGCGGCCTCTACTGGTCGCGCGTCTGGGCCGTCTACGTGCTCGGCTGGTGGTGCCGCGAGCACAGGATGAGCGTCCGATGACCGCTCCCACGGCGGGGCGGCGGTACCTGCTCATCTCGCCGTGCCGGAACGAAGCGGCGGTCGCCCGCCGCACGCTTGACTCCGTCGTCAACCAAAGCGTGCTGCCCGCCCTGTGGGTGATCGTCGACGACGGGTCGAGCGACGCCACGCCGGAGATCCTCGCGGAGTATGCCGCCCGATACGGCTTCATCCGGGTCGTCCGCCGCGAGGATCGCGGACAGCGAAGCGTTGGTCCCGGCGTCGTGGAGGCCTTCTATGCGGGCTACGAAACGATCGACCCGGCGCAGTTCGACTACCTGTGCAAGCTCGACCTGGATCTCGATCTTCCTCCACGCTACTTCGAGCTGCTGATGCAGCGCATGGAGGCGGAGCCGCGGCTGGGAACCTGCAGCGGAAAGCCATACTACCTCGGGCGCGGCGGCAGCCTGGTCAGCGAGGGCTGTGGCGACGAAACGTCCATCGGCGCCTCCAAGTTCTACCGGGTCGAGTGCTTCTTGCAGATCGGCGGCCTCGTCCGTGCAGTCATGTGGGACGGCCTCGACTGTCACCGCTGCCGCATGCTCGGCTGGATGGCGCGGAGCTGGGACGATCCCGAGCTGCGCTTCCTGCACCTGCGCCCGATGGGCTCCAGCGAGAAGGGGATCATGACGGGCCGCGTCCGCCACGGGCGAGGCCAGTACTTCCTCGGCACCGGGCTCGCGTACATGACGGCGAGCGCGCTCTATCGCATGCTGCGCCCTCCGCTGGTCGTGGGCGGGCTGGCGATGTGGTGGGGCTACGTCTCGAGCCTCATCCGGCGCGCGCCCCGCTACGAACAGCCGGGGTTCCGCCGCTTCCTACGGCGCTATCAATGGGATTGCCTCCTGCGTGGCAAGGCCGCCGCCACGCGCCAGCTCGACGAACGGCAAGCTGCGCGGTGGCAGCCACTGGCTCTCAGGGCGGTGACGAGTCGCTGACCGGCGCGCTATTCTCCGGTTCCGCGCAACACGACCCCGACCGTCCGGAAGAGGAGGCACAGGTCGACGAGGAAGGTCCACTGGTCGATGTACTTCAGGTCGAGCCGGATCCACTCGTCGAATGAGATCCGGTACCGCCCGTGGGAGACCTGCCAGAAGCAGGTCAGGCCGGGACGGACGGCGAAGCGGCGGTGCTGCCACGGCTCGTACCGCGCCACTTCGCTCGGCAGCGGCGGGCGGGGCCCCACCAGGCTCATGTCGCCAAACAGTACGTTGATGAGCTGGGGCAACTCGTCGATCGAGTACTTGCGCATGAACCTGCCGATCCACGTGACCCGCGGGTCCAAGCGCATCTTGAAGACCGGGCCGTTCGACTCATTCAGCACTTCGAGCCGCGGCCGCAGCGCCTCGGCGTTGACCACCATCGAGCGGAACTTGAGCATGCGGAAAACTTGCCCCTGCATGCCCACGCGCCTCTGGCCGAAGAAGACCGGGCCGGCGCTGGTGGCTTTGATCAGCAGCGCCATCAGCAGGAAAAGCGGCGCGAGCACCGCCAGCGCGGCCACGGACACCAACACGTCCAGCGCGCGCTTCAGCGCCAGCCGCCAAGCCACCGAGAGGTCTGCTTCGACTGCCTCCGGGGTTAGCGAAACCGGCTCGACCTGGAAGGTGCCGGCAGGGATGACGACCGGCGTCTCCGGCTGGCAGACGGCGCAGGCGTGGGCTACCACGGGCTCAGCGCCGGTGACTCGGAGTTGAGAATCCCCGTGCGAACTGCCGCTTGCGTGGTCGGACGGTCTGCCGTCGCTGTCGCGCAGACGCTGAACTCCGCCTTCGGGGAACAGCAGACCCATTCCTGCCGCCATTACTGCCTCCTGGTATTGCACTGGGATCCGTACACTGCGGAAATCGGACACCGGCCGAGGTGGGGAACGCTGAAGAGCAGGTCCGTCATCGTGCGACTCGCTTTTTCCGGTGGCAGCGCAATTCTCTTCTAGCAACGCCCTTGCCAACCGGTCGAGGCGGCCTGCTTCTAAGCAATCGGCAGTATTTTGTTCGCTTTACGTGCGGAACGACTACGCCGGAAGCGGGTGGGAAATGCGCTTCCCGTAAGAAAGACTGAATTTCAGCGCTGCTAACCCAGTCATTATTACAGTCGGCAAGAAGCCGACCGTCGGCAAGCCGCGTCAGACCTGCTTCAGCACGGCGGAGAGACGCTCGCGATCGTGGGGATGGATGGCGATGAAACAGAGTCCTACGTCGTAGCGTGCCGGCGAACCGGGCGGCAGCAACTCCACCCGCGCCACGCCGACCTTGCAGTTCACACTGGTACCGTCGGGCAGGAAGATCTCGAGCTGGAGCTTCGATCCTTCCTTCGGCTCCTCGTCGGTGTAGACGCGCACCCCGCCCAGGACTGGGTCGAATCTCCTGTGTCTCCTACGAAAGAAGCGCGAGCCCAGCTTGGTGAAATACACGGGCGCCTGCAAGCGTGGGTAGGGCGCGGGCCCGGTACCGCTACGCTGCATATTCAACATGCGCCTGCCCCTCTGAAACAGAGTTGTCACGCGGCCAACCGACAGTCAACGGGGGCGGCAAAGTCGGGCTCGGAGGTTGAAGAACGAGCCTTTGGGGCTCGGAAAAATATTCAGGGCCCCTCAGAAAACAGCACAAGCGGGGTGTCGTCAGTGTTGATGAAGAGGAGACGCTCGGTCGATCGGCGATCGCCCGGAATCAAGGCAATCGCCCGATCTCCTGAATCACCACCGAGGGAGAACAGGGTTTGTTGAGCGCCGCAGCGCAACCGGAGCGCTGGACAAGATGTCGCGGAAGAAGGCCTCGAGCCGCTGAGCGGCTGTATCCCAGGAGTATTGCGCTTCGACGAGCGCGCGGCCCGTCCGGCCGATGCGCGCCGCCAGATCCGGCTCGTCGAGAAGGCGACCCACCGCCACTGCGAAGCTCGCGGGATCGTCGGCGAGCAGGATGTTGCGCTCCGGGGCGACGTCGATCCCCTCGGCACCGATGGAAGTCGAGACGACGGGCCGCGCCATGGCCATCGACTCCAGCACCTTGAGGCGGGTCCCGCCCCCCAGCCGTAACGGCACGATGACCACGGCCGCCTGCGCGAGGTGGCGGCGCACGTCGTCCACGAGCCCGGCGACCTCGACCCGCGGGCCCGCATGCGCGAGGATCTCCGGGGTGGGGTGCTGCCCCACGATCTTGAGCCGCGCACGCGGGTGCGATGCCAGGAGCCGCGGCCAGACCTCGCGGAGGAAGAAGAGCAGACCGTCGATGTTGGGGTAGTAGTTGATGGCGCCGAAGAAGAGGACGGTGCATCCGTCGGGCAAAGGGTGATCGCCGGCTGGCTTGAAGTGCTCGACGTCCACCGCGTTGGGGATCACCGTGGAACGAACCGAAGGGACTAGCGAGCGCGCCCGCTGTTCGTCGAGGGCTGAGGTAAAGCTCACCCCGTCGAACGTTTGCCACGCCGAGATCTCCTCGCGCCGGACCTTCGGCCAATTGGCCGAATTGTAGAGGCGGCGGGCGAACCCATGCTCGGTCTCCGCCATCTGCCGCACCAGATCGAACTCGATGTTGTGTTGGTCGAGGACGAGCCTGGGGACGCGCTCGCCCGGCGGCGCCAGCGCCAAGCGGTAGTGCGCAAGGAAAGGTGCCTCGATGTTGACGATGTCGTATGGCCGGGACAGGAGCAGGCGGTCGAGAGCCTGCTGGAGCGTACGCAGGCTGAAGAAGCGACGCTCGAAGCTGGCCCGGGAGAAAAGGGACCGCGCTTGCAACAGGCGCTTGCTGCCGCCCGTCCCGGATCTGGAGGGGATGAGCACGAGGTCGCAATACTGGCGCATGGCGCGCTCCGCCTCGCTTGCGTCCAGGTCGGGCGGTAGGAACGAGACCGCGGTGATGTCGTTTTTGCGCGCCAGGCCGCTCATCAGGCCTTGCAGCCGCCGCTGGGCGCCGAACCTGGGAGGGCTGGCAGGAAACAGCGTGACATAGAGGAGCCTCAAGCGGTTCTGACTCATTCGCAGCCCTTCATGGCGCAGAACCGTCACCAGCGGCCCCGTCATCTCGGAGTAGAGACCATCATGAGTTCGTGAGCGATCTCGTCCCGCTCGGAAGATACAGGCGCCGCGAGGGCTGGACACCAGTCCGCGCGCCAGCGTGTGCCAGGGTCACGTAGGGCCTCACGCGGCGAGCCATGCCCAACCTCGCTGCGCCCCACGCATCACGCCGCCGAGTCTCCTTCGGGCGGGCGCGCCGGAGCCAGCCCCTCCGCGAGCGAGGTTTGAAAATTACACGCTGTCAGATCTCGAGCGGATCGCCCAGCGCGTTGAGGCTGGCAGGGACGCTCAGAGGTTCGGCCTACCGCTGTCCCACCTGGCCTTCGCCGGGAGTGTGTAGAGTTTGGTGGCAGCGACCGGGTCCACCCACGGCCACGGGTTTGCGCCGAAGAAGGCCGGCTTGCTGGAGAGGTAGAGCGAGTCGGGAAGGGTGTGGTTGGCGTTGGTCAGATCCCAGGCGACGAGGCCGGTGACGTAGTCGTAGTTGCCGTGCCGGTAGAGCTGGAGAGCCGTCGCTCCCGCCAGGAGTGGGTTCTCGTAGGTGCCGATGTCGTCGGTACCGGCTCCGGCGTTGAGACCATGGCCGAGGCGGAAGACGGTCTTCTGGTCCGACCCCGGCGGATTCGCGGTGACCTGGTAGAGAAGTCCGAGGCCAGGCGAGCCGAGCACGTTCCCGACCACGTTCATGTAGCGCGACTTGGCCTCGAAGGCGATGGCGGCGATCTGGTAGGTCTCGTTGGCAGCGGTGCGCTGCTGCTGGGAGCTGGCGTAATTGCGGAAGAGCGTCATCCAGCCCGAGTTGCCCCACACCGTCTCGGTCGCGATCTGGGCGGCCCAGTTTCCCTCCACCAGCTCCATGTAGGGGAAGCTGGCATGGCCCATGTCCAGAGTCGTTTCCTGGAGCCTCCCGTCCGCGCTGGTCCAGGCATTGTCGATATAGTTGTAGGCGACGACGTTGCCGCCGCCGGTGGCCCGCATGGTGAGCGGCTTGTTCATGTAGTAGATGATGTTGTCCTCGATCAGGGAGTCGCTGGTGTGCGCGGAGAAGGAGAGGCCGTAAGCGCCGCCGCCCTGGACCACGTTGGTCGCATGATGGAAGTAGCTTTCGCGGACGACAGCGCGGAAGCTCATGTCGAGCAAGAGATGCGCTCCCTTCATGCCGTTTCCCGGGCCCGCGGTGCCGTCGGAGGCGGTGCTGCCCGCGGGGGTGGTTCCGTCCGACTCCACGTTCGCCACCCAGCAGTAGGCGCAATTGATCATCGAGATCTGGTTGTTCTGCCCGCCGGTGACATAGAGGTTTTCCAGACCCGCGTACTTGGTGATCCCGGGCGGCTCGCTGCTGCCCGCAGGCGGCGGTGGCCCGGTCGGCTTGAAGACCTGTGGCGAGAACGACTGCTTGAAACCGAGATGGATGGGCGTGGTGAGGTTCAGGGTATTGCCGACGATGGAAGCGATCTCCACCACCTGCCCCTGGGAGCGGTGCCCGGTGGTGGTCGGTCCGTAGTCAGGTCGTTTGAACCAGGGACAGTTGCCGTCGTAGACGTAGGAGGTGTCATCGAGTTGATCGATCTGGATGATGTCGCCGGCTGCGAAGCCGCTCGCATTGGCTACCGGGATGGAGGTCGCGTCCTTGGGAACGTCAGCAGTGACGTTGACGGCGCTTCCCCAGGTGGGCCACAGGTTGGCCAGGTAGATCGCCGCCACCGAGCCGGCGGCCAGCGAGGCCCTGATCTTCGAGAGCGTGGGTCCATCTCCACGCAGCACCACGCCCTTGTTGATGGTGAGGTTCGAGGTCACCCGGTAGGTGCCCGCCGGGAGGTACACCACCTGCCCTTCCGGACAACCGTTGATCGCCGACTGGATGGCCGAGGTGGCGTCGGTGGTGCCGTTGCCGTAGGTGGCTGCGTTGATGGTAGCGCAGAGGGTCGTCCTGCTCGGAATCCCGCCGGGAATGCCTGGATTCCAGGTGGTGCGGCGTGCCAGCGGGATGATGCTTCCGGGTGTACCGGCATTGACCGTGGCAACGCCGGTCTTGGTCAGGTCCGCGACGCTGGTGGCGATGACCGTGTCGGTCCCTGCCACTGCCGGCGCCAGGTACACACCGTTCGCGTCGATGGTTCCGCCACCCGGGGAGACCAACCAGGTCACCGCGGTCGACTGTCCGGCGGTCGTTCCGGTAACGGTGGCCTGGAAGGTGATCGTGCCCCCCAGGGCAACTGAGGCCAGAGACGGGGTGACCGCCACCGCGATGACCGGGGCCGGCGCCGCAACGGTAAAGTTGACGTTCGACGAGTCGTGCCATGCGCCGGCGGCGTCCTGATAGGTGGTGTAGGAGTACCAGCCTCCCAGCGGGTCGGCGCTGGTGAACGCGCGCGATGCGGCCAGCGTCACGCTGGCGCCCGGCTGGATTGTCTGCGCCGGGAGCGAAGGGGTCAGATTGGTATAGGGGCCGCCGGCATTGGTTCCCCCAGGTGGCCGGGCGGCGATCGCAATGGTTTGAACGGCGATCGGACTGGCGCTGGTGTTCTGGTAGGTGACGGTGCCGTTCAAGACGTCGCCTGCTCTCACGGTCAGCTTGTCGAGCACCAGCGGTGACGAGATCACCAATCCGCCGGCTAGCGTAATCGTCCAGGTGTAGGAGGCCGGAGCCGAGACGTTGCCCGCCGGGTCAGTTGCCGTCACCGTGAAGGTGTGGCTGCCGGCGGCCAGGCCCGAGTAGCTCTGCGGGCTGGTGCAGGCAGCGGCAGCGCCCGAGTCGAGCTTGCAGCTGAAGGTCGAACCCGCCTTGCTCGAGCTGAAAGATAAGCTCGCCGCCGTTTCCATGGTCGGATTCGTCGGCGACGAGGTGATGCTCGCTACCGGCGGAATCAGATCGATCGTCCAGGCAAAGGAGGCCGGAGCCGAACTGTTACCCGCCGGATCGGCCGCCGTCACCGTGAAGGTGTGGCTGCCTGCGGCGAGGCCCGAGTAGCCCTTCGGGCTGGTGCAGGCGGCAGCGGCGCCCGAGTCGAGCTTGCAGCTGAAGGTCGAGCCCGCCTTGCTGGAGGTGAACGATAAGCTCGCCGTTGTCTGATTGGTCGGATTCGCGGGCGTGGCCGTGATGGTCGCCACCGGCTGAGTGAGATCGATCGTCCAGGTAGAGGTGGCCGGAGTGGAGACGTTGCCGGCCTGGTCGGTCGCCGTGACCGTGAAGGTGTGGTTGCCGGCAGCGAGGCCCGAGTAGCTCCGCGGGCTGGTGCAGGCGGCAGCGGCGCCCGAGTCGAGCTTGCAGCTGAAGGTCGAACCCGCCTCGGTGGACGTGAACGAGAGGCTCGCCGTCGTCTGGTTGGTCAGGGCCGGCGGCGAGGCCGTGATGCTGGCCACCGGCGCAGCCAGATCGATCGTCCAGGTAGAAACGGCCGGACTCGATACCTTGCCCGTCGGATCCGTCGCCGCCACCGTGAACGTGTGACTGCCGGCGGCGAGGCCGGAGTAGCTCTGCGGGCTGGTACACGTGGTAGCGGCGCCCGCGTCGAGCGTGCAGCTGAACGTCGAGCCCGCCGTGCTGGAAGTGAAGGAGAAGCTCGCAGACGTTTGATTGGTCGGATTCGCGGGAGAGGCCGTGATGCTTGCGACCAGCACGGTCAGATCGATCGTCCAGCTGTACGAGGTCGGAGCCGAAACGTTGCCCGCCAGGTCCGTGGCGGTCAGCGTGAAGGTGTGGCTTCCGGCGGCGAGCCCCGAGTAGCTCTGCGGGCTCGTGCACGCGGCAGCGGAGCCAGAGTCGAGCTTGCAGCTGAAGGTCGCGCCCGTCGGGCTGGAGGTGAAGGAGAAGCTCGCCGTCGTTTGATTGGTCGGGCTCGCGGGCGAAGCCGTGATGATCGCCACCGGCGGAGTCAGATCGATCGTCCAGGCAACGGAGGCCGGACTCGACGCATTGCCAGCCGGATCGGTCGCCGTCACGGTGAAGACATAGCTGCCAGCAACGAGTCCCGAGTAGTTCCGCGGGCTCACGCACGGTGCAGCGGCGCCAGAGTCGAGATTGCAACTGAACGTCGAACCCGCCTTGCTCGACGTGAAGGAGAAACTCGCTGCCGTCTGGCTGGTCGGATTCGCAGGCGAGGCTGTGATCGTCGCCACCGGAGTCGTCAGATCGATCGTCCAGCCAGAGGAGGCCGGAGTCGATACATTGCCCATCGGGTCGGTCGCCGTTACCGTGAAGGTGTGGTTGCCGGCGATGAGGCCCGAGTAGCTCCACGGGCTCGAGCAAGCGGCCACGGCGCCCGAATCGAGCTTGCAATTGAAGATGGAGCTTGCCTGGCTCGAGCCGAAAGAGAAGCTCGCCGTCGTTTGATTGGTCAAGCTCGGCGGCGAGGCCGTGATGGTGACGACCTGCATGCCGGGAATTGCGACTCTGACGGCGGCCGTCCGGCTTACCGGGAGGCCCATCGCGTCCGTCACCATGAGCGTATAGGTAGTGTCGGCGGAGGGCGCGACGATCACGGCGGCACCGCTCGCGATCGGGCCGATTCCCTGGTTGATGCGGCCCGTCCCTTTGCTGAAGGTCGCCGCCAGCGTGGCAGTCTGGCCCGGCGCGATGGTGGCCGGGCTGGCGATGAAGCTCTGGATCGTCGCCTCGGACGCCGTGGCGACCCCTGGGGGGCTGCAGGCTTCCATTGCAAAAAGCAGGGCTGTGAGTGCGAGTTGCCGAAACATCGCTGACCTCCGCCTGCGAATTGCGAGGCGCGTGCAACCCCCTGGTGTCGATTTTCGAACCTCTCCAGGAAAGTCTCTTTGGGCACGGGTTTGCCGCAAGGGAGGACGGTCCGCACATCCGTGGCGGCGGTGTTCAACGCGTTCCGAGAACCGCACGTGGAACGACTTCAAAGTTGAATCAGCCCAGACGACAAAATGCAAAATATCGATGTTGCGATGTGGGGACCGGTAAGGGAATGTCGCCAAGAAAATCGCGACCCGGCGGGCCGTCGATGCCGGCACGTTGCCGGGTGCGGAAGCATCGTCCGCTGTGTCGCGATGAAGACAGCGGTGAGCGGCCGCGTCTACAGCCGCCGCGCCGCCCACCGCGCGAAATACAGGCTGTACAGCGCCGCGCCCTGCCAGTCGACGGACACCTCGTTGGTCGACCAGCTGTCGTTGTCGGTGTAGCGGCCGTCGATCGGCGTCGTGCCGTCGCGCGGGAACGCGGGGTCGCCCCAGTAACCCCAGACGGGGACGGGCCAGCCGTCCGGCTTGGAGACGTCGTTCGGATCCGGCGCCGGGTTCGGGCCGCCTGCCACCATGCCGGGAAAGTCGTGCGGCGTTGCCCGGAGCGACGCCAGCCAGTGGTGGAACGCCCAGGTCTGGCTTCGCGTCGTTCCCGGCAGCCCGCTCACGTAGCAGAACTGGAGCAGGTTGCGCCCTAGCGCGTAGTGCACGTTGGCGAGCGCCTGGTCACAATCGGCTGCGTTCGCCACCGGATCTTCGAGGCACGCTTTCGCGTTGTACGAGTTGCTCCTGGTGAAGGCGGCGCCGATCGAACCCCAGTGGTAGCGCGTGGCCCATCCGAAGGGGTGCCTGCGGCCGTCCTCGCGGGCCGAGGCGGCGAGCACCCGCAGCCGCTCGCGCAGGTGCCGCTTGCGGGCGGGATCACCCGCCGGCGCCCGAAGGTAGAGCTGCGCTGCGAAGCCGTTCAGGTGGTGGTAGCTCGGATCGTATTGCAACTCGATGAAGCTTTCCTCGAAGTCGTCGCGGAAGCGCTGCTCGCCGCCGGCGAGCAGCATCCCGGCGGCGGCGAACATGCGCGCGTGCCGGCCGATCTCCGCGTTGCCGTCCGCCCGGTAAGCCGGGCAGGTCGGGCCGTCGCTGTTCTCGCTCCATCTCCGCTTGAGGTAGCGGTAGCCGCTCCGCGCCGCCTCCAGGCAGCGATCGGCGAACGCGGGGTCATGAGCGCGGTAGACCGTCGAGGCAAAGGCAAGGTTTCCCACCGCCCGGGCCGTCGCGAGCGTGCCCACTTCGCCTTGCCGGTACGACGGCACGTTGTTCGGCGTGTTGGTGCCGTACGCGCGGTACTGGTCCTGGCAGGTGGTATTGCGGAAGCCGCCCGATGCGTCCTGCACCGAGAGCAGCCATTCCAGGCCCCATCTCGCCTCGTCGAGGAGGTCCGGCACGCCGTTGCCCGACTCGGGCAGATTGCTGTCGTCGTCGGCCGGCCGGAAATCGCTGAAGGCCTCGAGCAGCCAGAACAGCGCGGTATTGAGCGACGCGCTGTAGATCGAGAGGTCGCCTGCATCGTGCCAGCCCATCCGCACGCCGGGAGGAGCCTTGTCGGCGTCGCTCGGATGAACCCATGGCCCCTCCGCGTGCGCCGCATCGACCGCTGTGAACGCGCGCTGGTAGTAGAACCAGCGCTGCACGGCCCGCAGCGGGCGGCCGAACACGTCGGGGCCGATCTCGAAGGGGAAACTGGCGTCGCTTCCGTCGGCTTCGATCCTGTATCGGCCCGGTGTCGTGAGGTTCGAGAAGTCCCCGATCCACACCGTGTCGATGGACCCGAGAAGGTCGGTCTTCACCGTTCGCACCGGAGCTCCGCCGTCGAAGACCACCGCGCCATCCCGCTCGCCCCTGACCTGAAATCTTTTGAACGCGTGCGCCGACGTGAACTGCTTCGGCATGGAGGGGGCGTAGCCGACCTGCGAAGCAGCGAGGTGCGCGAAGGGGCGCTCGACCACCTTCATCGCGAACCGGTTGCGGCCGTTCCAGCGCGCCAGCGCGCGTTTCGCGATATGCTTCCCCACCCCGGACGCCAGGAGCACCAAAGCGAGCGCCGCAAGGCTGGCGACTGCGGCGAGGGCAAGACCGGTACTCCTCTTCACTCGGGGCCTCCGGGCAGCGGCATGAAAACATGCTCGTGGGGAGGTGTCATCTGGCGAGTGGCGGACCGCATCGCGACGCGCGCCCGACTGCGTCCGGAGGACGACGGTGGCAGCATCGCGCGCGTGTACCGGCGGCCGGACATGCGGGCCTTGGCGCTTGCGCTCGTGCTCGGATGCCGGCCGGCGCCGCCGCCGTACCCAGGCAGCCTGATCTCGGTCGCCGTCCACGTGTCGCCCGCGGGCATCCGCGTCGGGCGCGTGAAGGTCTCGGCTGACGCCGTGCCGGGGATGGCGTTGCGCCGCGGCGGCCAGGATGGGTTCAACGGCGCGATCGCCGTCCAGCCCGGCCCTCACAGCGTCGCCATCGAGGTGTTCAACGACGCGGGCATCCGGGTGGGCGGCGCGTCCTTCCTGGTCTCGTCGGCGCGGGGCTCGCCGGCGTTGCTCGATGCGACGGTGCAAGTGCTCGCCCCGGAGGATAGGGGCGCCGCAGGCGGGCCGAGTGTCGATGCGATCGTCGCGCCGCGGAGCTCGGCAGTGCAAGGCGAGCGGATGCTGTTGCAGGGTGTGGTGAGGTCGACGACCGAGCTGGTTGTCTCCTGGACAGCGGCGCCATCGGGGTGCGGCACGTTCGCGCAACCTGCCGCTGCCTCGACGGAGTGGACTGCGGTCGCTCCGGGCCCCTGCACCATCACGCTCACCGCGGCGAACAGCCGCGACCGCCGCAGCGTCACCGTCGTCGTACGAAGCCAGGGTCGGTCGTTCGAGTACCCGCTCCAGGTCGCCCCCGGGGGAAGGTACCTGGTCGACCAACGCGGCATGCCGTTCTTCATCAAAGGGGAGACGGCGTGGCTCGCGCTCGCAAACCTCACCGAGGGCGAGCAGGAGCGGTACTTGGCGGACCGCGGCGCCAAGGGATTCAACCTGGTCGAAGTGATGCTGACCAACCACGACTACACCACGAGCCCCAGCCCGGTGCCACCTTCGAATCGCGCCGGCGAGCAGCCGTTCCTGAAGCCGGGCGATTTCTCCACGCCCAACGACGCATATTTCGATCGGGCGGTGGCGTTCGTGGATCGCGCGGCGGCCCACGGGATCGTGGTGCTGCTCGCCCCTGGCTACCTGGGCTTCGACGGCGGGCGCGAGGGCTGGTGGCAGGAGCTCAATTCTCCCGTGAACACGCGGAGCGTCTGCGCCGGTTTCGGCCGGTACCTCGGGACCCGGTTCAAGGAGAAGAAGAACCTGATCTGGCTGGCGGGAGGCGACTTCACGCCGCCCGCCGGCTCCGAGGGCGAGGCGCGCCACAGGGAGATCCTCGACGGCATCCGCGCTGCCGGGGCATCCCAGCCATGGACCGGGCACTGGAACGTCGAACACCTGGGTGGCATCTCCACCGATCAGGCGCGTTTCCTCGATGCCATGACCCTCAACGGGGTCTACCAGTACGCCAGCACGTACAGGTACGCCGGCCGCGCGTATGACGTGCAGCCTGCGCGGCCGGTATACCTGCTCGAGAGCACGTACGAGCACGAGGACCCCGGAACAGACGCGCAGCCGTTCCGGAAGGCGTGGTGGTGGACGATGCTCTCGGGCGGCACGGGCGTGCTTTGGAGCAACAACTTCCTCTGGATGTGCGAGACGGCGCGCGGCGTCCATCGGGCCGAGTATGGCGATACCGATCGCGCCCTCTCGTCCTGGTCGGACGAGCTCGAGTCCAGAGGGACGTTCGAGGCGCTGTACCTGCACGCGTTCTTCGAGGGGCTGCCGTGGCACCGACTGGTCCCCGCCGGCCCGTCCTCCGGCCTTGGCCAGCTGGTCAGCTCCTGGCAGTGGTGGGGCGAGCGGCGCATCGTTGCGGCTTCGACGCACGAAGGAGACCTGCTGGTGGCCTACGTCCCGCCGACCGGAAGCGGATCGCGGAGCTTCAATCTCGATCTGTCCCGCATGCGCGGCCCCGCCCGCGCCCGCTGGTACGACCCGAGCGCTGGCGCGTGGTTGCCCGTCGCCGGGATCCTTCCCCGCGCGGCCCGCGTCGCGGTGGCGACGCCAGGCACGAACGCCGCTGGAACGAACGACTGGGCCCTGGTCCTCGAGGCCGCCCCGTCACCTTGACCGCACGCCCTCGCCGATCCGGAAGACGGAGGCATACCGGATCTGCCAATCGGACCTTCTCCTGTCGATGGGTTCCAGGCCCCAGTACTTGTGAGGCCAGCTCACCCTCAGCGAAGGGTCGCCCTCGTGGATTTCCTCCAGGAGATCCGGGACGGGTTTCCAGCCGAGGTCGCGGGCCACCTTCGTTCGCACGTCCAGGTCGACTCCCGAAACGAAGAGATGCCCACCCGGCACGAGCAGTCGCACGAGGTTGCGAAGGCACCTCTCCGCATCCGGCGGGGGCATGTGGCAAAGAAACCGGTTTGCCACCACGATGTCCTGGGGCCCGAGCGCTTCGACAATCCGGGGGTCTCCGGCATCGCCGACCTCCCAGGTGATCCCTTCCCGGACCCACGGCTTGATCCTGAACCGGTCCCCGTTCTTCTCGAACATCTCCTCCCGTTCCATTGCCGTCATGCGCTCGAAGATCGGCTCATTCACCAGCTCGGACACTCCCGGCTCGTAGAGACCCTTTCGGCCGGCTTCCAAGGCATCCGCCGAAATGTCCACGGCCCGCATCTCGAGCTTGACGTCCGGCTGCGCGGAACGGAGTGCCCATGCGATGGAATACACCTCGGCCCCATTGCTGGAGCCAAGGACCGCGATCCTGACCCTGCGGCCCCCGCTCCCCAGGCCCGAGAGCCGGCGGAGCAATTCCAATTCCGGGCGGTTCCGGAGGAAGAAGGTACCCAGATACATCCGGCGGTCCTGCAGGCCAACCAGGGAATGCACCAGATGAGCGAAGGATCTGAACGGGCCAAGGGCCGTCAATGATGGGGGCAGGCGGTTCCAGATCCACTCGTTCAGTCGCAAGCAGGCGCCCACCGGGGACCTTCCGAACATCCGCAGCTTCGCCATCCTTCTGAGAATCGCTTCGACCATGGGCTGGTGTTAGCGCGGTGCCGCTGCGCAAAGGTGATTGAAGATGTGCGCGTATTGTTGATCCAGGGCCTTGCGATAATCCTCTACTTTCCGCTCGATCAAGGACTTGACCATCCCGGCATTCTTCTCCAGCTCGAGGAATTGCTCCAACAGCAGATCGACATCCAACCGATCGATGTTCTGGCAGTATTCGCCCATTCCCACACCCGCCATCAACGACGCGATCTTTTCGTGGTACGAAAGCGCGACGACCGGCTTGTTGAGCAACAGCGCCAACAAGATGTTGTGAAAGCGGGTGGCAATGACCATGTCTGCTTCCGCGAGCTGCGCGATGAGCTGTTCGACGGACGATACCGGCTCGTCGATGACCTGCCCCTTCTCGTACTTCGACCCCCTCTCCTGCAATCGCTTGATCACGTCTCCTTTGATGCGGCGGTCGTACGACGAGTCGCCAATGAGCAGCCGGACGGTGTACTTGCGATCGAGCAGCCAAGCCAGGATGTTGGTCGTCTTCTCCAGATAGTCCTGATAGATGGCTTCGCTGTATTCGTGGATGGAGCCTTTGCCGTAGTAGTCCATCAGGCCCAGGCAAATGACGCGGGGGCCTCCATCCCGGCTCCTCGATCCGTGGGTCTCGGGCCTCAAGCTGAAGGCAAGATCGGGATAGACGAGGTCGTTCCGCGTGTCGAAGCCGATGCTGGCCAGGTAATCCTTGGAGAACTCGTCTCGATACGATCGGTAGTCTGCCAGTGAGATGGCCCGTTTAACGATCCACCGGCTCAACGGGTGGGCTATCGGGCCGGCGCCGACGCTGACGAAGAGCAGCTTGCACCGACGGATTTTAGCAAGGATGGACCATTTGAGTATTTCGTAGTGCAGGTCGAACGGGCCGATGCCGAAATCTCCCAGCATTCCCGTTCCGGTCATGACGAGCAAGCCGGTGCCCTTCAACACCCTGAATGCCTTGAGCCATTGGATCGCTTCGAGCGGCAGGCGAATCAGCAGGCGCCTGAGGAACCGGATGATGGCGGGAGCGTTCTGATCGTGCTCCGTGGATGTCGAGCCTTTGGCGTACCGATAGGAGATGAGAGATGCGGGAATACCGTGTCTGGCGGATGCATCCTGCGGGAACGTGCAGATGCAGTTTGCTCTCGCGTCCGGCAGGAACCTGGTCACGTTCTGTAAAATAGCTTGCAGTGTGCATTCGTTTCCGAAGTTCTGCATGCCGAAATTGCCGAAGAAGCTGATCGTCGTTGGCTTCAATTTGAACGTGCCCTTCGTCTGTACGGTGAGTTGACGCAGTGTAGCGCACCAGCGCGGTGTGCGCGCGTCAGTCGTGCTAGGAAGGGACGATGAATCAGGACGAGGCACCGGGTAGCGCCCGTGCCACGATCGCGAGGAATGCATTCCACCTCGTGCTCGGGCAGGTGGCGACCACCGCGCTGGCGATCGTGTTCAGCGCGGCGCTCGGACGTTCACTCGGCGCCCGGGACTTCGGCGTCTACTTCCTCGTCACTTCGTTCGCGACCTTTGCTTACGTGCTCGTCGACTGGGGGCAGCAGTTCTACGTCATTCGCGAAGTGGCCCGGTCCCCGGATCGCGGCAGCCGGCTGCTCGGGACCGCCCTCGTCCTGCGCATCGCGGGCGCAGCGCTGGTGATGGTTCCCACAGGACTCGTGGCCTGGGTGCTGGGATACGACGCCCGCACGTGCTGGTTCTCCGTCGCCTTCATCGTCGTCAGCCTCCCGTTCTTCCTCGCGCAGAGCTACGGAATGGTCTTCCGCGGCCGCGATCGCATGGGGCTGGACGCCTGGGTCTCGGTGGCGAACAAAGCCGCCTTGCTCGCGCTAGCCCTCGCAGCGCTCTCTCTTGGCACAGGCCTCTCCGGCGTAGGCGCGGCGCAGGCCCTGTCGGGCCTGGTCGCGCTCGCGCTGGCCGCGGGGCTCTATCGTCGCGTGACCACCGGCCCGCTACAGTTCTCGAGGCAGACCGCGCGGGAGGTGATGGCGGGCGGCAGCGCCCTGGTCACGATGATGGTGGCCGTCTCCGCGCAGCCTTACCTGGACGCGATCATCCTCTCCAAACTCGCGCCTGGAGAAGCAGTGGGCTGGTTCGGCGCTGCCAGGAACATCATGGGCACGCTGCTGGCGCCCGCGCTCATCCTCGGCGCGGCCGAGTTCCCGCGGCTTTCGCGAGCCGCGGCGGACACTGCCACCTTCAAGGAGGAGGTCCGAGCCGCGCTGCGTCCCATCCTCTGGCTCGGCGCACTCGGCGGCGTCGGCACGTTTCTCTTCGCCGACCTGGCGATCGCGATCATCTACGGCCAGCGGAACTTCACCCCTGCAGGGTCGATCCTCAAGGTCTACGGCCCCGCCCTCTTCCTCGTCTTCATCGACGTGCTCTTCGGAAATGCTCTCACGGCGTTGGGGCGGGCGACTGCGCTCTCCGTCGCGAAGATCGGCAGCGTGGTGCTCAGCACCGCGCTGGATCTGATCCTCATCCCGCTCTTCCAGAACAGCACCGGCAACGGCGGGTTGGGGGTCGTGGTCGCCTTCGCGACCAGCGAGGCCGTCGTGTTTGCCGGCGCTCTGTTCCTCTTGCCGAGAGGAAGCCTTGGGCCAACCGCCGTCCTGGACGTGGGACGGGCGCTCGGCTCGGCGGTGATCACGGCGCTCCTCTTCCGATGGATGCCGCCGCTCCCCTTCTACGTCGGGTTGCCCGTCTGCGTGCTCGCGTTCTCACTGTGCTCTGTCGCGCTCGGACTGGTCCGGCGCGCCGACGTACAGTTGCTCCGGGCGCTCCTGCGCCGAGGTAGGCCCGCGGCGCCATATCCCGCCGCCCTCCAGCGAAATGACGGCACATCGCCTGTCGCATAGTTGACGCGTCGCATAGTCGACGCGCCGGCTCGCCTTCGCACCTCGCTCGCTGCAAATCAGGCGAAGCGTACTTAATGTTACAGGTTGACGGTTGGCGAGGTCATTTCTCTCCTGGGACGGAAAACGATGAGGATCCTTCTCACCGGAAGCCGCGGTTACATCGGGACCGTGATGGCCCCGTTCCTGCTCGATGCCGGCCAGGAGGTGGTCGGGGTCGACACCGATCTCTACCGCCGCTCCACCTTCGGCCCCTGGCGCGAGTCGATCCGGACCCTCTGCAAGGACGTGCGCGAGATCCAGGTCGCCGATCTGCGCGGGTT
>Ga0137403_10001476_pt1 | contig 29558 bp, 26 predicted proteins | sample CZOMad2_1_16fung_FD_122057 | JGI IMG/M metagenome (GOLD analysis project Ga0137403, IMG submission 122057) | Vadose zone soil fungal communities from Angelo Coast Range Reserve, California, USA - CZOMad2_1_16fungal (Hybrid Assembly) | ecosystem: Environmental > Terrestrial > Soil > Vadose zone... | reverse complement strand
TTCGCCAACACCAAGCAGAAGGCGGTCAAGTCGTCGATGATCTCCGATCTGCGGAACCTGGCGACGGCGCAGGAAGCGTTCTACGCCGACTCGACCAAGTACGCGACCACCTACGGCACCACGTTGGCCAACGGCACCGTGCCTTTCACCGTCAGCCAGAACAACGCGCTGGCCATCAGCTCCGGCTCCAACGCGTCGGGCTGGGCGGCGACGGTCACCAACGTTGGCTATAACGTCGGCACCTCACACTGCGGCGTGTACGTCGGGGCGGCCTTCAGCGGCTCGCAGACGGGTGCCACGGCCGAGGGCGTGCCGGGCTGCGAGTAAGCCGGTCCATCGGAGTGTTCGCGGCTGTTTGAACGAGGCGCGGGCTGATGCCCGCGCCTTGTTCGCTTCAATGCTCTTGCAAAATTCGGCCACCACCCTCGTAGGGTGGGATCGCGCATCTTCTGACGGTTGAGCCTAAGTAGATGGTGCCAAGGGCGTTATTCGGCCCAAGGCGGCAGGTGGCACATGTGTTGCCCGTTCAAGTACCCGGAGATGCCACACCCGGCTCCGGTCCCCGTCGATCTACCCATTGGAGGAAGTATGTCGAACCGTAAGGGCTTTACCCTGATCGAGCTGCTGATCGTAGTCGTGATCATCGGCATCTTGGCCGCGATCGCGATTCCGAAGTTCGCCAACACCAAGCAGAAGGCGGTCAAGTCGTCGATGATCTCCGATCTGCGGAACCTGGCGACGGCGCAGGAAGCATTCTACGCCGACTCGACCAAGTACGGGACCACCTACGGCACCACGTTGGCCAACGGCACCGTGCCGTTCACGACCAGCCAGAACAACGCGCTGGCCATCAGCTCCGGCTCCAACGCGTCGGGCTGGGCCGCGACGATCACCAACATCGGCTACAACACCGGCACCTCACACTGCGGCGTGTACGTCGGGGCGGCCTTCAGCGGCTCCCAGACGGGTGCCACGGCCGAGGGCGTCCCGGGCTGTCAGTAACCAACAGGTTGGCCTGGCGGGGGCGTGGAACCTACTACCATGCCTCCCGCCGCGGCCAAGCCGCTCGGATCTGAGTTCGGTAGTGAAGTCATCGTCGATCAGGGACGCGTCCGCTCCGGCCAGGGCGGGCGCGTCGGCGCACATCCTGGCCGCCCGGGCGGGATGAACCGTCATGCGTTCTCGCTCGCTTTCCACTGAATTGCTGGTCAACCTCGGCTTCGTCACCTCGGCTGCGGTAATAGTGGTGGGGCTCACCACGGTGCTGCTGGCGGGCGGCGAGCTCGATGCCACCATACGGCCGCTCGTGTTCCTCTGGCTCGGCAGCACCGTGGTGTTCGTGCTGTTCGGCGCCTATGTCGTGCGCCGGCTGGTGATCGCGCCGCTCCAGCGGTTGTCGGCGGAAGCGGACCTGCTGGCTGAGGGCCGCCTCGACGCCGCCACGCCGGGTTACGCGAGCCGCGAGCTGGTGCACCTGTCCAGTCGTTACCGGGCCATGGCCGAGAGCCTGCTCGACGCGCAGAGCCAGATGGTGCGAGTGGAGAAGCTGGCTGGAATCGGCAGTCTCGCGGCCGGTGTGGCGCATGAGGTTCGCAATCCCTTGGGTGCGCTGGGCACCTATGTGGACGTGCTGCGGCGCCGCGGGGTGGACCAGGAGGTTACCGATGCCATGCGGGGTGCCATCGAGCGGATCGAGCGAACCGTGCAGAGTCTGCTCACCTATGCCAAGCCGGGCGTCGGGCACGGTACCACCGATCTCAACGCCGCGGTCCGGGCGAGCCTCGACTTCCTGACCGCGCAGGGGATGCTCAAGGAGCAACGGGTCCGAGTCGAGCTCGAGCCCGGTCTGTCCCCGGTGCGAGGTGATGAGCACCTGCTCGAGCAGGTGGTAGTCAACCTGGTGGTCAACGCGTGCCAGGCATCGCCGGGCGGCGCGCTCGTCGTCGGGACCACGCGAGAGAGCTTCGAGCCGCGCCACTGGGCGGCGACCCGGGCTGGTGACGGCTGGCGACCGAGCTTGGAAGCCGCTCGGGTCGGCCGCAACCCCGCCTGGTCCGGGCGCCCGCGGCACCCGGAGCTCGCGGCCGGCACGCCTGGCGTGCTGCTGTACGTGGCGGATGACGGACCCGGCGTGCCCGAGGCCGATCGGGAGCGGGTGTTCGACCCGTTCTACACCACCAAGGACCCGGGTGAGGGAACCGGACTGGGTCTTGCTATTGTCGCCCGCACTGTGCACGACGCGGGCGGCACTGTCTGGGTGGATCGTGCGCGCGAGGGCGGCGCGGTGTTCAAGGTGTTCCTTCCTCTCGCCTGGCAGTCTGTGCCAAATGTCGCGGAAAGCAGCTATGCGCCTGCTCATCGTTGACGACGACGCCGACCTCCGCCAATCGCTGAGCCTGCTGCTCCGCGAGGCGGGCTATGACGTGGTGGCCGAAGCCGATCCCGAAGAGGGTCTCCGGCGGGCCATTGCGGAGGATTTCGACCTCATCCTCTGCGACGTAAAGATGCCCCGGCTGGACGGGCTCGCCTTTCTGCGGCGATACCGCGCCGAGCGCGGCGCCGCGCTCATGATCATGATGAGCGCCTACGGCGCCGAAGACGCGGCCCTCGCCGCTATGCGCGAGGGCGCCTACGACTACATCCGGAAGCCCTTCCGTCCCGACGAAGTCACCATGGTCGTGCGGAAGGCGGAGGAGCGGGAGCGGCTCCGGCGCGAGGTCGAGACCCTCCGGTCGAGCATCGGGGCCGACGCCGCACGCGACCTGGTTGTGGCTGAGAGCAGGGCCATGCGAGATCTGCTTGAGTTGGCGAGCCGGGTCGCCCGGCACAACACCACCGTCCTCATCACCGGCGAGAGCGGCACGGGTAAGGAGGTGCTCGCGAAGGCGATCCACCGAATGAGCCCGCGGCACGACATGAGCTTCACCGCGATCAACTGCGCGGCGATTCCCGAGCAGTTGCTCGAGTCCGAGCTCTTCGGGCACACCAAGGGCGCCTTCACCGGCGCCACAGCGGACCGGGCGGGCCTGTTCGAGACGGCTCACCAGGGGACGCTGCTGCTCGACGAGATCGGCGACCTGCCGTTCGGCCTCCAGGCCAAGCTGCTCCGCGTGCTCGAGGAGGGGGAGATCCGGCGGGTGGGCGGACGCGAGGGGAAAAAGGTGGACGTGCGGGTTATCGCAGCGACCGCCAAGCCGTTGGATCAGGCGGTGGAGCGGGGCGAGTTCCGCCCGGACCTGTACTACCGGCTCGATGTGGTGCGGCTCCAGATCCCACCATTGCGCGAGCGCCCCGAGGACATTCCCGCGCTGCTCACCCATTTCGCGGGGCAGGCGGCCCAGCGGTTGGGGCACCCGGTGAGCATCACTCCCCAGGCGCTGACGATGCTTTCGGAGCACGCCTGGCCGGGAAATGTCCGCGAGCTGCGCAACGCGGTCGAGCGTGCCGCGGTGCTTAGCGGTGCCAAGGCGCTCGATTGGGCCGACTTTTCCCTGGGCAACGGAGGGAGCCGCAACGGCCACGGCGCGCAGCCGCACAACGGCTCGTTCGATCTCCGGGTACAGGTCGAAGAGGTCGAGCGGGCGCTCATTCTCCGGGCCCTCGAGGCGTCAAAGGGCAACCGGCGCGAGGCAGCTCATCTGCTCGGCATCAGCCTGCGCACCCTCTTCTATAAGCTGCGGCGGGTCCACCAGCCCCACGACTGAGGCTGCTGCAACCCGCTGCAGCCTTCGTTGCCGGTCGGCCCGTTCGTGCGCCAACCCTTGCACTCCGCGCACGTCTCTGCGCGATGCCGCTTGCACTGATTCGGTACGGTCGGTGTCCCCCAACGACTTAGCCTTTGGTACGGCCCCTGCTTTGATACCTGTGCGATCCCGTATAGCACCGGCTCTCGCTCGCCTGGGAGGCAGTCTCTTGGCTAAACCCGACCGTCGCGGCTTCACGCTGATCGAGACCGTCATTGTTCTCGGCGTCGCGGGCGTGCTGATGATCATCGGATGGCCCCGGGTGCAACGACTGCTCCTGCAGGCCAACGTCCACAGCGCGCGCAGCTCCGTCATCGGCCACTACCAGCAGGCCCGCATGGGCGCCCTTCAGAGCGGGCGCGCCACTTCCGTGTGGTTCAGCAGCAATCGGATGTGGGTGACGGCCAGCCCACGACTGACGGCCTGCGGCGGCTGCACCTCTGACACGCTGGGTGTGGTGTACGACCTGAATCAGCGCTATGGCGTCTCGGTGGCGGCCTCGCCCGATACGGTCGTGAGCCTCAGTGCCCGCGGGCTCGGGATATCAGCCAACTCCATGACCATTGCCCTCACCCGGGCCGGGGTCCGCGACACCGTAGTGATCAACCAGATCGGGAGAGTGGCCAAGTGAGGACCGAGCGCGGATTCACGGTGGTGGAAGTGGTGGTGGCCATGCTGGTGCTCATCATCGGCGCCACCGCTCTGGTCGGATCGTCGGGGCTGGTCAGCCGCCAGATCGGGCGCGGGCGTGCCATCGGCACGGCCACCCAGGTGGCGGTACAGCGTCTCGAGGTCCTCAGGCGCGCGGCCAACCGGCGCACCAGCGTGGGCGGCACCCGTTGCCAGCACACCGATTTCGCCGGCGGCACCGCCACGACCCAGGGAATGAGCGAAAGCTGGGGGGTTGGCAGCGGCGCGCTGCGCCCCGTCGCCGACACCGTCATCTATGCCCGCACCGGCGGCACCAGCCGGGTCATTCTGAATACCCTCATCGCGTGCTACTGACCCCTATGCGGACTCAGCGCGGCTTCACGCTCATCGAGCTGCTCGTCGCCATGCTCCTCATGGTGGTCGTGAGCGGCGCACTCTATCGACTCCTCACCGGCACCCAGCGGCTGTCGCGGTCTCAGTTCGAGCACGCCGACATGCAGGCCAACATGCGGGCGGGGGCCCTGGTGGTTCCGGCCGAGCTGCGGGAGCTCGGCTACGACACGTCCACCACCCTCGGCGGCGCGGCGAACTCGGATATCATCGCCATGGCGGCCGACAGCGTCGTCATTCGGGCGATTCGGGCCAGCGGCGTCATCTGCCAGCTGGCGAGCAACACCATCACCGTCGATACCAGCCGGAACTATTCGGCGCTGCGTCTGCCCGTGGGGGGCGCTGGCCACGATTCGCTGATGATCTTCAACGAGTCGGATCCCACGATCCGCACCGACGACCAGTGGGTCCGGCGTCGGCTCGAGGCCAACCCGACGGCGGGCACCTGCCCGGCGGCGGCGCCCTGGAACAGCCACGCCGGCCTCAATCTCTCGGTAACGAACATTCCATGGGCCTCCGGCGGCAGCTGGCCCAGCGACAGCTTCACCGTGGGCTCGGCGATCCGGGTGTTCGAGCCGGTGGTCTACAAGTTCTACACGAACGGCGGGCGCACCTGGCTGGGGAGCTATTCCCTGTCACCGCTAGGCACGGTCCAGCCGATCCTCGGCCCGCTCGCCTCCACGTCCGGGTTTGCCTACCTCGATTCCGCCAGCACCGTGACGGCTACGCCCGCCGCCGTGCGCACCATGCGGATCACGATCGTGGCCCAGAGCGACCGCCCCATCTCGTCCGGCCCGAGCGGTGGGCTGGCGCTGCAGAACGACAGCATGGTCACGCTGGTAGCCCTCAGGAACACGCTCCGATGAGCGCCGACAAAGGAGTTCCGATGCGTACCCCGCACCTGCGAAACGAGCGCGGCATAGCGTTGGTCGTTGCCGTGGTCGCCCTGGTGGTGATCGGCGCGATCGTAGCCGGCACCTTCTTCGTCAGCAACGTCGAGCAGCGCTCGGCGCAGAACGTGGTCGTGGCGGCGGCCGCCCAACAGGCAGCCGAGGGCGGGCTCGAGGATGCCGTCGGCAACATCAAAGCGGGCGACTATCCCTTCGGTGTCGCCGACAGCACCGCCTACGCAACCAACGTGGCGCTGACCACGACCACGTCTTATACGGTCTGGGTGTTCCCGGTCAACGCGAGCACCTGGTTGTTGAAGTCGGTCGGGACCTCGAACGGCGCGACCAGCACCCTGGGCGAGGTGGTGAAGGCGGCCGTTGCCAATGCCCCGGCAACGTCGCCGGTCATCGTGGCGGCGCCGGTGACGTTTAACGGCAACTCGTTCGTGCTGGATGGGAACAACGCCAACCCGCCGATTGCGACGGGTTGTCCGCCGTCGCCCAGCCCGGCGCAGGTGTATGCGCTCCGGAGCCAGACCACGACCGGCATGAACAACGGCGACCGGGACAACCTGCTCGGCATCACGGGAGGCTCGGCACCTGCTGGTACGGGTTCGGCACTTGCGAACGACCCCTCGGTTGCTGCGTTGATGGCGACGATCTTCGGCACCGGCGGCACCTACGACCAGTTCCGGAGCGCGGCGACCCTGGTCTATGCGCCTGCGACGTACACCCAGCGGCAGCCATCCACCGTGGTCGTCAACACGGTGACCAAGTGCAACTACGCCGATAACAGCAACTGGGGCGAGCCTAAGACCACGACGCCTTCATGCAACAGCTACTTCCCGATCGTGCTGGGGACGTCGAGCTACGGCAATCCGTTCAAGATCACCGGCGACCGGGGCCAGGGCGTGCTGCTGGCCGACGGCGATCTGGAGCTGACCGGTGGCTTCGAGTGGTACGGGCTCATTCTGGTGAAGGGGAGCTTCAAGATCACGGGCACCGGCGCCAAGGTGTTCGGCGCCGTGATCGCGCAGAACGGCGCCACGGTGGACGACAACACCTTGTCCGGTAACACACACATCACTTACTCCACCTGCGCCATCAGCCGGGCGCTCAATGGCGTGGCGTCGGTTCGGCCGGCCGGCACCCGGGCCTGGACCCAGCTCTACTGAGGGGTCATCCCGCTGCCGTGCATAGCGAGAGCCGGATTGCGAAAAGAGGAGGGGGCCCTGGCGGGCCCCCTCCTTCGTTTGGCCCCACCCGCGAGGCCCAACCGCAGTTCCACCAACGCGTTTGCCGGTCAGGCCCCCCCTCGGCACACGGGTTGCACCCCCAGAGTGCAAGCCAGCGCCTTGTCCGGGCGGCTGGCGCTCAGGTTTCAGATACCGCGTTCCGATAGCTGTAATCGGTGACTGTCAGGGCCGGAGCCGATCGCCGGCATGGCGATGTCGCGTAAATACTGACCTGACTTGCGTTTGAATGAGTTGGTCCCGGAGCGTCTTCTGATTGACAATCCGGTAGTGGAATGGTAGCGTAGGCGTTCACAACCCCATAACAATCGGGCACCTATGGCACTGTTCGGTCGCAACTCGACCACCGTGGGCCTGGATATCGGTAGCGGGCTGATCAAGCTCGTCGCCATATCGCATCGCTCCGGCGAGCCCGTCCTCACCAAGGTCGCCTTCGCTTCGGTAGTGAGCGACGCGATCGTCGAGGGCGAGGTCATGGACCCCGCGCTCGTCGCGGATGCCATCAAGGGCCTCCTCGCGACTGCCGGTATCAAGACGAAACAGGTCGTGACGGCCGTGGGCGGCCGCGACGTGATCATCAAGAAGATCGCGATGGATCGGATGAAGGAGGCGGAAGCGCGCGAGGTCATCCGTTGGGAGGCCGAGCAGCACGTCCCCTTCGACATGGACAACGTCGAGCTCGACTTCCAGATCCTGGATCCGGAGGGCGAAGGCCTTCAGATGACCGTGCTCCTGGTCGCGGCCAAGCGCGAGCTGATCGAGACCAAGCTCGCGCTCCTCGCCGAGATCGGAGTCGAGCTGAGCATCATCGACGTCGACGCCTTCGCGCTGCACAACGCTTTCGAGGTCAACTACCCCGAGGCCATGCGCGGCGTAGTCGGGCTGGTCAACATCGGGAACGAGACCACCAACATCAACATTCTCGACGACGGCATCCCGGTTCTCAACCGCGACATCTCGATCGGCACCCGGCGGTTCCGGGAAGATCTCCAGCGCGAGCGCGGAGTGTCCGCGGACGACGCCGACAAGATGCTCCAGGGCCACGAGCCGAGCGACGTGCTCCAGCCGTTTCTGGAGTCTCGCGGCGAGGAGCTCGCGGTCGGCATTGAGCGCGCGGCGGCGTTCCTCCAGAGCGCGAGTCGCTCGGCCGGCGGCCTGTCGCGCCTGTACATCACCGGCGGCGGCTCTCGCATTCCCAGCCTCGGCAAGGTCCTGGGCGACCGGCTCCGGCTGCCGGTGCAGGCGGCCAATCCGCTCGAGCGGCTCCAGGTCGCCGACGGCGTCTTCGACGCCATGAACGTGGACGAAGTCGCGCCGCTGCTCATGCTCCCGATCGGCCTCGCGCTCCGCTCGGCCGCGTGACCACCTTCACCGGACGCGTCGCCTCATGATGATCACGGTCAATCTCCGACCCGGCCTCAAGCGCAAGCGCGCCGGATCGCCTCTCGCCGGGGCCCTCGCGGGCGCCAAGGCGTTCGGCGCCCGGGTCAAAGACCCGGCGCTCCTCGTCGCCGTCGCGGCCTGGCTGGGCGTGGCCGGATGGCTGGGCTACACCTGGGTCAGCAACACCACCGAGCTCCGCGCCCTCGAGCCCCATCTCGAGCAGAGCCGTGCGGAGCACAAGCGCTTCAAGTCGTTCCTCGACCAGAAGCACAAGCAGGAGCAGATCCGCGACTCGCTGGTTACCCAGATCACGACGATCCAGGGTGTGGACGGCGATCGCTACGTGTGGCCCCACGTGCTGGACGAAGTCACCCGCGCCCTGCCGGCCTACACCTGGCTGGTCGACCTATCGGCCGCCGCTGCGCCGCCGCCGCCACCGGTTCCGGCCGGTCAGGCCAAGGACGCCAAGAAGCAGCCGGTCGACTCGACCCCCCGCGGGCTCTTGTTCCAGCTGAACGGCCGCACGGTGGACATCCAGGCCTATACCCGGTTTCTCCGGAACCTCGAGGCCTCGCCCTGGATCACCGACGTCATGCCGGTCTCGGCGCAGACCATCGTCGAGCAGGAGCGCGCCGTGACCGCGTTCACCATTCGCGCCCGGTTCAAGCAGGCCGACTCGGCCTACATCCGGACAGTCCCGCTCAGCCAGTCGGTGAGGTGAGGCCATGTCCTCCAAGGCAACTCCGCTCTTTCTGATCCTGCTCGCGGCGATCGTGGGCTACATCGGCTACCAAGGGCTCGAGATCGCTGGCGTGCCCGGGCTCTCGTTGCAGAAGGCGCACGCGGCCGCGATCCGGGACACCATCGCCAAGTTCGAGACCGAAACCGACAAGGCGAAGAAAGAGCTCGCCAAGGGAACCGTCGACGATCTGCGCAAGAAGCTCGAGACCTACCGGTCGAGCCTCGCGCTGCTCCGGCGGCTCGTGCCCGACCGGAACGAGGTCCCCAACCTGCTCGATGACATCTCGACCCGCGGCAAGATCCGCGGTATCACGCTGTCGCAGGTGATACCGCAGGCGGTCGAGGCGGGGCCGGCGCCGTTTGACACCTACAAGTACACCCTCTCCGTCATCGGACGCTACGATCAGATCGGCGAGTGGCTGGCCGACGTCGCCAGCCTGCAGCGGATCATCGTTCCTCAGGATGTCTTCCTCGCCGTGGCCAACCAGCAGTCGGCCAAGGCGCTGGGAGATACCTCGGGCTCCCTGCTCGAGGCCAAGCTCCAGATCCGCACCTTCGTCAAGTCCGGTGCGCCGGAAGGAGACCGCAGTGGCACCTAAACTCAGCACGACGCTCGTCGTCGTTGCCTGGCTCGGAGTGACTGCAGCCGCGACCGCGCAGCAGCGGTCGGTGGACGTGGGAGCCGTGGGAACCCGAGTCGATAGCGTTGGGAAGCTCGCGAGCGCCGCGACCCCGGCGGGTGACTCGACGTCAGCGGCCGACTCGACGTCGGCGGCCGACCCCACCGAGTCGGCCGTGCTGCGCGAGACGTTTGCCTACGGCGGCGCATCGCGCGACCCGTTCGCGTCGCTGATCAAGAGCGCCCACGCGGGGCCGGAGATCGCGGACCTTCAGCTGGTCGGGATCTACGAGGACCTGCGGTACTCGGGGAACAGCATCGCCGTGCTGCGGGAGAAGACCAACGGCAAGCGCTACAAGCTGCGCCAAGGTGAGCAGGTTGGGCGGCTCCGGGTGACCCAGATCCGGCCCAAGGATGTGGTATTCACGATCCAGGACTTCGGCTACGAACGCCAGGAAACTCTCTCGCTGCGGAAGCAGGAGGACGTTACCCAATGACGCGAATGCACCGTTTGCTGCTAGCCGCCGCGCTGCTCGGCCCGGTGTCCCCGGCTCTCGCCGAGGGCGGCCCCGCAAGCGGGGAGGTGACGGGTGTGAGCGTCCTCCCCACGCCGGGCAAGGCTGATGTCGTCATCAACCTGCGCGGCGCCGTACAGGTCCGCGACTTCATGCTCCACGCACCCGAGCGGCTGGTGGTCGATGTCGTGGGTGCCCATCTGTCGGCCAATAGTGCGCTCTACGATGGGGTGAACCGGGGTGGGGTGGTCAACCTGCGCTACTCCCAGTTCCGCCCTGACGTCGTGCGGATCGTGCTGGATCTCGAGGGCGTAAAGGACTACAAGCTGGCCCGCTCCGACGCTGAAGTGCGGGTGAGCTTCGGCAGCGAGCAGGCGTTCGCGGCCTGGTCTTCGGCGTCCATTGCCGGCACGGCGGTCGCCGCGGCGGTAGACGAGCCCGTGGCGCGCGACATGACCGCCGTAACTGCCCCGCCGGCTTCCGCTGCGGAGCCCGAGGTGCGGGTTACCCAGATCGGTGGCCGCCGCGCCCCGCTGTTCCGCACCGAGCAGCCGCGGATCACCGTCACCTGGGACCGCGCCAGCATCGCCGACGTGGTCGCCGGTTTTGCCGCCTTCAGCGGCCGTACGATCATCCTCGGCAAGGACATCAAGGGCGAGGTCTCGGCCGAGATCAAGAACCAGCCCTGGGACCAGGCGTTCCAGGCCATTCTCGCAACCCAGGGCCTCTCGGCAACCGAAATGTCCGGCGGGATCATCCGGGTGGATGCGCCGGCCGCGCTCGCGGCGCTCGATTCGCTCGAGCCGCTGGAGTCGCGCCAGGTCCCCATCAACTACACCCCGCTGGCCCAGATCACCAAGTCGGTGGAAACCCTGCTGACCAAGGGCCGCGGGCGCGTGATCGCCGACTCGGCCTCGAGCAGCCTCATCGTGACTGACACCCGGAGCCGGGTGGACGACGTCACCCGCTTCGTGGCCAACCTCGACCGGAAGACGCCCCAGATTCTCATCAAGGCGAAGATCATCTTCGTCGACCGGACCGACCTCGAGCGGCTGGGCTTACGCTACGATCTGGGCTCGGCGAACCAGGCGTACCAGACCATCCTCGCGCGGCCCACGGGTCCGACGGCAACGCCGTTCCTCGCGCCGTCGGGGGAAAACGCCTTCGGCTTCGTCGATCTCGGCGGTAACAGCCTGTCGCTCATCGGCAACGCGAACGCGCCGGTGGCGAACGCCGCCTTGAGCCTGGTCTTCTCGACCATCCTCGGCGGCAGCACGCTGACGTCGTTCCTGAGCGCGCTGCAGTCTCAGCAGCTGGCCGACATCCAGGCCGAGCCGACCATCAGCACGCTGGACAACCGCAAGGCCGACATCCTCGTCGGCGAAGAGACGCCGGTGCCGGGCGCCCCGCCGGCGCAGGGGTCGGCGGTCGCGGTGCAGCAGACCCAGTTCAAAGAGACCGGCATCCGGCTCACGGTAACGCCGCACGTCACCAACAGCGGCCAGATCCTCATGTCGCTCCGCACCGAGCGTTCCGCGGTGCAGAACCTGCCGGCCTCCCAGTTCGGCTTCAACTTCACGAAGCAGACGACGGAGAACCAGCTGCTCGTGAACGACGGCGAGACCGCGGTTATCGGCGGGCTCACCATCACCGAGGTCAACCGCACGCGCACGGGAATCCCGCTGCTGTCCCAGCTGCCGCTCATCGGCGGGTTGTTCAGCACGACGGACCATCAGGAGCGCCGTCGCGACTTGATGATCCTGGTGACCCCGCGAGTGGTGGACGACGCCGCCAGCGTGAACTGAGCCAGACCTTGGCCGGACACGGCCCGACGGAGTAGAATCGAGCCCGACCCCGTGTCGGGCTCGATTGCTTCGCGGTAAGCGGTAAGAAGTAAGAGGTAAGAGGTGAGAGGGCCTGGCGGTTAAGATCCCTCTGACCTCTCACTTCTCACCTCTTACCCATTAAGGAGTCAGAGTGCACCTCCGCTTCACCACCGCCGGCGAGTCCCACGGCAAGGCGCTCGTCGCCATCGTCGAGGGCTTGCCCGCCGGCCTGCCGGTCACCGCCGAATGGGTGGATCGCGACCTGGCTCGCCGGATGATGGGCTACGGCCGGGGGGCGCGGATGAAGATCGAGCGCGACCGGGTGGAGTTCCTCTCCGGTGTGCGGGCCGGCGAGACCCTGGGCACGCCGGTCGCGATGCTCATTCGCAACCGTGACTGGGACAATTGGGAAGACGTCATGGCGGCGGAGGGCGTGCCGGGCGACCTCCGGCGCCGCCGCGTCACCCGGCCCCGCCCGGGGCACGCCGACCTGGCCGGCGTCCTCAAGTACGACCGCCTGGACGCGCGGGATATCCTCGAGCGGGCCAGCGCGCGGGAGACCGTGGCCCGGGTTGCGGCCGGAGCGCTGGCCCGCCGGCTGCTCGATGAGTTCGCCGTGGACATCGGCAGCCACGTCGTCTCGCTCGGCGGCATCCGCAGCAACCCGCCCCTGGAGCTGCCCTGCCCGCTCAACGAGGCTGCGGATCGTTCGGAGATCCGGGTTCTCGATCCCCAGGTCGAGGCGGAGATCATTGCACGAATCGACGCCGCCAAGAAGGACGGCGATACCCTCGGCGGAGAGATCGAGGTAGTGGCTCGCGGCGTCGTCGTGGGGCTGGGCAGCCACGTGAGCTGGGATCGCAAGCTCGACGGGCGGCTCGCCGGCATGCTGATGTCGATCCCCGCCGTCAAGGGCGTCGAGATCGGGCTCGGGTTCGAGGCGGCCCGCCGGCTCGGATCCACGGTGCACGATCCAATACAGGCGGACAGGCGGGCAGGCGGGCAGGCGGGCAGCGAGATCGCGCCTCCTGTGGCGGGGAGCCCCCGCGCGGGATTTGTTCGGACCAGCAACAATGCGGGCGGCGTCGAGGGCGGAATGACGACGGGGGAGCCGCTGGTGGTTCGCGCGGCCATGAAGCCGATCTCGACTCTGATGTCACCGCTCCCCACGGTGGATCTGGTGTCGGGCGAGCCGGCCAGTGCCCAGAGCGAGCGGTCCGACGTGACCGCGGTTCCGGCCATGGGGGTCATCGCCGAGGCGCTGGTGGCACTGGTGCTGGCCGACGCGATGCTGGAGAAGTTCGGCGGCGACAGCCTGGGCGAGATGAAGCGCAACCTGGCTTCCTATGTCGCAGCGCTCGGGGCCCGGTGGACCGCGCTTCGCTCGCAGCGAGCGGACGCGCCATGAAACGGCGGCACCTCCTCTTCGTCGGCCTGCCGGGGGCCGGCAAGAGCACGATCGGGCGGCTGGTTGCCGAAACTCTGAAGGCGCCCCTCATCGACGTGGACAATCTGCTGGTCCGGCAGATGGGAATGCCCATCGAGCAGATCTTCGGGAAGCTGGGTGAAGCCGAATTCAGGCGGATGGAACGCGACGCGGTCCGCGCGGCTTGTATGGCGGATCCTACCGTGCTGGTGCCCGGAGGTGGATGGGCGGCCCAGGACGGTGAGCTCGAGATGGCCCGGGAAACCAGCTGCACCATCTATCTCAAATGCCAGCCCAGCACGGCGACCAAGCGCGCCGATCAGGGGGAAGTGCGCCCTTTGCTCACCGAGGATCCGGTGTCGCGAATGCGCGCGCTGCTGCAGGAGCGGGAGCCCTATTACGGCCGGGCAGAGCACCAGGTGGGCACCGATGCCAAGACGGCAGAGGCGGTCGCGGCCGAGGTGATCCAGATTGCCCGGGCGTCCGGCGGGTGGGCCCTAACACCCTAATTCGGTGCGACTTACGAAAATTCTCCTTGCTATCCGGGAACCGCGCGCGTTTCTTGAACCGGGCTCGCGTTGATTTCCCGATGAGCCGGAAACGATATCCTGGGACCTATGGCGACGACTAAGACGGGCAGGGCAAAACCCAAAACGAAGCGCGCGACCGGGAAGATGCCGCTGGCATCTCCCAAGGCGCAGGCCAAGGCGGCCGCGAATGGTGGCGGCAAGCGGCGGTCTCGCCGGGCGGGCGATCCGCTCGTCATCGTCGAGTCGCCCACCAAGGCCAAGACCATCGGGCGGTATCTCGGCTCCGGTTACGCGGTGAAGGCCACGGTCGGTCATCTTCGCGACCTGCCTACCCGGAAGCTCGGGGTCGAAATCGAGAACGGTCTGTTCATCCCCGAGTACGTAACGATCAAGGGCAAGAACCAGACGCTGAGCGACATCAAGAAGGCCGCCAAGGCCGCGAGCGAGGTGTTTCTCGCGACCGACCCCGATCGGGAGGGCGAGGCGATCGCCTGGCACGTGGCCAGCCAGCTGGACCGCGCGGTACCCACCCACCGGGTGCTGTTCCATGAGATCACCAAGGACGCGATTCAGGAGGCCATGCGGAATCCCGGCGCGATCGACGAGCAGAAGGTGAACGCGCAGCAGGCGCGAAGGATTCTCGACCGGCTCGTGGGCTACAAAGCCAGTCCGCTGCTCTGGAAATCGATCAAGACCGGCCTCTCGGCGGGCCGGGTGCAGACCGTCGCCCTCCGGCTCATCGTCGAGCGCGAGCGCGAGATTCGGGCGTTCAAGCCGCAGGAGTACTGGACCATCGAAGCGGAGTGCGCCAAGGATGGCCAGACCTTCGAGGCTTCGCTCCATAAGCTCGACGGTCACAAGCCGCAGCTGCACACCGAGACCGAGGCCCGGGCGGTGGTGGACGCGGTGCGGGCGCAGCCGTTCGTGGTCAGCAACGTGGAGCGGAAGCAACGGCGCAAGCGGCCGGCTCCGCCGTTCACCACGAGCACCTTGCAGCAGGAAGCCGCCAAGCGCCTCGGCTTTTCCTCCCGCCGTACAATGCGCGCAGCGCAGGACCTGTACGAGGGCATCGATGTCGGCGAAGAGGGACCGGTCGGTCTCATCACCTACATGCGAACCGACTCGGTCCGCGTCTCCGATACGGCCATCTCGGGCGTGCGGGGCTTCATCAAGCAGAACTACGCCAAGGATTACCTGCCGGACGCTCCCAACGCGTACGCCACCAAGAAGAACGTCCGCGCTCAGGAGGCCCACGAGGCGATCCGGCCCACCGACGTGAGCCGTCGACCCGAAGCCGTGCAGCGGTATCTCGAGCCGGACCAGTTCCGGCTGTACCAGCTGATCTGGCAGCGCTTCGTGGCCTCGCAAATGACGCCGGCGATCTACGATGTCACCGTGGTGGACTTCGACCTGGGCCGGTATCTGTTCCGGGCGACCGGGTCGGTCATGATCTTCGACGGCTACCACACGCTCTATACGGAGGGGCACGAGGTGGAGGAGGGGAAGACGATGGACGACCTTCCTCCGATCCCGCCGCTCGAGCGGGGCGACCTGGTGGAGGTCCGCGAGATCGTACCGAGCCAGCACTTCACCGAGCCGCCACCGCGCTTCTCGGAGGCCAGTCTGGTGAAAGAGCTCGAGCGGCTCGGCATCGGCCGGCCGTCCACGTACAGCGCCATCATCTCGACGCTCGCCGCCCGCGAATACGTGCGGTTGGAGACCCGGCGCTTCTTCCCCACGCCGCTGGGCGAGACAGTGGAGCAGGTGATGGTGAGCAAGTTCCCCGACATCTTCAACGTGGGCTTCACCGCGGAGATGGAGGAGGAGCTCGACAAGGTCGAGGAGGGGGAGCTGGGCTGGCAGCGGGTCCTGCAGGACTTCTATGGCCCGTTCATCCGGGCGCTCGAAGCCGTGGACATCAATGCGCTGGTCGCCGACGCCCACGGCCTGTCCCCCGAGAAGCTCGAGGCCGAGCGCTGCCCCAAGTGCGGCGCACGGGTCGAGCTCCGCACCGGGCGGTTCGGTCCCTATCTCGCGTGCGTGAATTACAAGGAAACCTGCGACTACGCCAAGTCGCTCAAGAAGGACCGAGTCCCCGACCGCCCTACGGAGGAGAAGTGCCAGCTCTGCGGGGCGCCGATGGTGATCCGTACCGGACGGTTCGGCGAGTTTCTGGCATGCACCCGCTACCCCGAGTGCAAAGGGCGGCGGTCGATCTCGCTTGGCATCAAGTGCCCCAAGTGTCTCGAGGGTGAGCTGGCGGAGCGCCGTACCAAGCGCGGCAAGGCGTTCTGGGGCTGCATCCGCTATCCGGCGTGCGACTTTTCGATCTGGAACCGTCCTCTGGCCGAGGAGTGCCCTGCCTGTAGTTGGGTCGGGGTCGAGCGGAAGATCAGCAAGGCGGAGGGGGAAACCCGCACCTGTCTGAAATGCGGACACCGGGTCGTAGCAGTCGAGCCAGAGGAGATGGCATTGACGTGAAGGCAACCGTTGTCGGCGGTGGGCTGGCCGGCTGCGAAGCGGCCTGGGCCCTGGCCGAGCGCGGGGTAAGTGTAACGCTGTGCGAGATGCGGCCGGTGGTGAGCACGCCGGCGCATCGTACTGACCGGCTCGCCGAGTTGGTGTGCAGCAATACCTTCAAGTCGGTCGAGCTGTCGAATGCTCACGGGCTCCTCAAGGCGGAGTTGCGCCGCCTGGGGAGCCTTCTGCTGTGTTGTGCCGAGCAGGCCCGGGTTCCCGGAGGCTCGGCGCTCGCGGTGGATCGGGATCTGTTCTCGGGCGCCGTACACGAGCGCATAACGGCGCATCCGCGTATCGCCCTGGTCCGGGACGAGGTGGGCGCGATCCCCTCGCCCGCCGTCATCGCCACCGGCCCGCTCACGTCGGACCGCCTGGCTCAGGCCCTGACCGAGCGGCTCGGCACCGGCGCGCTGGCCTTCTACGATGCGATCGCGCCGGTGGTGGCCGACGAATCCCTCGACAAGTGCAGGCTCTACGCGCTGTCGCGTTACGGCAAGGGCAACGGCGATGACTACCTCAACGCGCCGATGGATCGCCAGGGCTATGCCGCCTTCATCGAGGCGCTCACCGCGGCCGACCAGTTCGACCCCCACGAGTTCGACCAGGTCCCGTATTTCGAGGGCTGCCTCCCCATCGAAGAGATGGCCCGGCGGGGGCCCGAGACGCTCCGCTTCGGACCGCTCAAGCCAGTGGGGTTGCCCGATCCCCGCACCGGGCGCGATCCGTACGCCGTGGTGCAGCTTCGGCGAGAGGACCGGGCCGGCCAGATGTGGAACCTGGTCGGCTTTCAGACCCGGCTCCGAATACCGGAGCAGCAGCGGGTCTTCCGCATGATCCCCGGGCTCGGGTCCGTCGAGTACCTGCGATACGGAAGCATCCATCGAAATTCCTACGTCAACAGCCCGGCGAGCTTGAGTCCCGCCCTTGCCCTTCCGGATGACGAGCTGGTGTTTCTCGCGGGTCAGATGACCGGGGTCGAGGGGTACACCGAGTCCCTTGGAACCGGACTGCTCGCGGGCGTCAACCTGGCGCGCCGGCTCAAGGGCCTGCCGGCCGCGGTGCCGCCGCCGACCACAATGCTGGGCGGCCTCTATCGATACCTTCACGAGGCCGACCCGTGCCACTTCCAGCCCATGAACGCGAACTTCGGGCTGCTGGACCCGCTTGAGGGCGGACGGGTCTCAAAGGAGAGAAAGAGGGAGCTGCTGGCGGAGCGGGCGCTGGTGGACTTCGAAGCCTGGGCGACCGGGCTGTGAGCCGCTCAGTCGGCGCTGCGATCCGCCGGTCCGGCGGTCCGGCTGTCCGCGCCGAAGTGCAGGAGTTTCTCGTCCACCTCGACAAGGAACGCAATCACTCTCCCAACACGGTCAAGGCCTATGGCCGCGACCTCGCCGCGTTCACGGCATTCTGCAACCGGCACTACGCAGGCGCGTGGCAGTGGGAAACCGTGGATCGCTCCGGGTTTCGGGGCTTCCTGGGGGAGCTCCAGCGTCGCGGGCTGTCCAAGCGGTCGGCCGCGCGGGCGTTGTCCGCGGTGCGGAGTCTGTATCGCTACCTGCAGGTGCACCATGGCCTGGCCCTCAATCCCGCCCGGGCGGTCCGGGTGCCCAAGCTCGACAAGCGGCTTCCGACCTATCTCGATCGGCCTACCACGCAGACGCTGTTCGACTGGGCCGAGCAGCGGGCCGAGGCCGGGGACTTTGCCGGCGTGCGCGACCTCGCGATCCTCGAGCTCTTCTACTCGACCGGTATGCGCCTGTCCGAGCTGGCCGGCTTGAGCCTGGACGACGTGGATCTCCTGTCCGATCAGGCCAAGGTGCGGGGGAAGGGGAAGAAGGAGCGAATCGTACCGGTGGGGTCGCGGGCGGTGCTGGCAGTGCGGCGCTATCTTCGCTTGCGGGACGACGTCGTCGCGAGAGCCGGGGCTGATCGGCGGGCGGTGTTTGTGAGCGCGCGCGGCCGGCGGCTGCTGCCGCGGAGCATCCAGCGCCTCATGCACCGGCTGTTCGATGCCGTCGGCGGCGACAGCCTCCGGGTCCACTCGCTTCGTCACACCTTCGCTACCCATCTGCTCGACGCCGGCGCGGACTTGCGGGCCGTCCAGGAGCTGCTGGGACATGCCTCGCTCAGCAGCACGCAGATCTATACCCACACGAGCGTGGAACGACTCAAGCAGGTGTATCACAAGGCCCATCCCAGAGGATGAACCGCGTGAAAAGTGAAAAGTAAAAAGTGAAAGGGAAACTCCGTAGACCACTTAGGCGCCTTTTCACTTTTCACTGTTTACTTTTCACGTTTTTGAGGTCTCATGACCTACCACGGCACTACCATCCTGGCGGTAAGGAAAGACGCCCGTCTCGCCCTTGGCGGAGACGGCCAGGTCAGCATCGGCGACACCGTCATGAAGGCGCGGTCGGTCAAGGTTCGCACCCTGAAGGGCGGAAAGGTGCTGGCCGGGTTCGCCGGCTCGGTGGCGGACGCGCTGACCCTCTACGAGAAATTCGAGGAGAAGCTCGATCGATTTCCGGCCAACCTGCCGCGAGCGGCCGTGGAGCTGGCCAAGGACTGGCGTAGCGACCGGGTGCTGCGCCGGCTAGAGGCGCTGCTCGTGGTGGCCGACCTGGAGCATGCCTATCTCCTGAGCGGCTCGGGTGAGCTCATCGAGCCCGACGACGGCGTCGTGGCGGTCGGCTCCGGCGGCAACTATGCGCTGGCCGCAGCTCGCGCCCTTCTGCCCGACCCGACCCTCGCCGCCCGCGAGATCGTGCAGCGATCGCTCGAGATCGCAGCGGACATCTGCGTGTTCACCAATCGGAATCTCACCATTCTGGAATTGCCAACTGCGTGAGAGGCGCGCAACGCGTAAGAGGTAAGAGGTAAGAGGTGAGAGGGCGTCCGCCGAGCGGCCCCTCTTACCTCTTACCTCTCACCTCTCACCTCTCACCTCTCACCCCTTACCTCTTACCTTCCCCCCATGACCAAGCCCGTCCCGGACCAGGAACCAGCGCCAACGCCACAGCCGGAGCCCTCGCTTCCCTGGTTGGAGGAGCTGCCGCCCCGCCAGATCGTGGCGGAGCTCGACCGCTACATCGTCGGCCAGGAGGCGGCCAAGAAGGCAGTTGCGATTGCCGTCCGGAACCGCTGGCGTCGCGCGCAGGCGCCCGACGACATCCGGGACGAGATCATGCCGTACAACATCATCCTCATCGGCCCCACCGGCGTGGGGAAGACGGAGGTGGCCCGGCGTCTGGCGAGGCTGGCCGGTGCGCCCTTCATCAAGGTGGAGGCGTCCAAGTTCACCGAGGTGGGCTACGTGGGGCGGGACGCCGAGTCGATGGTCCGCGATCTAGTCGATGCGGCGATCAACATGGTGCGCACCGAGCGGGAGGACGAGGTGTACCCCCAGGCGGAGGAGCGGGCCGACGAGCGGCTGCTCGATCTCCTGCTTCCTCCGCCCCCGGCGCAAGTCCCCGCCGAAGCGTCCGACAAGCCCGGCAAGGCCGCGGCCTCCGTCTACATCGTCTCGCCCAAGGGCCAGGCAAAGCCCGAGCGCGCGCTCACCGGCGAGGACGAACGCCGGCAGCGGTCCCGCGACAAGCTTCGACAGATGCTGGCCGAAGGGCGGCTGGATGATCGTGAGGTCGAGATCGAAGTGACCTCGCAGGGCTACCCCGGTCTGGAGATGCTCCAGCCGCCGCAAGGCATGGAAGGCGCCGACGTCAACTTCACCGAGTGGCTGCAGGAGATGTTGCCCAAGCGGCAGAAGCGGCGCACGGTCAAAGTCCCCGAGGCCCGGCGGGTGCTGGTGGACGAGGAGCTCAAGAAGCTGGTGGACATGGACGACGTAGTGAACGAGGCGCTCGACCGGGTCGAGAACCACGGCATCATCTTCATCGACGAGATCGACAAGATCGCGGGCGAGCGGGGGACGGCGGTCGGACCGGACGTGTCCCGCGAGGGCGTGCAGCGGGATCTGCTGCCCATCGTCGAAGGATCGACCGTCCAGACCCGCTACGGCTACGTGCGCACCGACCACATCCTGTTCATCGCGGCCGGCGCATTCCACGTCTCCAAGCCGTCGGATCTCATCCCCGAGCTCCAGGGCCGGTTCCCCATCCGGGTGGAGCTCCAGCCGCTCACCCAGGACGATTTCGTTCGGATCATGACCGAGCCGGAGAACGCCCTCACGAAGCAGTATCAGGCCCTGGTGGGAGCGGAAGGCGCCACGCTGGAGTTCACCCCGGACGGAATCGTAGAGATCGCGCGGGTGGCATGGCTGGCGAACGACCGGATGGAGAACATCGGGGCCCGCCGGCTGCACACGGTCATGGCCAGTCTTATGGAGGACGTGCTGTACGAGTTGCCGAATTATCCGGAAAAGCGCATCGTCTTCGACGCGGACCAGGTGCGCGAGCGGCTGGCGAGGATTGTCAACGACGATGACCTGCGGCGATATATCCTGTGACGGCGGTGAGAAGTAAGAACTAAGAGGTAAGAGGGGCCGGCGGGGATCGGCGCATCCCTCTTACTTCTTACCTCTTACTTCTCACCCTTATACACCACTCCTCCCTTCATCACCCAACTCACGCGCTCCAGCGCGTGGATGTCCTCCAGCGGATTGCCCGGCACCGCGACCAGGTCCGCGAGCCGCCTGGGCGCGATGACGCCGCGGTCGGTGAGCCCGAGCAGATCGGCCGCGTTGACCGTGGCGGTACGGATCGCGTCGATCGGCTTCATCCCATAGCCCACATAGACCGCGAACTCGCGGGCATTCTCGCCGTGGGGGTAGACCGCGGCGTCGGTGCCGAATGCGATCTTGACGCCGGCCTTGATCGCCTTGCGGTGGCTCTCCTGGGCCAGCGGGACCGCCTCTCGCGCCTTGGCGGCGATCAGGGGCGGCATCTGATCGTACTTGAACTGGGTCAGCAGGTAGGCGGTCGGGACCAGATAGGTGCCTTTCTGCTTCATCAGGGCGATCGCCTCGTCGTCCAGCATCGAGCCGTGCTCGATCGATGCGACCCCGGCCCGGATGGCGGCTTTGATGCCCTCGGTCCCGTGGGCGTGAGCGGCCACCTTGAGGCCGTGCCGGCTCGCTTCTTCCACGATTGCGCGGAGCTCGGCCTCGGACAGCTGCTGGGCGCCGAGCGTGGCATCGAACGAGAGCACGCCGGCGGTGGCGCATACCTTGATCACCTTCGCGCCGTGCTTGATCTGGTACCGGACGGCTTCCACCACCTGATCCACGCCGTTCGCGACTCCCTCCTTGGGGCCGAGCTCCAGGACGCCCGGGGCCCACCCCGTTGCGTCGCAGTGGCCGCCGGTAATCCCGATCGCGTGAGCGGCCGGGATGATGCGCGGGCCCTCGATCCATCCCGCGTCGATCGCCCGCATCAGCGCCACGTCGGAGAACCCTCTCGCGCCGACGTTCCGAACGGTGGTGAACCCGGCCAGCAGCGTGGTCCGCGCATGCGCCGCGCCTCGGAGCGCCTCGTCCGCGGCGGTCTCCCGAACCGCGCGGGTCACCCAGTCACCCTCGAGGTCCATGGTCAGGTGCACGTGGACGTCGATCAGGCCGGGCAGGAGCGTCAGGTCGCCGAGGTCGATCACGCGAGCGCCGCTGTCGGGCGCCGTTCCGAGGCTCCGGATCCGGTCGCCCTGGATGGTCACGATGCCTGGGGTCACGATCTGACCCTTCGCGACGTCGAGCATCCGGGCCGCGCGAACCACGACCACGTCCTGCGCCGTCTGCGCGGTCGCGACCGAGCCCGGCAAACAGGCGGACAGGGCCGCGATGACGAGTGCACGCGCGCTGGTGAGCAACATGGCGTTCGAAGCTACCTGGGCCGGATTGGCTGTCAATCGCGCGGCGGGCGGCGGCGGGCCGATGCGACCTTGCCTTGCCTGGTATTGCACCTCCCCGCTACAATCCGCGCGGTCGTCGGCCCGATTCTCTACTGCCGTCAACGAGTGCCTCCGTGAAGCGTGACTTCCTTGCGGTTCCTGACCTCAGCAAGTCCGAGCTCATCACTGTGTTCGATCTCGCCGCGTGCATGAAACGGGGCGATTACGGCGCGCGCCCCCTCGAGGGGAAGACGCTGGGAATGATCTTCACCAAGAGCTCCACCCGGACCCGCGTCTCCTTCGAGGTCGGTGCATTCCAGCTGGGCGGGCACGCCCTCTTCCTGTCCTCCCGCGACATCCAGATCGGGCGGGGCGAGCCGATCCGCGACACCGCCAGGGTACTGAGCCGCTACGTCGACGGGATCATGATCCGCACCTTCGATCAGGCCGAGGTCGAGGAGTTGGCCCGCTTCGCGACGGTGCCCGTGATCAACGGCCTGACCGATCTGCAGCACCCCTGCCAGATCCTAGCGGATCTCCTTACGGTACGGGAAGCGCTCGGGACCTGGGAAGGCAAGGTCGTGGCCTGGGTCGGCGACGGGAACAACATGGCGCACAGCTGGCTCGACGCCGCCGGGGTGCTCGGCTTCGAGCTTCGGCTGGCCTGCCCGAAGGGCTACCAGCCGAACGCCGAGATCCTGGCGCGCAACCGCGCCCGGACCAGCATCGTTCTCACCGAGAACCCCGCCGAGGCGGTGCGCGGAGCCCACGTGGTGAACACGGACGTCTGGGCATCGATGGGCCAGGAGGCCGAGCAGGAGGTCCGGGTCGCGGCCTTCCGCGGCTACCTGGTAGACGCTGCGCTCATGCGGCTGGCCGATCCCAGCGCGATCTTTCTGCACTGCCTGCCCGCCCATCGGGGCGAAGAGGTCGCGGACGAGGTGATCGAAGGGCCGCAGTCGCGGGTGTGGGACGAGGCGGAGAACCGGTTGCACGTGCAGAAGGCGCTGATGGCAACCCTTATGGGAAGAGCGTAAAAAGTGAACAGTAAAAAGTGAAAAGGGAGCTGCGCGGCACACGGAAGCGCCTTTTCACTTTTCACTTTTCACTCTTCACGCAGTTTGGTGGCTGATGTCCGAGCTCAAGCAGACCCCCCTGGCTGACGTTCATCGCGCGCTCGGCGCGAAGATGGTCCCCTATGCCGGCTTCGAAATGCCGGTCCAGTACCCCACCGGCATTCTTGCCGAGCATCAGCTGGTCCGCACCGGCGTGGGCCTGTTCGATATCTCGCACATGGGCGAGTTCGAGATCACCGGGCCCGACCGCAACGGCCTCCTCAACCGCATCACCTGCAACGACGTCTCCCTGGTGGAGCCGGGCGGCGTGCAGTACTCGGCGATCCTGACGCCCGAGGGGACGTTCGTCGACGACTGCACCCTCTATCGGTTCGACAACAAGTGGATGGTGGTGGTAAACGCCGCCAACACCGGGGCGGCCTGGAAGCACCTGGTCGATCACAAGGGTGGGGCGAACGTTCGGCTGAAGGACATCTCCGACGAGGTCGGCCTCCTCGCGCTCCAGGGTCCCAAAGCCGAGGCCCTCCTCCGGCAGCTCACCCCGGTCCGGCTCGCCGACATCGGCTACTATCGCTTCGCGCCGGGTCCGGTGGCCGGCGTGGAGTGCTTCATCTCCCGCACCGGGTACACCGGGGAAGACGGCTTCGAGCTCTACTGCCGTGACCGCAGCGTCGGCGTGCTCTGGTCCGCCCTCACCACCGCGGGGGCGCCGCCGATCGGCCTCGGAGCCCGCGACTCGCTGCGGCTCGAGATGGGCTACGCACTGTATGGCCACGAGATCGACCGAACCATCACGCCGCTCGAGGCCGGGCTGGGCTGGATAGTGAAGCTCGACAAGGGCGCGCCCTTCGTAGGCGATCGCGCGCTCCGGGCCCAGAAGGAGCACGGGGTCACTCGAAAGCTGGTGGGGTTCCGGCTGCTGGGCCGCGGCATCCCCCGCCAGGGCTATCCGGTCCGGCTCGAGGGACGGCAGGTCGACCTGGTTCGGAGCGGTGCCATGAGTCCGTCGCTGAGCGTACCGATCGGCACCACTTTTCTGCCCGTGGCCTCGGCCACCCCCGAGATGCGATTCGAGGTGGAGTGCCGGGGCGAGTCCATCCCGGCCGAGGTCGTGAGGCGGCCCTTCTGGAAGGCCGGCACGGCGGGGAGCAAGAGCCGGCCGTGAGCCGAGTGCGGGTGGCCGTGCTCACGATCTCTGACGCCGGGGCGCGGGGCGCGCGGGCCGATACGTCGGGCGACGCGATCGCGGCCTGGGCGGCCGCCCGGGGGGACGACCTGGTGGAGCGGAACATCGTCCCCGATGAGCGCGAGCAGATCGGTGCCCTGCTCTCGCGCTGGGCCGACGACGATGTGGCCGACCTCGTGCTCACCACCGGCGGCACCGGCCTAACCCCACGTGACATCACGCCAGAGGCCACCCGGGCCGTGCTGGACAAGGAGGCGCCCGGGATCGCCGAAGCCCTTCGGTTCGCGATCTATCCCCAGTTCCCTCGTGCCGCCCTCTCTCGAGGCGTCGCCGGCGTGCGCAAGCGAACGCTGGTCGTCAACCTGCCGGGCAGTCCGGGGGGTGTGCGGGACGGGCTCGCGATCCTCGGCGACATCGTCGACCACGCGGTCGAGCTGGTTCGGGGAGAGAAGACGGGGCACTAACCGGGTATGCCCAGCCGAGTCCTCATCACCATGGACGACCTCGAGACCGCCGTGCGGGTGAACGCCGCACTGGAGGCCGCCGGCTTGTCGACCTCGATGTTCTCGTCGCTGGACGATGCCCGAGGCTCGGTCCGCCGGGAGAGCCCCGACGTGGTGGTCCTTACGGGCGCGGTCCACGACCTCCCGGCCCTTCAGCTCACCGCCCTCGCCCGCGAAGCATCGATCTCGACCCTGGCCTTGCTCGAGCCGACCGACTCCGAGCGGGGCGACCGGGTGGGCCGGCTCGGTGTCACCGAGGTGATGACCAAGCCGGCGAATCCGGAGGACGTCGTCGCCACGATTCGCCGGCTCATCGACCGGCGCCACCTGCAGGAGCGGACCGGCATCATCGGCGAGAGCGCGCCGATCCAGGAGGTGCTGGTCAAGATCGAGCAGATGGCGCCGGTCTCGAGCACTGTCCTGATCCAGGGCGAGTCGGGGACCGGCAAGGAGCTCGTCGCCAAGGGCATTCACGACCTGTCGCCGCGCCGGGGGAAGGCCTTCATCGCGGTGAACTGCGCCGCGCTGCCGGAGACGCTGCTCGAGAGCGAGCTCTTCGGCCACGAGAAAGGCGCCTTCACCGGCGCGGCCGAGCGGCGACTCGGCCGGTTCGAGCTGGCCGATGATGGAACCATCTTCCTGGATGAGATCGGCGAGATCCCCTTCAGTACCCAGGTCAAGCTGCTCCGGGTCCTGGAGAGCCGGTCGTTCTTCCGGGTCGGCGGCACTCAACCCATCAAGGTGGACGTCCGGGTGATCGCCGCGACCAATCGCGAGCTCAAGGACCGGGTCGCGCTGGGCGAGTTCCGGGACGATCTCTACTACCGGCTGAACGTGCTCAACATCTATCTCCCGCCCCTGCGGGAACGCCGGGAGGATATTCCGCTGCTGGTGCGGCGGTTCACTCGCGAGTTCGCCACCCAGCACGATCGGCCGTTTCGCGGCATCACCCCGGAGGCGATGCAACGGCTGGTGAGCGCGCCGTGGCCGGGCAACGTTCGTCAGCTCCGGAACCTGATCGAGTCGATGGTGGTCCTGGCGCCGGGGACCGAGATTCGGGCGTCCGACATCCCGCCCGATATCTTCGAGGGTCCCGGTACGTTGCTGCCGGCCCGGGTACCGCCGCGGGAGCTCCCCTCCCAGGAGCTGGAGTTCATCCTCCGGAGTCTCGTCGATCTGCGGCGCCAGATCGAGGAATTGCGTCGCCGGCTGGACGAGCACCCCCAGCGGCTCCAGGTGATCGACCTTGGGAGCCAGTCGCCGGTGGTGGACGTCGTCCCGGAGCCCGACCGGCAGGAACCGGCCGAGGTGGTGTACCGACCTGGCATGACAATGGCTGATGTGGAAAAGGCGGCTATCGAAGCGGCCCTCCGGGAGTCCCATGGGAATCGCCGGCGGGCCGCTGAGGTTCTGGGGATAGGCGAACGGACCCTGTACCGGAAGATCAAGTCCTACCGGCTCGAAGTCTGAGCGGTCCTGCTACAGGCGGATTGCGGCAGTATAAGGGCAAGCCTTGCAATGGCTTAAGTGTTGCTGTCTGGGGAGGATCGACGGCGACGCCCGTGGTCGCTGCCGGGGTGGCCCGTACTGGTGTCGATGGCTTAATGGGTTGTCCACGAATGGTTTGCACGGGGTGATCTGTTGACATTTCTCAAGGGCCTTTCCTATATTGTCCCTCCCTTTCTGCAGCCCAGCGCACCCTCGGCTGGCCGTCAGCCGTGAATTTTGCGATCGACGCAGAGCGGTGTGTCGCCTGCTTGGCGTGCGTTCGCGTTTGTCCGACCGACGCGATTTCAGTCACCGACGCGATTTCGGTCACCGGTGGTGAGGCGAAGCCGCTACTACAGGTGGTCGATGAGGCGTGCATTCGGTGCGGCGATTGCCTGCCTGCATGCCCCCACGATGCTGTCCTGGTCAGCGGGGAGATCGGGCGTGCGCTCGCGATCGCAGCCCAGGGCGACGGGGTCCTGATCCTCAGTCCGGAGTCGGCCGCGCACTTCTATCCGGCCACCCCGGAACAGGTTATCAACGCAGCGTACGGATCGGGATTCCGCACGGTGACGCGGGGCGTCATCGGCGACGAGCTGGTCGCGGCAGAGTATCTCCGGCTATGGGAAGAAGAGGGGTGGGGGACGCTGATCCGATCCACTGACCCGGTGGTGGTGGATACCATCAGGACTCAGTATCCGGAGCTGATCCCTTACCTCGCCCCGGTGACGGTGCCGGCCGTGGCCGAGGCCCGATACCTGCGGGCACTGCACGGACCTGGTCTCAAGATCGTCTATGCCGGCGTGGCGCTGCCGGTCAACAGTGCCGATCTCGACGCGGCAATTACGTTCGCAGATCTGGAGCAGCTGTTCCGGGCCAAGGGGGCGAGCCCGCTGGCGCAGCCGACCTTCTTCCAGCGGGTGCCGGAGGAGCGGCGGCGTCACCTGAGCGCGGCGGGCGGGCTCCCCCTCAAGTTGCTGGAGGAGGCTCGGCAGACCAGCCGCCGGTTCCTCAAGGTCCGCGGGTTGGGCGCGATCCCGGCGTTGGCGCGAGCGGTGGCGGTCGACCGGCTGGACCTCGGCTTCGTCGATCTGCTGTCCCGTGAGGGATCGCTGGACCACCCGCTGTCGGGGCCGCAGGAGGAGCTTTACTGGCGGCGTGCGCTGGTGGCGAGCACGGAGCCGCCGCGGAGCCGGTTTCCGGTGGTGGACGCGACGGTGGTGGCGAGCGTCGGGGCAGCGTTCGATATCAAGCCGCGGAGCCTCGAGCGCGACCCCAAGGCCGTCGCCGCCGTGCTGGACCAGATCGGGCTCGGTCCCAACGGCAAGCCGTGGGACTGTGGCGCCTGCGGTTTCATGACCTGCCAGCGGTTCGCGGAGGCGGCGACGCTGGGGCGGGCGACGCTCAAGCAGTGCTTGCCGTACCAGGAGCGGCGGGCGGCGGACGCCCAGCAGCAGGCGGCGGTGGACCAGCTCACCGGGTTGTCCACCTACCGGGTCCTGCGCGATCGGCTGGCGTTCGAGGTGGAGCGCAGCAAGCGAAGCGCGGAAGTGTTCGCGGTGCTGTTCCTCGACCTCGACCGGTTCAAGGCGGTGAACGACCAGTACGGGCACGAGGCGGGTAACGAGATTCTGCGGGGGGTGGCGGGCGAGATCCGGCAGGCGGTTCGCGCCTCGGACATCGCGGCCCGATACGGGGGCGACGAGTTCGTGGTGATCCTCACGCGGACGGATCTCGAAGGTGGGGCCCGGGTGGCGGAGGCGTTGCGGGCCGGGATCGAAGGGGTCGGGCGCCGGCTGGGCTATCCGCCGGGGCTGGTGACGGTGAGCGTGGGGCTTGCCGAGTTCGACCCGCGACAGCCGATCGAAGGCGACCTGCTGGTGTCAGCCGACCGGGCGCTCTATCGCGCGAAGTCCGCCGGACGGAACGTCGTCGCATGAGGGCCGAGACACGCCATGACCGCGACCAGGGGTGAGAGCACCGTGACCGACCCGTTCAGCGGGAGGCCTTCGGATCCCGGCACGCCGGGGCGATCCGGGTCGACCGCTCCGGACGCGCTGCCGGATCCGTGGGGAGTGCGGCGGGCCGAGAACCTGCTCACCAGCCTGGAAGGCATCCTGTCGGCGCGGGTGGTCACCACGCCGCTGGGCGAGGTGAGCGAGATCCACATTCTGGCGCAGTCGGGGCTCGCGCCGAAGCAGATCGTTCGGAACATCGAGTCGGCCTTGCTGGCGCAGCTGGGGCTCAAGGTCGATCACCGGAAGATCAGCATCGCGCAGACGGCCGACGTGCGGCCGCTCCAGGCGCTGGAGCAGGAGGCCGTGCGGGAGCGGGCGCTCCATCGCGCGGTGCTGTTCGAGAACCTGCAGGTTTCGCCGGGGCGGCGTCCGCACCGGATCATGATCACGGTGACGCTGTCGTTTCGGGGTCAGCGGGAGTCGGCGGACGAGGAGAGCTCGGACACGCCGCGGAGCCGGGTCGAGGCGGCGGCGAAGGCGGCCGTGACGGTCCTGGACCGGCTGATGACCGACCACTCGGTGGCGCTCGAGGGCGCGAAGATCGTGGACGCATTCGATCGTCAGTTTGCGTTCGTCGCGGTGCAGGGGTTGGGGGGGCGGGAGACGCTGCTCCTGACCGGCAGCTCGCAGATCAAGGAGAGCGCGGAGCGGGCGGCGGTGTTCGCGGTGCTGGACGCGAGCAATCGATGGACCGATGCGCGCCGGCCGGACTGACGGCGGGCGCTGAAGGTTGAAGATCGTGATGGGGCAGGGCCTGGCAGGCTCAAACCTCAAACAAGGAAAGGAACTTAGGGGAGGGGACCCCGGTCGCCGGTAGGTAAAACAGCGAGCGGAGTAGAGCGGACAACTGATCGAGCGGAGCGTCAGGCGCGCCATAGCGAGGCGAGCCACTTCCCTGCTGTAACTTGATGTACCCGAAGGGGGGTGACGCTCATGTTGATGATCAGCTGGCTCACGGC
>Ga0137403_10001475_pt1 | contig 29568 bp, 31 predicted proteins | sample CZOMad2_1_16fung_FD_122057 | JGI IMG/M metagenome (GOLD analysis project Ga0137403, IMG submission 122057) | Vadose zone soil fungal communities from Angelo Coast Range Reserve, California, USA - CZOMad2_1_16fungal (Hybrid Assembly) | ecosystem: Environmental > Terrestrial > Soil > Vadose zone... | reverse complement strand
CTAACGAATAGGCTTTTATCCGTCGTGCGCCGCGCATGACGGATAAAACCAGTTGGACTAAACCGCCGTCCGTTCACCGCTATGGGGATTCTAGACCGGCCGGGTGTGGGGCGGAAAGCGCTTCAGGTTCGCCGACGCCGCCACCACCGGAAGGTGGCGATGAGCCCTGGCGGGCGATCGACGTGCAGCGCTCTGGGGCCGAGGCGAGCGGGCCAGGACCTCCAGGCGCGAAGCAGAGGGCGGGCGCAGGATCCTAATCGGGGATCGGGCGGACGGGCGCAGGCCGGCGACGGCGCGATCACGACGTGTCTACGACCAGGACCCATCGCGGGGGCGGAGACGCCGGAGCGAGGATTTCGGTGACATGCAGCCGGCCCTGTGGGCATCGGGGGCAGCGTTCGATGTCGATCCCGGTCAGCCGGCGCATGAGGGCGGCCACGGATTCGATCGCGGAAGCGGCGGGCGCTGGAGGTTGAGTGAGCAGGGCTCGGCACCGCGCGAGCTTGGCCCGGCGCGTGCGGTTGGCCAGGAAGCCGAAGTGCCGGATGCGGACGAAGCCGTCCGGGACGACGTGAAGAAGAAAGCGACGGATGAATTCCTCGGCCGCGAGCGTCAGGATCTTCACGCGGTCGCCGTCGGCGTAGTCTCGCCAGCGGAAGCGCACGAGGCCGTCGGTGTGGCTGACGAGCCGCTCGTTGGAGATCGCGACGCGGTGGGTGTACCGACCGAGGTACTCGAGGACCTGGGTCGGCCCGGCGACCGGCCGTTTGGCGTACACGACCCAGTCATGCCGCCGAAGATCCCGGAGCCAGCTGGCGAAGGCCTCCGGATCCGCCAGAGCGGCGCGCGAGCCGGCGAAGACGAGCTTGCCGGTGATGAAGGCATGGTGAAGCGCCTGCAGGTACTTGCCGCGGAAGACCCGGGCAAGCGCCCGGACCGGGAAGAGAAAGCCCGGCGGCGCGGCGATCCAGCGCGCGCCGTCCTGGGCGAGCGCGCCGCCGGCTACGACACAGTGCAGATGGAGGTGCTGGGAGAGATTCTGGCCCCAGGTATGGAGGATCGCGGTGCCGCCGACGTCACCACCGAGGTGACGCGGATCGCGGCCGAAGGTGGTGAGCGTCGCGGCGACCGCGTGGAAGAGCAGCGTATAGAGGACCCGGGGATTGCCTTGCGCGAGCGCGTTCAGCGCGTGGGGCAAGGTAAACACCACGTGGAAGTACTGCACGGGCAGCAGCTCGGCGCGCCGGGCGGCGAGCCAGCGCTCTTTGGCCAGGGTTTGACACTTGGGACAGTGGCGGTTGCGGCACGAGTTGTAGGCGATCCGGTCGGCGCCGCACGTGTCGCACGTTTCCCGATGACCGCCGAGGGCGGCGGTGCGGCAGGTCTCGATGGCCTGCATCGCGCGCCGCGGCGCGCGGGCCAGCGCGTGCGTGTGGCGGTACGCCGGTCCGTGGGCGCGGAAGATGTCGGCGACCTCCACGGCCGGGCGCGGTCTCGCGCGCGGCGCCGCCGCGGGCGCCGACGTCGGGCGCACGGACTACGTGACGCTGAGAGGCTTGGGCAGATCCAAGGGCGAGCATGTGCCGACGAGCCGCCCCTGGCTGAGATGGAAGTACCGCATCGTCGTGGAGATCTGGCGGTGGCCGAGGAGCCGCTGCACGGTGTGCAGGTCGACGCCGGCTTCGAGCAAGTGGGTGGCGAAGGCGTGGCGCAAGGCGTGGATGCCGCCCTGCTTCTGGATGCCGGCGCGCAGCTTCGCGAGGGTATAGATCTTCTGGGCGACCGTGATGTCGATCGGGCGAGTGCCCTGGCGATTGGCGAAGAGCCAAACGCGGGGCGGGGCGGTCCGCCAGTACGCGCGCAGCTCTCGGAGGAGCCGCGCGGCGAGCGGCACGTAGCGGTCCTTGGCGCCCTTGCCCTGCTCGATCCGCATCGTCATGCGATCGGTATCGATGTCCGACACTTTGAGGGCGATTGCCTCGCTCACGCGCAGACCCGCGGCGTAGACGGTCGTGAGCAAGAGCCGATGGCGCGGATGCGGGGGCACCGTGAGCAGCCGCCAGACTTCCTCGCGGCTCAGGATCTCGGGCAGTTTCTGCGGCTGCTTCGGGAGCGGCACGTGAAACGCGGTCCGCGGATGGCGCAGCGTCACATGGTAGAGAAAGCGGAAGGCGTTGGCCGCTTGACTGCACGTGCTCCAGGAGAGCTTGCGCTCTTGAATCAAGTGCGCAAGGTACGTTTGCACTTCGTCGTTGGTGATCTCGTTGGGAGACCGGCGGTAGTGCTTCGCCAGGCGGACCACGGCAGCGATGTACGCCTTGTGAGTGCGGGGGGCGAAGCCGCGCACGGTCATGTCGCGGATCATGCGGTCTCGGAGCTCGCTCATGGGACACCTCCCTGGAGTGATGAACTGCAAGGAGGTGATGGTGCGTCGACGGAGCGGCGTTCAACAGTGGCGTGCGTCGAACGGGCGGCCGCAGATCAGCAGACCGACGGTCGCGTGATCCGCATCGATGTCCGAGCTACCGCGTCAGCGGTTTAGTTCAACTATTAGTATCTTGAACCGCGTAGCACGGCGGACCAAGCAATCCTCGCAAGCTAACGCGGCGGCGGGAGCACCGGTAGAGCCGCGGAAAGATCTTATGCAAAGCGTGCTTAGCTTTCCGGCCGGACGAGAAGCCAGTCGTGCTATCCAGACCGAGGATATCCACCGGACATTGCGAAGCCCGCTGTCCAGCGCCGCGCATCGTCACAGGTCCATCCGGTCCGCCGGGCTCTGGACCGCGGCCGGCCCGCGGTTCAGGACGTGCGTGTAGATCATGGTGGTGCTGACGTCGCGATGCCCGAGAAGCTCCTGGACCGTCCGGATGTCCCGGTCATCCTCGAGCAGATGCGTCGCGAAGGAGTGACGCAGCGTGTGACACGTCGCCCGCTTGGGGATACCCGCGCGCCGCGCGGCGTCCTTGACGGCGCGCTGCGCGACGGACTCGTGGAGATGGTGCCGTCGGCGCTGTCCGGTCTCTCGGTCCACATAAAAGCGCGTGGCCGGAAACACCCACTGCCAGACCCACTCGCGGCCCGCGTTCGGATACTTTCGCGCTAACGCCCAGGGAAGCTCGACCCAGCCCGCGCCCTGGCGAAGGTCGCGCTCGTGCTGCTTCTTCACGGCGTCCAGGTGGCGGGCCAACTCGGCGCTGACGATAGACGGCAGGGTCGTCGCTCGATCCTTGTCGCCCTTGCCACCGCGGACGACGATCTGCCGGCGCTCGAAGTCGATGTCTTGCACCCGCAGTCGTGCGCACTCGAGCACGCGCAGGCCGGAGCCGTACATCAGGATGGCCATGAGGCGGGGCGTGCCGCGGAGCTGCCGCAGAAGGCTTCGCACCTCGTCTCGGGTGAGCACGATCGGCAGCCGGACCGGCCTCCTGGCCCGCACCACGTCGTCGAGCCAGGGCACGTCCTGGTCGAGAACCTCGCGGTACAGGAACAGCAGGGCGCTCAGGGCCTGGTTCTGGGTCGACGCGGCAACGTTCCCGTCAACGGCCAGCGAGCTCAGGTACCTGGTGAGCTCCGGGGCGCCCATCTCGGAGGGATGGCGCTTGCCGTGAAAGAGAATGTAGCGGCGAATCCACGCGACATAAGCCTTCTCGGTCCGCCGGCTATAGTGACGGGCACGCACGGCGGCCCGGACTCTGTCGAGTAGTCGCGGGGGTCTGGCACCGGGCGGCGCAGGCTCCTGGACAATGAACGAAGAGTCACCCGTCGACGGATATGTCGGGGCCGCGCTCATTTCACACATAGGTGCTTCCAGAATAGTAAGGCGCCGACAGCGGCGCAATGATGTGTCTGCTCGGAGACGTCCTCCTGAGACGTCGTCCGGAGCTGCCCAGATACTGGTCTAGCCGCCCAGGTACGCGCGCCGCACGTGATCGTCCTCGAGCAGATCGCGCGCCGCACCCTCGAGCACGATGCGGCCGGTCTCCATCACGTAGGCTCGGTCGGCCATGCGGAGCGCCGCGTAGGCGTTCTGCTCGACCATGAGCACGGTGGTCCCGCGCTGCCGGATGTCCGCAATGATGCCGAACGTCGTCTCCACGATCGTCGGCGCGAGGCCCAGCGAGGGCTCGTCGAACAGAACGAGGCGCGGCCGGGCCATCAGCGCGCGGGCGATGGCGAGCATCTGCTGCTCGCCGCCGGAGAGCGTCCCGGCCATCTGGCGGCGGCGCTCGGCGAGAATGGGAAAGTGGCGGCAGACTTCGCCGACGTCGTCGGCAATCGCCGCGCGATCGCGCCGCACGTACGCTCCCACTGCCAGATTCTCCTCGACGGTCAGGTACGGGAAGACGCGCCGGCCCTCGGGACAGTGGGCGATGCCGGCCCTGAGAATCTCCGCCGGCACGCGTCCGTGAATCTCGCGGCCGTCGAAGACGATGCGTCCCTGAGTCGGCGAGAGCAGGCCCGAGATCGCGCGCAGCGTCGACGTCTTTCCAGCGCCGTTGGCGCCGATCAGGCACACGAGCTCACCCGGAGCGACGACCAGATCCAGTCCGCGCAGGGCCGTGATCGGGCCGTAGCCGGCGTGAAGGTTCTCCAGCCGGAGCAGTGCGGGCGTCTCAGGCCGGGTCACGCGGGGCTCCGAGATAGGCGCGGATCACGTCCGGATGCGCCTGGATCGCTGCGGGTGCTCCCTCGGCGATCACGCGGCCGCCGTTCAGCGCGATCACGGTGTCGGAGATGCCCATGACCATCCGCATGTCGTGCTCGACGAGCAGGACGGTCACGCCCTGCTCGCGGATCTTGCGGATGAGACCGCTCACGACCGTCTTCTCGGCGCCCGTCATGCCGGCGCCCGGCTCGTCGAGCAGCAGCACGCGCGGGCGGGCCGCGAGCGCAATGGCCAGCTCGACGAGCCGCTGCTCACCGTAGGGCAGGGCACTCGCCCTTTCGCGCCGCCGGTGGGCGAGTCCGACGAACTCGAGGATTGCGGCGGCATCCCTCACGAGCCCGCTCTCCTCGGCCGCGAGCCGGCGCCGTCCCGCCAGTACCTCGAGGAACCCGGCGGTGCCGCGCAGGTGGAGCCCGGTCAGCACGTTGTCCTCGACGCTCAGCGCCGGGAAGACGCTGGTGCGCTGGAACGTCCGGACGATGCCCCGCCGCGCGATAGCGGAAGGTCTGAGCCCGGTCAGCGGCACGCCGTCATAGGTGACGCGTCCGCCGGCCGGCCGGAGATAGCCGGTGATCACGTTGAACGCCGTCGTCTTGCCGGCGCCGTTCGGTCCGATCACGCTCGTGATCGAGCCGGGCCGCACGTCGAACGTCACCGCCTCGAGAGCGGTGACGCCGCCGAAGCGCACGGCGAGGTCGCGGACCGCGAGCGTCACGAGGCGCCGCGGCGGCGGAGCGCCTGCAGCGCGGGCACGATGCCGCGCGGCAGGAAGAATACGAGCAGAACAAGCAGCACGCCGTACGCGAGCATCTGCCACTGCCACGACGCGGCCGCGCGCAGCGCCTCCGGCAGCACCGTGAACAGGACCGCGCCTACCAGCGGACCGGCCAGCGTGCCCTTGCCGCCGGCGACGACCATGACCACCATCGTCACGGTGTAGGTGAACAGGAATACTTCCGGGCTCACGAACCGCGTGTAATGCGCGTAGAGGCTCCCGCCCAGGCCGGCCATGCCTGCGCTGACGACCGCGGCGAGCACGAGATAGTGCGTCACGTCGACGCCGACCGACTCCGCGAGCGGCTCGTTCTCCCGCAGCGCCACGAAGGCGCGGCCGATCCGCGACTTCACCAGGCGCGCGCTCACCAGGTACGAGAGCGCGAGTCCTGCGAGCACCAGGTAATAGTAGGCGGTCTTGCTGCGAAGCGACCACCCGAAAAGCTCCGGCGCCGGCACGCCGGGCAGGCCGAGCGGGCCGTTGGTCAGCTCGATCCAGTTGACGCTCACCAGCGAAATGACGCCCGCGAAGCTGATCGTGACCAGCACGAAGTAGGCGCCGCGGAGCTTCAGCGACAGGCGCCCGACGAGCCACCCGGCGGCGCCCGCCAGCGCGACGGCGGCTGCCAGCGCCGGCCAGAACGACCATTCGCCTTTCAGGGTCAGGAGCGCGGAGGTGTAGGCGCCGATGCCGAAGAACGCCGCGTGGCCGAGCGAGAGCTGGCCGGCGAAGCCGAGGAGCAGGTTCAACGAGAGCGCGAGCACGCCGAAGATACCGGCCATGATGGCGACGTGCAGGTGATACGCGCTCGAAAGCCACAGCGGCAGCGTGAGTGCGGCCGCCGCCAGGAGCCAGCCGCCGGCGCGCGTCATGCGATGCGTTCTTGGCGCGCGAAGAGCCCCGAGGGCCGGAACAGCAGGACGAGAATGATGATGACGAAGCCCACGGCGTCGCGGTAGCCGGACGAGATGTACCCGGCGCCCAGCTCCTCGACGATGCCGAGCAGGAGGCCGCCGAGCGTCGCGCCCGGCAGGTTGCCGAGGCCGCCCAGGATCACCACCGAAAAGGCCTTCAGCGACGCCAGGTCGCCCATCGACGGGTAGACGAGGAAGACCGGCCCGAGCAGGGCGCCGGCGGCCGCCGCGAGCCCGGAGCCGAAGGCGAAGGTGGCCGCGTGGATGCGCCCGATGCCCACGCCCATGAGCGCCGCGGTGTCGCGGTCCTGGAAGGTCGCGCGCATCGCCCGGCCGAGCTTCGTCTTCTGGATCAGGAGCCACGAGGCCGCGATGAGGGCCGCGGCCAGCACGAGCACGAAGATCCGTAGTGGCGCGATCGCCACCGGCCCCAGCACCAGCGGCGCGGTGGGGAAGGGATGCGGAATCGACTTGGCGACCCCGCCCCAGACCAGCAGCTCGCCGTTCTGCATGGCGATCCAGACGCCGATCATCACCAGCATGGTCGTGTCGATCGACTCGCCCCGAAGGGGTCGGAGCAGCGTGACCTCGCAGAGCCAGCCGAGCGCGGCGCCGGCGGCGATCGCCATCAGCAGCGCCACGAAGAAATCAACGCCGGCCCACGCGAGCGCGGCGAACGCCACGTACGCCCCCAGCGTGTAGAACTCACCGTGGGCGAAGTTGACGACGTTCATGAGGCCGAAGATGAGGGTGAGCCCGATGCCCAGCAGGGCGTACGTCCCGCCGAGCACCAGGCCGTTCACCAGGTGCTGAAGAAGCTCTGCCATCCGGGCGCGCGCGCTACTTCTTCGCGAGGAAGTCGGGGAGCGCCACCTTGCCGTCGCGGATCTGGACGACGAAGATGCTCGGCTGGCTCTGACCGCTTTCCTTGCCGGCGGGGCCTTCCTTCTCGAACTTGATCGGGCCGTTCACGCCCATGAGGCTCACCTTCCAGAGGGCGTCGCGCACGGCCTTGGGCTCGTCCTTGCCGGCGATCCGGATCGCCTCGGCGATGGTGGCGATGCCGTCGTGGCCGCGGAACCCCTCGGTGAGCCCCTCGAACGGATGGCCGCGCTTCGCCCACTCGTCGACGAACGCCTTGGCGAGCTTGCCGTCGGGCATGGCCTCCGGGAACCACGGCATGAAGAACACGATGTGATAGCTACCCTCGGCGGCGGCGCCTGCCTGCTTGATGAGCTGCGTGGGCGACGAGCTGCCGCCGGTCGTGACGATCTTGCGCGTCAGGCGCTGCTCTTGCGCCTGCTTCATCACCAGGGTGATCTGCTCGACGGCCGTCGTGAGGAAGAGCGTGTCGCCGCCGGTCGCCTTGATCTTGGTGATCTGCGCGTTCATGTCGGTCGCCGCCTGGTCCATGAACTCCGCCACGCCGACCGTGGCGCCCTTCTTCTTCAGCATGTCGCCGAACGCGCTGATGGACCCGCGGCCCCAGTCGGTGTTGACCGCCAGGAAGTCGACGTTCTTGACCCCGAGCTTGTCCACGTAGCGCTCGAGCCCGAGCGCTTCCATCTCCGACGGCGGGCTGATGCGGAAGATCCACGGATTGCCGCGCTTGGTGATGGACGCCGCGCTCGAGGTCTCCACCACCATCGGCACGCCGTACTCCTCGAGCTTGGGCATCGCGGCCAGGGTCATCGAGCTGCCCCAGGCGCCCATGATCGCCGGCACCTTGTCGCGCACGATCAGCTTCTCGGCGGCGCTCGCCGCCTCCTTGGGATCGGACTTGTTGTCCTCGATGAGCAGGTCGACCTTCCGGCCGCTGACTCCGCCCTTCGCGTTGATCCAGTCGCGCGCGATCTCGGCGCCCATGCGCACGTAGTTGCCCGACGCCGCGACGGGGCCGGAGAGCGGCTCGATGACGCCGATCCTGATCGGCGCCTGCGATTCTCCGGGCATCGTGAGCCCGGCGATCGCAACGAGAAGGAGAGCCACGAACACGACTGACCGTTTGCCCATCGAGAGCCTCCTGCGAGATCGAGATGTGCCAGCGAGAATAGCGCACGATCTCACCGGCGGAAAGCGGGTGTATAGTCGCGGGCTGGACGGCGATGGGCGCGAAATACTTCGGCGCGGCGGTGAAGCGGCGGGAAGATCCTCGATTCCTCCGGGGCGAGGGGCGCTTCATCGACGACGTGGTGCTGCCGGGCATGCTGCACGCGGCGTTCGTCCGCTCGCCGCACGCCCACGCGGTCGTGCGGAAAATTCACACCGACGCGGCCGCCGCCGCGCCGGGCGTGACGCGCGTGTTCACGTTCGCCGACCTCGAGCGGTGGATGAAGCCGCTGCCGCTTTTCGGCGCCGTGCCGGCCGGGCTCGCCGCGGTGGTCAAGTTCGACCTCCGGCAGGCGCCTCAGTGGGCGCTCTGCCGTGAGCGCGCGCGCTACGTCGGCGAGATCGTCGCGATGGTCGTGGCCGACCGCGCCGAGCGGGCCCAGGATGCCGCCGACCTGATCCGCGTCGACTGGGAGCCGCTGCCGCCGGTCGTCGACATGGTCAGGGCCGGCGAGCTGGGCAGCCCGCTCGTGCACCCGGAATGGGGCACCAACATCGGGGTTGGCTTCTCGCACGCCATCGGCGACGCCGACGCCGCGTTCGCCCGGGCTGACGTCACCGTGAGCGAGACGTTCAGCATCCAGCGCTACGTCGGCATGCCGCTCGAGGGGCGCGGCGCCGTCGCGGTGTGGGACCGGCGCGACGGCACGCTCACCACCTGGAACTCGACCCAGGTCTCCCACTTCGTCCAGCAAGGGCTGGCGCCGGCGCTCGCGTTGCCGCCCCACAAGATCCGGGTGATCGCGCCCGATCTGGGCGGCGGCTTCGGCACGAAGGCCTCGGGGTACCCGGAAGACGCGCTGGTGCCGATCGCGGCGGTGGCGCTCGGCCGGCCCGTGAAGTGGATCGAGAGCCGGCGCGAGCACATGTCCGGCGCCGCGCACGCGCGCCACCAGGTGCACGCGATCTCGCTCGCCGCCACGCGCGAGGGCGTGATCCTCGCGGTGCGCGATCGTATCTGGCTCGACCTCGGCGCCTACAACGTCTGGGGCGTCGTGCTCCCCTACAACACGGTCGCGCATCTGATCGGGCCGCACCGGATCAAGAACATGCGCGTCGACGTGCGGGCCGTCGTGACGCACAAGACCCCCAACGCGCCGTACCGGGGCGCCGGCCGCCCCGAGACGGTGTTCGCGATGGACCGCATCGTCGATTGCCTGGCGCGCGAGCTCGGGATGGATCCGGCGGAGCTGAGGCGCCGCAATTACATCCGGCCGGAGGAGCTGCCGTACGACTTCGGCATGCCCTATCGCGACGGCAACCCGCTCGTCTACGACACCGGCGATTTCCCCCTGGCGCTCGAGAAGGCGCTCGAGGCGGCGGACTACCGGCAGTTTCGCGCCGAGCAGCCGGCTCTTCGCGCCCGGGGCGTGTACCGCGGCATCGGGATCTCCGGCTACGTCGAGGGCACCGCGATCGGGCCGTTCGAGGGCGCGACGGTGAAGCTCGATCTCGCGGGGCGCGTGGTCGTCGCGACCGGCGCGATCAACTCGGGGCAGGGGCACGAGACGAGCTTCGCCCAGGTCGCCGCCGACGCCCTCGGCGTGCCGCTCGACTGGGTCACGGTGGTGGGCGGCGACACCGCCCTGGTGCCCTTCGGCGTCGGAACCTTCGCGAGCCGCAGCGCGGTGACCGCCGGCAGCTCCATCGTCGACGCCTGCCGTGAGGTGCGTGGCAAGCTCGTCCGCGCGGCGGCCGCCCTGCTCGAAGCGGCCCCCGACGACATCGAGCTCGACGACGGCCGCGTGTTCGTCAAGGGCTCGCCGGGCTCGGCGGTCGATCTCGCGCGGGTCGTCCAGGCCTCGATCCCGACCTTCGCGAAGCCCGGCGTGGCCTCACCCGACTTCGAGGCGAGCGCCTACCACCACGTGCCCACCGTGACCTACGCGAGCGCCGTCCACGTCGCTCAGGTCGAGGTCGACGTGGCCAGCGGTGGCGTCAAGCTTCTGCGTTACGTCGTCGCCCACGACTGCGGCCGCGTGATCAATCCCATCATCGTCGAGGGCCAGGTGCACGGCGGCGTGGCGCAGGGCGTGGGCGGCGGGCTCTTCGAGGAGATGGTCTACGACGAGACGGGCCAGCTCCTGACGGGCTCGCTCATGGACTACGCGGTGCCGAAGGCGGACGATCTTCCGCTGATCGAGACAGTGCATCTCGAATACCCGTCGCCGCGCAATCCCCTCGGCGTGAAGGGGCTCGGCGAGGGCGGCGCGATCTCGCCCCCGGCGGCGATCGCGAACGCCGTCGAGGACGCGCTGGCGCCCTTCGGCGTGCGCGTCACCGAGACGCCCGTGTCCGCGGCGCGCGTCGTCGCGCTGCTCCAGGCGGCGCGGTCGCGGCGGAGCGCCTGACGCCTACTTCCAGAGCGCGCGCGAGGCGAGGCGCGCGCCTTCCACCATGGCGCCGAGCTTGGCCCACGCGATCTTGGGATCGATCGTCGGCGTGTCGGCGAAGGTGGCGAAGCCGCAGTCGACCCCCGCCACGACCCGCTCGCGTCCGACCATCCGCGCGTACTGGACGATCCGCTGCGCCACCAGCTCCGGGTGCTCGATGAAGTTCGTCGTGGTGTCGAGCACGCCGGGGATGATCACCTTCCCCTCCGGCAGCTTGACCTCCTCGAACACGCTCCATTCGTGCGCGTGACGGGGGTTCGCGGCTTCGACGGAGAGGCCGGCCGGCCGCGCTCTGAACAGGATCTGGATGATGTCCCGCAGCGCGACGTCGCGATGGTGGGGCCCCTCGTAGTTACCCCAGCAGATGTGTAGACGCATGCGCTCCGGCGGGAGCCCGGCCACCGCGTGGTTCAAGGCCTCCACGTGCATGGCGGCCACCTTCTGGAACTCATTCAGGGCGAGGTGCTGGAACTGATTGCTCCGGCCGGAAGCAAGATCGGGACAGTCGAGCTGGAGCACGAATCCGGCGCCGACGATGGCGGCGTACTCGCGCTTGAGCACCTCGGCCAGCGCACCGATGTACGCCTCGTCGGTCGGATAATAGCGGTTCAGCAGGAAGCGGGCGGCCTGGCCCGGCGAGACGGCGGTCATGAAGACACTGTCGGCACCCGCTGTCCGGACGGCCCGCGCAAGGGTCTGGATGCCCCGTTCGACGGCGCCGAAGTCTCTCCACGCGATGGGGCCCGAGCAGGTGGGCCGCTTGAAGACGGAGCCGCGCCGTCGCGCCGCGAACTCGGGAAACTCCTTGAGATCGGCGCCGATCACCTGGTCAGCGTGCTCCCCCTCGAACCCCGTGAGCCGATCCTTGATGTAGGTCGAGTAGTCCGTGCGGCCCTGCTCGCCGTCGTTGACGATGTCGATGCCGGCCGCCACCTGCGCCCTGACGACGTCGTCGACGGCCGCGCGGGCCCGCGCCTCGAGCACCGCGGCCGCCGCGCCGCCCGCGTCGTGCTGCCGCAGGATCGTTACCAGCTCGTCAGGGCGCGGCAGGCTCCCGATGTGCGTCGTCAGAATTCTCATGGGCCCGGCCTCACTTTCGCAGGGCGCGACGTTAGCACATTCCTGATATAGTCGCGGTCGAGGGATGGCGAACGATCGACCGGGGTGGCTGAACGTGCACGGCGTGACGCTTGAGATCCTCGAGCGGGGACAAGGGCGACCGATCCTCTGGCTCCACGGTGAAGACGGCCTCGATCCGGCGGCGCCCTTTCTCGATCTGCTCGCGGCCCACGGCCGGCTGGTCGCTCCGTCGCACCCCGGCTTCGGGCACTCGCCCGACGTGAACAACATCGATACCGTCGATGATCTCGCGTATCTCTACCTCGACCTGCTCGCCGAGCGGAATCTCCGCGACGTGATCGTGATCGGCTCGTCGCTGGGCGGCTGGATCGCCGCGGAGATGGCGGTCAAGAGCAGCGAGCGCATGGGTGGGCTCGTCCTCGTGGCGCCGCTCGGCATCAAGATCGGAGACCGGGAGACCCGCGACATCCCGGACATCTTCGCGCTGCCGCCCGACGAGGTGACGCGCCTGCAGTACCGCGACCCGGCGCGCGCCGCCGTCGACCACGCCAAGCTCTCGGACGATCAGCTCACCGTGATCGCGCGCAATCGCGAGGCGACCGCGCTCTACGCGTGGGAGCCCTACTTCCACAACCCGAAGCTCAAGCGGTGGCTGCACCGCATCAGCGTGCCCACGCTGCTCCTGTGGGGCGCCGACGACCGGTTCGTCACCGCGGCGTACTACGGCGCCGCCTATCGGGGTGCCATACCCGCCGCGCGGTTCGAGACGATCGACGGGGCCGGGCACTTCCCGCACATCGAGGAGCCCCGGGCCTTCGCCGAGCGCGTTCGTGGGTTCCTCGCGGAGCGCAAAGCGTAAGAGTTCCGGGGTATGCGGGCCTGGTTCTTCAGCGAGAACGCGTATCACCTCCTGCCGGACCCGAAGGAATACGACTCGATCCGGGTGAAGCTCCCCAACCGGTACTACGACCCGAAGATCGGCGCCGATCTCTATCACCGCTTCATCGACGAGTGGAAGATCGCCGAGGACCTCGGGCTCGAGATCATGGTCAACGAGCACCACCAGACCGCGACCAACCTGAACCCGTCGGCGGCGGTGGTGATGGGCGCGCTCGCCCGCGACACGCGCAAGGCGCGCATCCTGATCCTCGGCAATCCGATCGCGAACCGGCGCGAGCCGGTGCGCGTGGCCGAGGAAATGGCCATGGTCGACGTGTACTCGCGCGGCCGCCTGGAGTGCGGCTTCGTGCGCGGCGTGCCGTACGAGATCTCGGCCGGCAATCACCGGCCGACGCGCATGCAGGAGCGCTTCTGGGAGGCGCACGACCTCATCGTGAAGGCGTGGACCAGCCACGACGGCCCCTTCAACTGGGAGGGGAAGTACTTCCATCACCGGCAGGTGAACATCTGGCCCCGACCCTACCAGCAGCCGCATCCGCCGATCTGGATTACCGCGCTCAGCCCGGCCAGCGCGCGCGAGGTCGGCGAGCGGGGCTACGTCGCCGCCTGCTTCCTCACCGGCTTCGATGGCACGAAGACCGTGTTCGGCTCCTATCGGAGCCGCCGCGACGAGCTCAAGCTACCGACCGCGGCGCTCGATCGCTTCGCCTACGCGGCGCTCGTCTACGTAGGCGAGACCGACGAGGAGGGCTACGCGGGCGCGCGCAAGCTCATGTGGTACCTCGAGTCGAACAAGGTGCCGCCGCAGTTCACCAGCCCGCCGGGCTACCACCCGACGGCCTCGACGGTGAACGCGATGAAGGGCACCAACCCCGGCATCTTCAAGATGTTCCAGAATCCCGCGCTCGGGCCCTTGATGGACGCGGGGCTCGTCTTCGCCGGCAACCCGGATTCGGTCTACCGGCAGATCATGAAGATGTACGAGCACGTCGGCGGGTTCGGCCACTTGCTCATCATGGGACAGGCGGGGTTCCTCGACCACGACGAGACCGTCAAGGGCATGCAGATGTTCGTCCGCGAGGTCTACCCCCGGCTCAAAGAGCTGGTGTGATCGGCCCGCGCCACTAGCTCGCGGTACAGGCTCTCCACGCACTCGACCTTTCGCCGCGTCGAGAAGAGCTGCTCGACGCGCCGGCGACCCGCTTCGGCCGTGCGCCTCGCCTCGGCGGGATTCGCCATGAGGCGCTCGATGGCCCGCGCGAGAGCCGGGACGTCCCGCGGCGGAAAGAGCAGCCCGGTCTCGCCGTCGATCACGAGCTCGGGGTTGCCCTCGACCGCCGTCGCCACGACCGGAGTCGCGACGGCCAGGCTCTCGCGGAGGGTGCCGGTCAGCCCGAGACCGCGATACGACGCGTCGACGGAGCAGTCGCTCCCGGCGAGAATCTCGGCGACGTCCTCGCGATAGCCGAGCACGTGGAAGTTTCGCCGGAGCCCGAGCGCGCGCGCCTGCTCGTGCAAGCGCTCGGGGTCGCGCGCGCCCACGATGAGCAGGTGTGCGGATGGCGCCTGGGCCGTGACCTTTGCCATGGCGGCCATGACGTCGTCGTTGCCCTTCTCGGCGCGCACGCCGATCTGGGTCACCAGGAACTGGTCAGGGGTCAGGCCGAGCTCGGCTCGAATGCGCGTGCGGTCCACCCCGGGATGGAAGCGCTCCGTATCGGTGCCCGAGTAGATCACGCGAATCTTCGCCTCGGGAACGCCGGACCGCACGAGCTGCGTCTTGATGGCTTCGCAGACGGCGATCACCGCGGTGACTCGCCGGGTCACGTAGCCCAGACGATTGAAGGGGTCGAGCGGGAAGGTGACGCCGCGATTGAGAATCAGAACCGGCAGGCGCGTGACGAGGCCGGCCAGGAGCGCAAGGGTCCGCGCGCGTCCCTTGTGCGCGTGCACGACCTGGATGCGGTGCTGCCGCAGCACGCCAACCAGGCGCGCGACCGAGCGGAGATCGATCTCCGAGGTCATCGGGAGGCCGTAATGGGTCACGCCCGCCTGCGCCGATTTGGTCGACCAGATCGACGCCGGCCGCGTCGCCAGCACGACGTCGTGGCCGCGCGCCCGCAGGCCGAGGATCAGATCCCAGACCTGGATCGCCGCGCCGGTGAAGAAATCGCCCTTGGGGTAGATGTGCAGGACGCGCACGGGCGCGGACGCTCGCGCGGCGTCTCCTTGAGGCGAGTCGCCCAGGCTCGCGCTGGATCGCACCCAGGCCATTGGCCCGGACTCTATCACGGGACATTGCCGGCCGCCGTGGGCTCGCTGCCAGCAGAGGGCCTCCAGCGCCCGAAGCGGCCGCGGTAGTAGCTGATCCAGAGGGCGATCAGCGGGGTCCCGACGATCGTCGGCCAGAGCCAGCGCACGGCGGTCGGCAGGAAGCCGAAGTTGACGACGGAGAAGGCGGACACCGCGGCGATGTACGAGCCGAGCATGCCGGTCATGTGCGCGAACCACCAGGCGCGCTCGTCCGCGGGCGGCCGGACGAACCTCCGGAGGTCGATCCCGGACAGCACCATCCCGAGCGCGCCGAACACGACCGGCACGATCCCGATCCGCTCCCAGCTCGCGCCGGGCCGCAGAACCCCGAGCACGACGAGCGCCGCGCTCGCCGCGAACGTCGCGAGCGCGGCGGCCCAGTCGATCGGCCGGGGCCCGTCGCCCCGCGCCGGGCGCTTGCGCCCCAGGACGCGGTACCCCGCAAACGCCTGGTAGAAGCTGAAGACGGCGAGCAGCGTGAGGAAGATGCGGGGACGCCAGAGGCTCAGCACCACCGCGGTCGCCGCTACCAGCGCCATCGACCAGAAATAGATCTTGCCCCACCGACGGTGGGCCAGGCCGCCCTTGACGGTCAGCATCGCCGCGGGCGCGACGAACAGCGCGACCATGCCGGCCGCGATGTGAAGCGATCGAAGCGTCGCGATCAGGCTTTCCATGATTCGACCTCCTCAGCGCCGCCGGCGGGCGCGCCGCGCCTCGAGGCGCCGCAGGGTGCGCAGCGTCTCCGCGCACCACGCGAGCATCGCGCGGCAGCGGTGCTGACCGTGATGAAGGGTGACGAGCGAGAAGGGGAGCTGTGGATGGTCCGCCATCTCCTTGACGAGCCGTCGCTCGATGCCCAGGTACGTCTCGAGGAGCTCCTTCTGGCGGGCCTGATAGTGCTCGATCTGGGCGGCGCTGTCGGACACGGGCCCGGCGGCGCCGAGGAAGAGCTTGAGCAGGAGCTCGCTGCGAACGGGCTCGTGGCGCGCCGGGACGGCGAGCCAGCGCCGGAGCTCCGCGCGCCCCCGGTCGGTGAGCGAGTAGACGTGGCGGTCGGGCTTTCCGCGCTGCTTCTCGCGCCGGCGCTCGGCGAGCCCCTCGGCGGCCAGGCGGTTCAGGATCGGGTAGATCTGGCCGTAGCTCTCGTTCCAGAAGTGGGCGATCGACCGCTCGATCAGCTTCTTCACGTCGTAGCCGGACATCGGACAGAGGCTGAGCACCCCGAGTATCGCGTGCCGGCTCGTGTTCGCCCGCCGTGACGCCATCGCCCCTCCCGCGGCCTAGTATCTTGTGGCTACATATCTACTAGATATATAGGCACGGGTCAAGCAGCGCGCGGAGCGGAGGGAATGCTAGTCGTGGGCCTCCAGGACGAACAGCTCGCCCTGCCGCCAGACGCCGGCGAAGGTGCGCCGGTGCAGCGGACACGGGCCCCAGCGGTCGAGCGCCGCGAGGTGCTCCGGGGTCGCGTAGCCCTTGTGGCGGGCGAAGCCGTACTCCGGAAACCGCTGATCGGCCTCGACCATGAGCCGGTCGCGCGTGACCTTGGCGACGATCGACGCCGCGGCGACCGTGGCGCAGCGCGCGTCGCCGTCCACGAGGTTCTTCTGCGGACAGGGGAGATCGCGCAGGGCGACGAAGTCGGTGATGACGAAGTCGGGTTTCACGGCGAGCCGCGCGAGCGCGGCCGCCATCGCCAGCTTGGTGGCCTGCAGGATGTTGATGCGGTCGATCGTCTCGTGATCGACGATGCCGACGCCGACGGCCACGGCGCGCTCGTGGATGACGGAGAACAGCGCCTCGCGCTGCTCGGGCGTGAGGACCTTCGAGTCGGCGAGCCCCTTGATGCGACGGTCGGCGGCGATGATCACGGCGCCGGCGACCACCGGTCCGGCCAGGGGCCCGCGCCCCGCCTCGTCGACGCCGGCCACCAGCGTGACACCCGTCCGCCAGGCCAGAGCCTCGTGACGGTAGGGCGCCGACGGTGGCGGCGTCACGCCAAAGGGTCGGCTACGGCTGCTCGGGGGTGGTGGCGGGAACCAGGGCCACGCGCTTCTCTTTGAGACGCGCGGCCTTGCCGGCGAGCCCGCGGAGGTAGTAGAGCTTCGAGCGCCGCACGCGGCTGCGCCGAACGATCTCCACCTTATCGATGCGCGGCGAGTGCAGCGGGAAGGTCCGCTCGACGCCGACACCGTACGAGATGCGCCGGACCGTGAACGACGCGCGGCCACCCTCGCCGCGCCGGCGAATCACGATGCCCTCGAAGAGCTGGGTCCGCTCCTTCTCGCCCTCGATCACCTTGACGTGCACGCGGACCGTGTCGCCGGCGGTGAATCCCGCCCGGTCCTTCTTCAGCTGCACCGCCTCGACCAGTCGAATCGCGTCCATCACCGCATTCCCTTTCGTCGGATACGTCTCAGTTCGCGGGGTCGTCGATCTGCTCCGGCGTCTCCCCGCGTTCGAATCGTTCTACCAGCCTGCGCTCGTCGTCCGTCAGCGGCGCGGTCACCAGGAGGTCCGGGCGCTCGCGCCACGTGAGCCAGATGGCCTGGACCCGGCGCCACCGCGCGATGCGCGCGTGGTCGCCGGAGAGCAGCACCGCCGGCACCCGCGCGCCCCGGTACGCCTCGGGCCGTGTGTACTGCGGCGGCTCGAGGAGCCCGTCGGCGAACGACTCACGGGCCGCCGCGCCTTCGCTCCCGAGCACGCCCGGCAGCAAGCGCGTCACCGCGTCGGTGACCACCAGGGCCGGCAGCTCGCCGCCCGTCACGACGTAGTCACCGATCGACACCGTGTCGTCCGCCAGCTTCTCGCCGACGCGCGCGTCGACCCCCTCGTATCGCCCGGCCAGGAGGATCACGTGCGTCAGGGCGGCCAGCTCGGCCGCGATCTTCTGCGTCAGCGTCCGGCCCCGCGGGTCCATCAGCACGACGCGCGCGCCGGGCGTGCGGAGCGCCTCCACCGCGGCGAAGAGCGGCTCGGGCTTCAGCACCATGCCGCCGCCGCCGCCGAACTGATAATCGTCGGCGACCCGGTGTCGGCCCTGCGCGTAGTCTCGGAGATTGACCACCCGGATGTCAACGAGTCCACGCGCCCGCGCCCGTCCGAGCATCGACTCGGCGAGCACCGGCTCGACCATGCCCGGGAACAGCGTCACGATGTCGATGCGCATCCGCGTCCCACTACAGGTCGAGCAGCCCGTCGGGCGGCCGGATGACGACCCGGCCGCCGGCCAGGTCGACCTCGACCACGATCTCGGCTACGGCCGGGATGAGGCGCTCGCGCGTCCCGTCGGCGACCACCCACAGATCGTGAGCCGGCGAATGCTCGATGCGCGTCACCCGGCCGACGTCGCGCCCGTCTTCCGTGAGGACCCGGCATCCTTCCATCTGCCACGGATAGAAGCGGCCCGGCGGCAGCGGCAGCGCCTCGTCCTCGGGAAGCGCGATCAGCCGGCCGACGAGCGCGCTGGCGGCCTCGACGGTCTCGCAGCCGGCCACAAATACCAGGACCGCGGCGCCCTGCCGGCGCGCGGCGGTGATCCGGCACCGCTCGCGCGTGTCGCGCGCCTGGTCCCACAGCACGCACTCCGTCACGCCCTCGAACCGCTCGGGGCGGTCGGTCAGCGGCGTCACGCGTATCTCGCCGCGCAGGCCGTGCGGCCGCGCGATCTCACCGATGACCACGAGCCGGGAGCTCATCTCTACGTCGAGGCGATGTCCGGCTACTCTCGGGCCGGGTCGCCCGTTGTCTCCTACTTCGGCGCCGGCACCGGCACGTTCGCGATCAGCTTCCGCACCGTGTTCGACGGCTGGGCGCCCTTCTTGATCCACGCCTCGACCTTCGCCCGGTCGATCACCACCGTCGGCGGCTCGGTCAACGGGCTGTAGTGCCCGAGCACCTCGAGGAAGCGGCCGTCGCGCGGCGAGCGCGAGTCCGCCACGACCACGCGATAGGCCGGTCGCTTCGTCGTCCCCATTCGTCTCAAGCGAATCGTCACTGCCACGTTCTCACCCCCTCGGCATTCCCAGTCCGGGGAAATTCTTCATGCGGGGAAGCTTCCCCTCCATGCCCTTGAACTGCCTCATGACCTTCCGGAGCTGCGCGAACTGCTTGAGCAGCCGGTTCACGTCCTGCACGCTCGTGCCGCTGCCGCGCGCGATGCGCTGGCGGCGGCTGCCGTTGATGACCTCGGGATTGTGCCGCTCGCCCGGCGTCATCGAGCCGATGATCGCGTCGAAGCGCCCGAGGTCGGCCGATTCGCCGTCGATGTCCTTGGGCGCGCCCTTGAGCATCTTGCCGAAGGGGAGCATGCCGAGGACCTGATCGAGCGGACCCATCTTGCGGAGCTGCTTGAGCTGCTCGCGGAAATCCTCCAGCGAGAACGTGTCCTCGCGGAGCCGGCGCGCCAGCTCCTCGGCCTTCGTCTGGTCGACCGCCTCCTGCGCCTTCTCGACGAGGGAGAGCACGTCGCCCATGCCGAGGATGCGCGAGGCGAGCCGGTCGGGATGGAACGGCTCGAGGGCATCGGTCTTCTCGCCCACCCCGACGAAGGCGATGGGCCGGCCGGTGACGTGCCGCACCGAGAGCGCCGCGCCGCCGCGCGAGTCGCCGTCGAGCTTGGTCAGGATGACCGCGTCGATGCCGACCGCCTGATTGAAGCGGTCCGCGACGGTGACCGCGTCCTGCCCGGTCATCGCGTCCACCACCAGCAGCACGTGGTGCGGCGAGACCTCGCGGCGGATCGCCTTGAGCTCTCCCAGCAAGGCCTCGTCGATGTGGAGCCGGCCGGCGGTGTCGAGGATCAGCGGGGTGAGCCCGCGCGACGCCGCCTCCTCGCGCGCCGCGCGACAGATCTCGAGCGGCGTCTGTCCCGGCTCTCCGGTCACCGGCACGTCGAGCTGGGCGCCGAGCGTGCGCAGCTGCTCCATCGCGGCCGGCCGCTGGGTGTCCGCCGCCGCCAGGAGCGGATGCTGACCCTGCTTCGTGTAGAGGCGTGCCAGCTTCGCGGCCGTCGTGGTCTTGCCCGAGCCCTGGAGCCCCATGAGCATGATGATCGTGGGCGGGTGGGACGCCATCGCCAGCCGATGCCCGCTGCCGCCGAGCAGCTCCACCAGCTCGCCGTGCACGACCTTCACGACCTGCTGCGCGGGAGTCAGCGAGGCGAGGACGTCCTGGCCGACGGCCTTTTCCTTGACGCGGTCGATGAAGGTGCGGACGACCTTGAAGTTGACGTCCGCCTCCAGGAGGGCGACGCGGACCTCGCGGAGCGCCTCCTGGATGTTCTCCTCGGACAGGCGGCCGCGCCCGCCGAGCTTGTCGAAGATCGCCTGAAGCCGGCTACCCAGGGAGTCAAGCATGCAAAGTCCTGACTTTACGGAAGGATGCCTGGAATATCAACCCCGGGCGGATCTTCTGGGGGCTCTACCGGGGGACGAACTGCACGGGCAGCTTCCGCCACTGATAGACACCCACGTTGAGCTGGTCGATCACCCACCGCTCCGGGTAGACATAGCCCGTCGTGGTTTCCGTGACGAAGAAGCCTGGAACCTGCGCGACTTGCGTCTGGTAGGTCGCGGGTATTCCGGTCGGGGCCGGCACGTAGACCTGCATGGCTACAGGCGTCGGGGGCACCCAGTACTGGCGAACGGCGTACCCCAGCCCGGCCGCCGGCATCATCGGGTGGGCGTTGTTCATTCTGTTGGGCTCGTCACTGAACGGATTGGTCTCCCGCGAGAACGGCGTGCCCGGGGGCACGACCACGAACGGCCCGGCGGGGTTGGGTCGAATGACGTACACCGAGCTCGACGGGTTCGTGATGCCCTGCAGTCCGAGCGAGGGCGAGGGACCCAACTGCCCCGTCTGCGGCGTGGGTTGAGCCGCGGCCAGGTTGACCACCCCGACGAGCAGCCCGAGCGCGAGGGCGATTTGAACAAGCCTCACGACGACGCACTATAGCCGGGAACCGGAACTAAGGCAACCTGTATAGTGCTGCGTCCGCGGCTCCGCGGAGCCGGCCGCGCCGGCGTGGTCAGTACGCCGGGGGCGCGTAGATGGTCACGAAGAACAGCGGGACGCGGCCGGGGTTCTTCACGTGGTGGCGCGTCCGGGCGGGGATCATGACGAGCGCGCCCGCGGCCGCCTTGTGCTCCCGCTCGCCGATGCGGACGAGCGCCTCACCCTCGACGACGTAGATGATCTGATCGCCGTCATGCTCCTCCGGCGGGCCGCCGTCCGCGCCCGGACCGATGGTCATGACGGCCGTCTGACTCTGTGCGGTCTCCTGGAGGACCCGGAAGAACTGGCCGCGGTGCGCGTGGGCGTCGACGACGTCCATCGCGCTACGGCGCTGTCGCGGCGGCGCGAAGCGCGCTCAGCGCCGCGCCCGGGTCGGCGGCCCCGAAGATCGCCGAGCCGGCGACGAGGACAGTGGCGCCGTCTTCGGCCAGGGACCTCGCGACGTCGGCCTTTACGCCGCCGTCGACCGAGACGTCCACGGGCCGGGAGCCCAGGAGCGTTTTGACCTCCCGGATCTTCCGGTGCGATGACGGAATGAAGGACTGGCCGCCGAAGCCCGGGTTCACCGACATCACCAGCACCAGATCGAGCTCGTCGAGCACGTACTCGAGGGCCGACGCCGGCGTCGAGGGATTCAGCGCCACGCCCGCCTTCGCGCCGAGCTCGCGGATCTGCGCGAGGGTGCGCGCCAGATGCGGACAGGCCTCGAGGTGGACCGTGACGATGTCGGCCCCGGCCGCCACGAACTCGGGGATGTAGCGCTCCGGCTCGACGATCATCAGGTGAACGTCGAGCGCCAGGCGCGTGCGCTTGCGGATCGCCGCCACCACGGGGGGCCCGATCGTGATGTTCGGCACGAACCGTCCGTCCATGACGTCGATGTGGAGCTGATCGGCGCCGGCCGCCTCGACCCGCGCGATGTCGGCGCCGAGCGCGGCGAAGTCGGCCGAGAGGATCGAGGGCGCGATCTTGATCACGAGGTTGTTATACCTCGAAAGCTACGAGCGGTGGAAGCGGACGGCCGCGAAGCCGTCGGTGCCGTGTCGATCCGGCCGGCACCGGAGCCAGCCGTCGGCCTCGAGGGGCAGCGGAAACTTGTCGGGCGGATCGATCGCGAACTCCGGCCGCGCCCGGAGGAACGCGCTCACGACCGTCTCGTTCTCCTCGGGCTCGAGCGAGCACGTCGCGTAGACGAGCCGGCCCCCGGGCTTCACCATCGTCGCCGCGGCGGCGAGGATCTCGGACTGTTGCCGGCTCGCCAGGCCGAGGTCGGACGGCTGCCGCCGCCACTTCACCTCGGGGTTGCGCCGGAGCACGCCGAGATTCGAGCAGGGCGCGTCGACGAGGACGGCGTCGCACGCGTCGCGGAAGCCGGGCGCGAGCGCGTCCACGGCTCCGTCACGCGCGTCGATGATCGTGATGCCGAGCCGCGCGGCGGCTTCCCGGACCCGCGCCAGCCGCTCGGGCTCCCGGTCGAAGGCGAGGACGCGGCCGCGGTCGGCCATGAGCTCGGCGATGTGTGTCGTCTTGGTGCCGGGCGCGGCGCAGACGTCGGCGACCGTGGTGCCGGGCTCCGGCGCGAGCAGCCGCGCGATCAGCATCGAGGCTTCATCCTGGACGGCGAAGCTGCCGTCACCGAAGGCGCGCCAGGACGCCGGCGCGCCGCCCGGCCCCACCACGAGCCCCTCCGGCGCGTGGCGCGTGGGCCGCCCGACGAGGCCCTCTTCGGCCGCCAGGCGCCCGGCGAGCGCGTCGCGATCGGTTCGGAGCGCATTCGCCCGAAGCGTCAGCGGCGGGCGCTCGTTCGAGGCGCGCATGAGCGCCTCGGCCTCCTCGCGGCCGAAGCGTGCCACCCACCGCGCGGCGAGCCAGGTGGGAAACGAGCAGCGCGTCGCCAGCGCATCGACGGGATCCCGCGGCGCCGCCGGCTCGCGCTCGCGCGGCGCGCGGCGGGCAAACGAGCGAAGCACGGCGTTCACGAAGGGCTTCACCGCGGGCGTCGGCGGCGCCAGCGTCACCGCGTCGTTCACGGCGGCGAACGACGGGACGCGGTCGAGCAGGGCGATCTGATACGCGGTCACACGCAGGATCACGCGCACGCGCGCGTCGAGCGTCTCGAGGCGCCGGCGGGAATGGGGCGCCAGGATCCAGTCGAGATAGCGCTGCCAGCGGAGCGTGCCGTACACGAGCTCCATGGCCAGCGCGGCGTCGCGGGGAGCCAGCCGTCGCGCCGCCAGCGCGTGCTCGAGCGCGATGTCGGCGAAGCTCGCGTCCACCTCGACGCGCTCGAGCACGCGCACGGCGACCTCGCGCGCCTGCGCCGCGAGCCGCCGCGGAGCTCCGGCCTTCCCTCGCGGCGGCGTCATCGCGGCGCTCCGGAGGAGTCCGGCGTCGAGAACGTGTCGCCCGGCGAGAGACGGGCTCCCCGCAGATAGTCCGCCCAGGACATCGCGCGGCGGTTTTCCGGCTGGACCTCGATCGGGCGGAGCCACCCGTCGGCGGCCGCGATGACCGGCGCGTCGCCGTCGGCGGGCCGCGCGAGCGTGCCGGGCGTCCGAGTCGGTCCGGTGCCGGCGACGGCGACGGTCGCGCGCCAGATCGTGAGTGTGCCGGAGGGGCCGCGCGTGAGGGCGCCCGGCCAGGGGTTGCAGCCGCGAATCCGGTTGACCAGCTCCTGCGCCGGGCGATTCCAGTCGAGATGACCGTCCGCGCGCTTCAATCGCGGCGCGAGCGTCGCGTCCTCGTGGCGCTGCGCGCGGGGCGTCGGCGTGTCGAGCTCGGCGAGGGTGTCGACGAGAACCTCGGCGCCGAGCACGGAAAGTCGTGCCGCCAGCTCGCCGGCCGTCTCCTCCGCGCCGATGGTCACGGACGCCGAGCGCAGCATGGATCCGGTGTCCATGCCCTCGTCCATCTGGAACGTGGTGATGCCCGTGACCGTCTCGCCGCGCATGATCGCCCACTGGATCGGCGCGGCGCCGCGGTAGCGCGGCAGCAGCGAGCCGTGGACGTTGATGGAGCCGCGGCGGGGCGCGTCGAGCACGGCTCGCGGCAGGATCTGGCCGAACGCGACGACGACGGCCACGTCGGCGCCGAGCGCGCGCAGCCGCTCGGGCCACTCCGGATCGCGCAGCCGCGGCGGCTGGAGAACCTCGACGCCCGCGGCTAGCGCGCGCGTCTTGACCGGCGGCGGGGTCAGGCGCTGCCCGCGGTGCGCGGGCCGATCGGGCTGGGTGACGACGGCGACGACCTCGTGGCGGCCCAGCATCGCCTCGAGCGTCGGCAGGGCAAACTCGGGCGTGCCGTAGAAGAGGACCTTAAAGCGCGAAGGCGTGGCGGGAGGCGTCCTCGCGGAGACCCTCTTTCTTGATCTTCCGCTTGATACGGTCGCGCGTCACCGGGTCGACGCGGTCGATGAACAGGACGCCGTCGAGGTGGTCGATCTCGTGCTGGAGCACGCGCGCGCGCAGCCCGGTAGCGCGGATGGCCAGTGGCCGGCCGTTCACGTCCTGCGCCTCGACCGTCACCCACGCCGCGCGAGTGACCGGCGCGAACACGCCCGGGATCGAGAGGCATCCTTCTTCGCCCGTCGCCTCGCCGCCCCGATCGACGATGGCCGGGTTCAGGAGCGCCTGCACTGCGCGGCCTTCCTCGTCGGCGACGACGATGAGCCGGAGCGAGATTCCCACCTGGGGCGCGGCCAGGCCGATACCGACTTCGTCGTACATCGTCTCGGTCATGTCCGCGATCCTCGCCCGGACGTCCGCCGTGACCTCGCCCACGGGCGCGGCGCGGCGCCGCAGCGCCGGATCGCCATATCGCAAGACTTTCAGAACCGCCATTCGACCGGATCGACCTCCACGTCAATGATACCGCGGCTCGCCGGGCGCGGCGTTTTGAACTCCCCCAGCGCCTCCTCGAGGAGGCGCGGCAGCTCGGCGTCGCCCTTCACGACGATCCGCAGGGCGCGATCCTTTCCCTCGCCCGCCGGCGGATAGACGGTGAGCCCGGCGCGCCCGCGCAGCGCGGCGCCGACCGTTTCGGCCAGCCGGCGCGTCCCGGACGTCTCTGCGGCGCGCGTGGTGACGATGGCGAGGCGCTTGAAGGGCGGATAGCCGAGCTCGGCGCGAAACTCGAGCTCGCGCCGGTAGAACTCGTCGAGATCCTGGCCCGCGACCGCCGCGAACGCGTAGTGCTCGGGATTCTGCGACTGGATGATCAGGGCGCCGTCCGCGCCGACGCGCTCGGCGGCCGCCCACACGAGGCCGAGCGTGCGCTCGGCGGCGCGGAAGTCCGGCGCGCGCAGCAGCTGGTCGGGCGCGACGAACGCCGCGAGCCCGAGCGACGCGGGACCGAAGAGGCGCAGCGCCCCGCGCGTGCCGATCACGACGTCGGCGGCGGCCGCCGCCGCCCGCTGCGCCTCGCCGCGGGCGCCGCGCACGGCGTCGGGATCCCAGCGCGCGATGCGCGCGGCGGGAAAGCGGCGGCGGACGGCGTGCTCGACGCGCTCGGCGCCCCAGCCGAACGGTGACAGGCGCCGTCCGTGGCACGCCGCGCAGGTGTCCGGCAGCGGCTGCGCGGTGCCGCAGAGCCGGCAGACGAGCCGGGCGGCGGCGCGCGAGTAGGCGAACGCGATCGCGCACTGGGCGCAGCGGACCACCGTGCCGCACTCGTCGCACGCGAGCGACGAGGTGAGCCGGCTCACCGCGAGGAAGACGCGCCGCCGAGCGGCCAGCGTCTCGCGGATGGCCCGGGCGACGGGCGGCGTGAGCGGCTCGCGCCGGAGGATGCCGCGCGTGTCGGCGACGCTCACGGCGGGCCACGGGCCGGGCTCCAGCGGCGCCATCGTCACGCGCCCCGATCTGGCGCGCCACCACGCCTCGACGCTCGGCGTCGCCGCGGTCAGCAGGAGTGAGACGGGCTCGCGCGCGGCGCGCTCGAGCGCGACGTCGCGCGAATGCATGCGCGGAGGCCCGGGGGGCTTGTGCGCGGCTTCGTGCTCGTCGACGAGGGCCAGGATGGCCGGCGGCGGGAGCGGCGCGAGGAGCGCCGAGCGCGTGCCGGTGGCGAGGCGCGCCGAGCCGTCACGGAGCCGATGCCACGCGGCGGCGCGCTCCTCGTCGGCCACGCCCGAGTCGAGCCGCACGACGCGGTCGATCCGCGCCAGCCGCTGCGCCCACCGGGCCGCGGTCTCGACGTCGGCCGCGATGAGAAGCGCCGGGCCCTTGGCTCGCTCGAGGCGCTCGAGGAGCCGCTTCTCCCGGCCGTTCGCCACCAGGAGCTCGGGAGGCGGCGGCGCCGGCGTCGGGCTCGCGTCGGCGGGCGCGCGTTCGTGCGACGCGTCGGCGTCCGCTCGCGGCGGCGGCGGCAGGAGCGCGGCGCAGGTCGAGCCGAGCGACGAGAGGCTCTGCGCCGCGATCCAGTGAACGAGATCGAGCTGCGCCGGGGCGAATATGGGCTCGCGGTCGACCAGGCGATCGAGCGGCTTGAGCCGCGGATCGGCGCCGTCGCGGACGGCCACCACCATGCCGACGCGCGAGGCGCCGCGCAGCGGAGCGATCGCGCGCTGGCCGGGGCGGAGCGCCCAGCCGTCGGGCACGCGATACGAGAACGAATGGGCGAGGGGCGCGTCGAAGGCGACGTCCGCGATGCGGGCCGGCGCCGTCATCGCGTGCGGCGGTTGTCGTACTCCCGTCGAGCGAGCTGGAGATCCTCCCACGCCATCCGCTTGTATTCCTCGCCGGGATTGCGCAGGAGGAAGGCGGGATGGAAGGTCGGGATCAGGACGGCGGAGCCGTAGGGGTGCACGCGCCCGCGGAGCTTGCCGATGGGCTCGCGCGTGCCGAGCAGTGTTTGCGTCGCCACGCTGCCGAGCGCCAGAACTACCTTGGGCTGGAGCACCGCGAGCTTGGCCGCGAGGAACGGCGCGCAGGCGGCGAGCTCGTCAGCCTCCGGATTCCGGTTGCCGGGGGGCCGGCACATGACGGCGTTGCAGACGTAGACCTCGTCGCGCGACAGCTCGACCTTGCGCGACTCGAGCATCTTCGTGAGGAGCTGTCCCGCGCGTCCGACGAACGGAAGCCCTTGCGCGTCCTCGTCGGCGCCCGGCCCCTCGCCGATGACGACGAGCTCCGCCCGCGGGTTCCCGGAGCCGAACACGACCGTGGAGCGGCCCTCGCACAGCTTGCACTTGCGGCAGCCCTGGACGGCCTTTTCCTGGGCGGCGAGCGCCTCGGCCGGGTCGAGCAGATAGTCGCCGGCGAGGCTGACCTCGGTGACGCCCAGATCGCGATGATGACGCAGGGTCTCGCCGAGCGCGCTCAGCGCGTCCGCGAGCTCGGCGCGCGCGTCGCCCGTTGCCATCGCGCGCTAGGCGGGAGTCTTGCGCGGTACGGCGGCGCGAAGGGCGAGGACGTGGGAGAGGATCGCGTCGGCGACGGCGGTCTTCGGCATGCGCGGCAGGGGCCGCGCGCCGCCCCAGCGGTCGAGGAGCAGCACCTCGTTGTCGTCGGCGTCGAAGCCGATGCCCGACCGGCTCACGTCGTTCGCCACCAGCAGGTCGATTCCCTTGGCGTCGAGCTTCGCACGCGCGTTCGCGGCGACGTCGTGGGTCTCCGCGGCGAAGCCCACGACGAAGGCGCCCGTGCGCCGCGCCGCCACCTCGGCCAGGATGTCGGGATTCGGAGTCAGATCGAGGGTGAGGTCGCGCTTGCCCTTGATCTTGGCGCTCGCGGTGTGCCGGGGGCGATAATCGGCGACGGCCGCCGCCTTGACGACGATCGTCGCGTGCGCCAGATGGTGGAGCACCGCCTCGCGCATCTCCTCGGCGGTCTGCACCGGGACGAAGACCGCACCGGCCGGCGGCGTGAGCGCCGTCGGGCCGGAGATGAGCGTGACCGCCGCGCCCCGGCGGAGCGCGGCCACCGCGAGCCCGTAGCCCATCTTGCCGGAGGACCGGTTGGAGATGTAGCGCACCGGATCGATGGGCTCGCGCGTGGGACCGGCGGTGACGAGCACCCGGTCGCTCGCGAGGTCGCGGACGGGCGCCAGGACGCGGTGCAGCGTCTCCACGATGTCGGCAATCTCGGGGAAGCGCCCCTTGCCGCTCAGACCGGAGGCGAGCGCGCCGGAATCGGGCTCGAGCACGGTGACCCCGCGGCCGCGCAGCGTGGCCACGTTGGCGACCACCGCCGGATGCTCCCACATGCCGCCGTCCATCGCGGGCACCATGAGCACCGGGGCCCGGGCTGCCAGCAGCAGCGTCGTCAGGAAGTCGTCGGCGATCCCGTGGGCCGCCTTCGCAAGGAGGTTCGCGGTGGCCGGCGCCACGACGACCGCGTCGCAGCGCTCGGCGAGCGCGACGTGCTCGACGGCATCGGGGCTTTGCGGATCGAAGAGGTTGGTGAGCACCGGGCGCCCCGACAGGGTTCTGAACGTCAGCGGGCCGACGAACTCCCGCGCGTGCTCGGACAGACAGACCGTGACGCCGGCGCCGAGCCGGCCGAGTTCGCGCAGCAGGTAGACCGCCTTGTAGGCCGCGATCGACCCGGTGACGCCCAGAATCAGCTCACGCCGGTCGAGGCTCATGTCTTGGGCGTGTCGTCGGCTTCCTTGACGCGGTACTCGACCTTGGCCGCGGCGATCTCCTCCAGGGCGCCGCTGGTCGGCTTCTTGTGCCGGCTGTCCACGCGCGGCGCGGCGCCGCGGTTGAGCTGACGCGAGCGCTTCGCGGCCAGGACGACGAGCAGATACCGGTTCGAGACCTTGTTCAGCGCGCTTTCAAGCGAGGGGAATGCCATCAATTCCGTACCTCCAGATCGGGCAGAGTGAGGCCGAGACGGGTGACGCGACAGCGCTCGGCCAGGATGATCGACTCGAGCTGATCGAGGGCCTCCTTCACATCGCGATTCACGATGAGGTAATCGTACTGCCGCCACAGCGCGATCTCTTCGCGCGCCCGCCGCAGGCGGCGCTCGATGTCGGCGTCCTCGTCGGAGCGGCGCTCGCGGAGCCGCTGCTCCAGCTCCTTCACCGACGGAGCCAAGATGAAGATCAGCACCGCGTCCGGGTACCGCGCCCGGAGCTGCGCCGCCCCCTGCGTGTCGATGTCGAGCAGCACGTCGCGCCCGCCGCCCAGGGCCCCCTCGAGGGCACGCGCGCGCGTGCCGTAGAGGTTGCCGTGCACGGTCGCCCACTCGGCGAACTCGCCGCGCGCGAGCATCGCCCGGAACTCGGCTTCTCCGACGAACCGAAAGTCGGTGCCGTCGACCTCGCCCGGCCGCGGCGATCGCGTGGTGACCGAGACCGAGTAGGCCAGGTCGTGCAGCCGCAGCCGGATCTCGCGGCACAGCGTCGTCTTGCCGGCCCCCGACGGCGCCGAGACGACGAACAGCGTGCCGC